>Ga0335069_10001117_pt1 | contig 43184 bp, 56 predicted proteins | sample Lox_Sample_11_FD_206714 | JGI IMG/M metagenome (GOLD analysis project Ga0335069, IMG submission 206714) | Soil microbial communities from Loxahatchee National Wildlife Refuge, Florida, United States - Lox_Sample_1.1 | ecosystem: Environmental > Terrestrial > Soil > Wetlands | place: USA...
GCTGGAGCACCTGGGCCATCTCGGGAACGCGGAGGAGTTCTTCGCTCACTTCAACGAGATCTGGAGGATCCTGAAGCCGGGGGGCCATCTGGCGGCGACGTGCCCTGCCTGGAACAGCCGCTGGGCATTCGGAGATCCAGGACACCGGAGGGTCATCTCCAGGGAGAGCTTGGTCTACCTGCAGCGTCCAGAGTACAAGAAGCAGGTTGGGATCACCGCCATGACGGACTACAGGTCCATCTACATCGGAGACTTCGACGTTATGGCCTCCCAGGAGACCGAGGACACTCACGCTTTCGTACTGAAGGCTATCAAGCCGGTGCGCTCATGAGCGTCGAAGTGAATGCGCCCAACACAGCGAGTCTCCTGCTCCAGCTGTCGGAGCGAGTCAAGGATCTCCCCTGCGGAGGAGTGAAGATCGCCCTCGCGGTTCCGAGCTACGGTCACGCCGACACGATCTGCCAGAAGGACGTCCGTGTGGCCGTGATGGTCGCGGCTGCCTACGGGGTCGTCTGGGTAGGGGATGCCTCTCCGGACCGGATGGGGTTCAGCGCAGGACGGAACAAGGTGGCAGAAGAGGTGATGGACGACCCGTTCGTCGACGGGATCATGTGGATCGACTCGGACATCCGGATGCGACCGAACGCCATCGCGAATCTCCTGACGGCCGCCAAGGAGGTAAAGGCCGAGTTCATCTCTGGGGCCTACCACCAGAGAGGAAAGCCGTTCGCTCCGGTCTTCTACCACTACAACACCGTCAAGGACTCCTTCCAGTCGTTCCAGAACTACCCGGAGAACGTCGTCGCTCCGGTGGAGGGATGCGGGTTCGGGTTCGTCTACACGTCTCGTGCGTGCCTACAGAAGATCGCCGCCTGGAAGCCGCAGCCGAAGATGAAGCTGCATCCCCTCTTCGCTGAGGGATTCACGAAGAAGCGGGGATGGTTCCCTGACGATCGGGACAACGGAGGGTTCGGAGAGGACCTTTCGTTCTGCTACCAAGCTCTAAAGGCAGGCGTTCCACTCTGGGTCCACACCGGAGTCCAGCTTGGCCATCTGGGAGAGCCTGAGGTGATCACCAGGGAGAGGTTCTTGAGGGAGATGCCGGTTCAGCCGTCTCCTGATCTCTTCGTCCCCTTGCCGAAGAAGGAGTAACCGTGCATCTAGAACAGAGTCCCATCCTCAAGGCGTACATCGATGGTGTCGGATTCAACAAGTACGACTTCTATCGGTGCTACCACTGCCGAGTCATCTTCACCGAGGAGCAGCTCAGGGCTAGGTGCCGAAGCGCGGAGAAGACAGGAGACAGCTCGATCTGCGACTGCGGTTCGATGAAGTTCGTCCCAGCTTGGCCGAAGCGTCTGCAGTGGGCGAGGTGGAACGTCCTACGGTATACACTAAAGCTGGTTCTAGCTCGCGGGTTGGCTCCGTGGCTCGACAAGCACTACCCTCCCGCTTTGCCACTGGTAGAGAGACTGGTGCAGCCGAAGGAGAAGTGATGAGCAACTTTCTGCAGTCTGGAAACCGCTGGACGATGATCCTGCTGCGCCTACCGCAGAAGGACGGCTCGATCTTCTTCCAGAAGGTACCGTTCGAGATAGTGCGCTTCAACGTGGACGACAACCCATCAGCTCAGCCACAGATCGTTCCCGACGGTCCAGACCTGGGAGTCCCTGGAGGGATCAACTCCGGGGGAACCTCAGTGGATCGGGACAAGATCTACGAGAACATCTGGTACGTCGACGAGATCCCCTGGAAGCCTGGGGCAGGCGGAAGGGTCTGGTTCGGCAAGATGATCTAGGCGATGGACAACCCCTACGTAGCTCAGATCCTGAATCGAGAGGAGGGCTTCTGCTCCTACGCCTATCAGGACAGCAAGGGGTTCTGGACCATCGGCTACGGGACGCTCATCGACCGACGGAACGGAGGGGGCATCACTGAGCCGGAGGGTGCCCTCCTCCGTGACAACCGCATCGCACTTCGAGTCGATTCGCTCAACCACATGCTCCCCTGGCTGGCGACGCTCGATCCGGTTCGACAGGCCGTGCTGATCTCCATGGCCTACCAGATGGGAGTCGGCGGCCTCATGCAGTTCGTCAGGACTCTGGAGGCCATCAGAGAGGGAGACTGGGACCTAGCGGCGAACCGGATGCTGCAGTCCCTCTGGGCTCAGCAGACTCCCGAGCGAGCAGCGAGGATGGCTCAAGCAATAAGGACCGGCCTGCTAGACTGAATCCGACGGCAAAGGAGGCTACTCCCTATGCGTCGGATCCTGTTGACGGTCTTTCTGGTCTCGCTGCTTCCCGCCTGCAAACCTGACTGCAACCAGCTAGCCGCTGCGCTGGCGACCGCGAAGCTGACGGGCGACCCCAAGCTGATCGCGATTGCGCAGAAGGAATACGACAACGCGAAGTGCTCGGTTCCCGTACCGACTCCGACTCCGACCCCAAGTCCCGTACCGACTCCCACTCCAACTCCCACACCCACCCCGACTCCGACCCCAGTACCGACTCCCACACCGACGCCGATCCCCACAGTCCCTTGCTCGATCGATGGCCATCCTGGGCCAGGGCTAGCGAACTTCAAGGCAACCCTCGGTGAGCAGGTAAACAAGGCTATCGCCGCGGTTCATCCAGAGTGCGCGATCGGAGGGACGTGCTTGCTGGGAGATGAGGATCAGCAGACATTCCTGAGATCCGTGATCGTCCAGCTCCAGAAGCAGGGCCTGTGCGCTGGCCAGGACGATCCGGGCATCACCGACGAGATCGCCGTAGCTCGGACTCCGCAGGATGTGCGGGAGGGCTACAACATCTTCGTCGGAGACGATCACACAGGGCCGAGGCCACCAGGGACACCAAGGCGTACGGCTCTCTGGTATCCGGAAGCCTACAACGGGAGTGCGTACCAGCCTGCACCGACACCTACGCCCAATCCGACTCCGACACCAGACCCACTGGCTGAACTCGCTCCGCTTCCCGATAGGAAGAACCTGAAGATCGCCATGGATGCCGGACACTACAACGGCGGCTACAGGGACTGGACCGCACAGCAGTGCGGGAGGCCGGATCTCTGCGCAGCCTATGGGTATGTGGGCCGCAACTGCTGTCCGGTCGGCAACGCTCCGGTAGCCGGAATCGGCTGGGGTCGCGAGCGCTACATCATGGGACAGGACGGTGGCTCGCAAGATCCTCCTGGAGTCCCAGGTCCGGCGGTGTGTCAGACGGATGGAGGATCGCCCAACATCGATCCAAACAACTGGCTCAACTGCTCCTGTGCGGGCCAGGGCTGCAAGCAGATCCGGATGTGCAACAAGGACCTCTCGGTCTGCTCCGATTGGGGGACGCCATGAGCCACACAGGATCGACGGCATTCGTCCTGCAGATCTCTGGACTCCAGGAGCGCATCGCTGAGCTGGAGAAGGCGCTCGCCGAGGCCACGCGGCTGCTGGAGCAGGCCAGCGAGGCTCTTCCCGATGAGGCGCTGGGCCTGATCGACGACATCCAGGACTGGCTGCGCATCGCGCGGGTGCCGTCATGAAGCCCGGCGACTTGCTCAAGGGAGCCGGTGGGCTGTTCTTCTGGCTGCTCATGTTCTGGAAGCCCAAGCCGAAGCCGAAGGATCCGGATGAGGTGAAACGCTGATGCGCCGACTACTCTCTCGCTTCCTCGAATGGTTGCCAGTTGCCGCCTACCGCCTCGACCGGACGTCGCTGCGCAACCCGTTCGCCACCGACATCGGCTGCTCAGCGCTTCTCATCATGCTGCTTGCTTTCTTCGTCCTCGGACTGGGAGCAGTGATCGCTCACTGTGATCCGCCTCCAGACCCGCAGGCAGTCCAGCCTCTAGCTCAGGTTTGGCTGGGGGGCGAGAGCACCTACGCCGCCAACTCCGCGCAGAAGTACACGCCCGTAGGCCAGATCTCGCTCATCGCGGGGATGGGCCACTGGGGTGGTGGACTGCGCGTTCGAACGATGGGAGTCACCGGAGTCTACCAGCCGAATCAGCCCTCGACCTTCACCGCCGCCGAGGCGTACGTGCTTCTCTTCCTCAACGTGGCAGACACCTCGAAGACCGGATACACCATCACGATCGCTCCGGCAGTCTTCGCTGGCTACGCCATTCCGCTGCAGACACAGAACGGAGTATCTCCAACTCTCGCTCGAACCTGTACCGCGATGGCTGGACTTCGACTAGCTGGTCCGAGTTGGCGCGCTGAGATCGGAGCGGGCATGTACCAGCAGCTCGTCGGGTTCACGGTCGGGGTGACCACCCACGTTCAGATCACAGAGCACAGCGCCTGGGTAGTCGATGCGGCGGTCGGGTCGGCAGGAAAGTACGTCGCCTCGATCGCTATCTTGCTGAGGCCATAGCTATGCAGCCCTTCGTTCCGATCTTCTGGTACTGGTTCTTCGGGATCATGGTGCTGTTCCTGCCAGTTGAACTGCTGGCTGCGATGCAGCACAAGACGACTGGCTTCTGGGGATGGTTGCTCGCCCACGGGACCTTCTCCGAGTTCATCTTCTGGGTGTTCGGAATCAAGCCTCGCCCAGATGGAAAGCCAGTGCGCTGGGCTGCCGAGCGCCACTTCGTACTGACCGGCATGTGCATCGCGCTCTGGTACCACTTCCGATTCGCCTCCACTGTGGTTCCGGTGGCTGGATTCGGGATCCTCGTAGGGGTCGTAATGATCAGAACGATGTTCTGGGAAAGGAAGTCTGCATGAGCGGACTGTTGCAGAAGTTGCTGCTCAAGATCGTGCATCCGATCGTCGAATCCAAGGTAGGGAAGTACCTCACCGCCAAGCCCGGGCTGCTGAGAACGACCGTGGTCCTCTACGTCATCGTGACCGCAGTCCTCGCCTTCTTCCACGTCGCTGAGCCACTCTCGATCCTGACCCAGGTGTTCTCCTGGCTCGGGCTAGCGGCGCAGACGGCTGGCATGCCTGTCGATCCGCACGCAGTGGGAGAGGCCTTCACCAACTTCCTGAAGGCTCTACTCGTGCTGCTGGCGGTACTCAGGCCGATAGTCCGCTGGGTCGAGGCTGGGTTCAAGCAGACACAGGCGTAAGGGAGAACATCAGATGCTGGTTCCAGCGGTCCTGCTCCAAACGGCTACACAGACTGGAGACTTCTTCAAGGACCACTCGGAAGTGGTCAAGGCAATCATCGGTGGGCAGTTCGCCATGATCGGGTCTCTGCTCTTGCTCCTGCTTGGAGTGGGACGCTGGAGGTTCTCCCGTATCGACAAGGACCTCTCTTCTGTTGGTCGCCGTCTTGAGAAAGTAGAGGTCGAAGTGCAGGATGCCCTGACGCAGCTGTCATCGAGCAAGGAGGATCGGAACGGCATCCACTCGGCGATTCAGTCGTTGGACGAGAAGGTGGTCAATTACATGGCAGAAGAGGAGAGAACAGTCTGGGCAGGAATGGAGAAGCTCACCGAGAACCTGTCGGGAATGAGGATCGACTCTGAGCGTAGGATCACGAAGCTCGAAGAGGGCCAGGGAAGCATCCTGAAGTCTCTCGATGAGATGAAGCTGCGGATGCCGAACGGAGAGTACCAGAGGATCGCCAAGGCTCTGGAGCAGTTGCTCGTCAGGATGAAGGGGTAGCCTCATGGCGGTTCCGGCACAGGTCATCGAGAGCGTCAGGGAGCGTCTGCGGGATATGGAGTCCGTGAGGTACACGGACCAGGATCTGGTGGACGCCTACAACGACGCTCTCGATGAGATCGCAGATGCCACGGAGTTCTACGAGCTGTCCGCAGTCGTGAAGCGCAGGAAGTGGGCTCTCTATACGGATCTTCGAGGGATCTTGCCGCCGGAGTTCCTCAGGGTGAAGGCCGTCTGGAACATGAGCACGAACCGCTGGCTGGATCCGACCGACATCCGAGAGCTGGACCTAAGGCTGACGAGGGGCTGGGAGAAGAACGCGAACCTCTCCCGCTGGTGGTTCATGCGAGGAATGTGGCACCTGGGGGCGTACCCAGTTCCAGGAGACGACTACAGCAATCTGAAGGTCTACTACGCATCGCTGGTCCCGCACATCAGCCTGGGTGATGTCGATTTCGTTCCGTCTGGGACCTTCCCGTTCCCTCCGGACTTCAACTGCGCGATCGAGTTCTACATGCTCTTCTCGTTGCTGGCCGATGCGGGAGAGACCCAGAAAGCCCTAGGCTTCTGGAGCCAGTACGCAGAGCTGGAGGAACAGCTGAAGGCGATGGTACAGCAGAGGATGACTCGCGATCGGATCGTCCATATGGGAGCGCGCCGCTCATGGTAACCCTGGGTCAGTGCCTGTTGTCCCTACGGAAGAGGCTCAACGACATCTCCGCGGAGATCTGGACGGACGCTCAGCTGATCGACTACATCGGAGATGGCTACTACGCGATCACTAGGGATGTCCCGTGCCTCTTCTCCATGGCGATGTGGACGAACGAGCCCCAATCGGCGAACCACACCAGGGAGTTCGAAGAGCAGTTCATGACGGGTCCGATCCTGAGTACCTTCAACTTCACCAAGGAAGATGACCGGATCGGAGTGGACCCAAGGTCCTCTGGTCCAGTCAACAACACGCGCCCGAGCGACGCTGTAGCAACTGCGGCCTCTTCCCCTGCTCCAACAACATCGAGCACGCGGCGACTACCGGAAGGAGTCGTCGAGATCGATCGCGTCTCTCACAACTTCATCCGCCTGATGCCTCAGCCGGCTCAGTACCTGAGGTCGACCCGCTGGAAGTACGAGACCATGCAGGGTGGGACCTTCATGTACACGATGGACCAGGACGGATTCCGGACTCTTCGTCTGGTGGCGGTTCCGGCCGGAGTTCCAGCCACCTACACGACCAGTGGAGTCTTTGGAGTCCTCAGGTCCCAGGACTTCTGGAACGCGAACACGGACGGAGGCCCCATCGAGGACACGACCGTTGTTGGAAGCTACGGGATCATGAGGTCGATGTCGCGCCACTTCAACCAGGGCCAGTACGGAGCGATCAGAAGGGTGGTGCCAGACAACTACGCCACCAGGGTGGAGTACTTCCGTCTCGGAGAGAGGATGACTGGAAGTCAGGACACCTTCTCGATCCCGGATCGAGTCGTCAAGTACACCCAGTGGTGGGCGATGTTCAGGGCCTACTCTCATCCAGGGAAGGGCGAGGACGCCAAGCTAGCGGAACACTACAAGCAACGCTACACGATGGCGGCGGATAGGCTGCAGCATCGGGTCAACGCCGAGCAGGACGGTCGCACCAAGACGATGGGGATGCAGAGGACCGGAGTCACGGACTCCTATCTTTCTCTGTTCCCTCCGGACTACGGCTACGGCAGGCGTTTCGGAGGATAGTGATGATCACAGTCGAGACGTTGATGGGCCAGGACATCGACCTTGGCGTCAACCCGACCAACAAGACACACCCGAGCGGGGGGACTCTTCCTGGACATCAGGTCAGCCTGTCGACCTTCTCCCGAGCGGGAGCATCGGGAACTGCGCCCACGGGTTCCTGGACTCCAGGCGTCGTTCCTGCCGGAGGTCAGATCTCCACGACCATCACGGTTCCGGGAGCGCAGCTGAGTGACAAGGTGCTGGCTTCCTTCGATCAGCTGGGATCCAGTGGACTTCTGCTATCGGCGTACGTCTCCGATCTCAACACCGTCACCGTCATCATCGCTAACCTGACCGGAAGCCCAGTCACGCTTTCAGCGGGGACGCTCTCAGTCTTGGCGTTCCAGCACAGGTAGAAGATGCCGTCTCCTCCTCAGTTCGCTGGCCCATCGGCTCCTGACGACTACACCCCTCAGGCTCGACAGCTGCAGGGGCGTCAGGACGACCCAGCCTCCGCTTCGATGCTGAAGGCCCTGGCTCCTCTGCTGATAGCCCAGGGGATGGATCTGCTATCGACTGAGAAGCCGTTCGGTTTCATGGCCCACAACGGAGCCGTCTGGCACTCACCGGAAGCCAACCCTCTTCCAGGGATGGGTTCTACTCCGGGAAGGCTCGGATGGGGGCTCGGGGAAGGCCTCTTGGCCGCGATGTTGCTCAAGAACTACCCTTCAGCAGGCAAGGCCATGGTGACGGGAGGAAACATCCTACACAACGCCATGGTTCAGAGGAATGCCGGAATGATCCCAGTGCTGGACTCCCTGAATCGACTTCCGGTTCCTTCTTCTCAGGGTGATCGCTAATGCCTAGCGTAGCCACTGGATCGACGGTGATGGGCACACCGACGACCCCCAACAACGCCCAATGCACTATCCAGGGGAGTAGCTACAGCGGGTTCACGGGAACGGTAGCGAAGTACCACCAGTGGGGAGTTAGTTCAGTCTCTGAGAACTCCGGATACGACGGAGATGGAGATCCACCGAGCGGAGGCTGGACCACAGCTATCACTCCACTCGTAGCGGACAAGACCTATCTATTCAGGGTGTACGCCTACGACTACGAGGTGGACGGCACCTACTACGGGTCGACTAAGTCCAGGAGGACCGGAGCGATGCTGGCGACGGCGTCCGCCCCAGCATCCTCCAACGTGGGGCAGTCGACGGCAACCATCTCCTGCCTCTACTACCCGAACTGCTACCAGTCGACTGCTACGGTCTGGCTGGAATACAAGAAGACCACGGACAGTACCTGGACGACAGCTGGATCCCAGGACACCGGAAAGACGGGGTACTCGCAGCTCAGCATCTCCAGGGATCTGTCGGGGCTAGATCCATCGACCCAGTACCAGTTCCGCCTGCAGATCACACGCAGTACAGTGAACAACGGTTCGTTCACTTCTTCGACCAGCAGCTTCACCACGGAGGTAGCCGGCCCCACTCTCACCACCGAGAATGCGAACGGTATCGGGTTCTCCACCGCAACGCTGAACGCAACAGTGAACCCGAACGACATCACCACCGACGTCACGTTCGAATACGGGACTTCTCCGGGAGTGTACGGATCGGAGACCTCTCCACCCACCGAATTGACTGGAGACACCGATCAAGAGGTAACGGCGACGATCTCAGTCTCTCCACTGACCACCTACTACTTCAGGGTGAAAGGGGCCTACTCTGGAGGTACGTCCTACGGGTCGGAGCTGTCCTTCACGACTCCTCAGGACCCAGGAGTTTTCGCGAGGAACCAAGAGATGCTTCAGGTACAGGACTACGACCGAAAGTGGGGAGTCGCCACTACGATCTTCTTCAACGTCCCCCAGATCGCTGCGTCAAGCTCCGACTCGTTCTACACCGGAGCTGCTCCGTGGATTGCGGGTGACGTCAAGCGAACCCAGGTGGTGTACAACGACTCCAAGACTCCGACCGTGACAGGTCCGAGCAACACCACCAATCTTCCGGCTCAGGTTTCGGGAAGCCTGTACCGTCTCGATCTCGAAGCGGCGGAGATGCAGGCAGACGACATCTGGATCAACCTCTCGCACTCGGCGACCGTCAGGGACGTTCTGCTTCGCGTACGCACGCACCAGCAGCTGGGATCGGCGATCTACGACTCCGCCACTGGGCAGCGAGCGAACTGGACGGCCTTCAAGACCGCCGGATACGGGTCGGGCCACGGGATGCAGGTGAACGGAGGGGCCACTGGAGACGGCCTGCAGGCCGTGGGTGGAGCATCCGGAGTCGACATCCGCGGAGTCCTCGGGTCCATGGTCCTGAGAACCGGACTCTGCCAAGCCTCAGGGTCGGACAGCACCCACGTCAAGCTCGATTCTGGCGCTCCGACGACGGCTGGGTTCTTCGTCAACGCCATCATCCTGATCGTGGCTGGAACTGGAGCTGGAGTGGCCAGGGTGATCTCCGCTTACGACACGAACCGGATCTGCACCGTCGCTGCTGTTCCGACGACGGTCGATGGGACCTCCAGGTTCGTGATCCTGCAGGGAGCGGACGTCTGGAACGTCTCCCCTGGAGCCGAGCTGACCAACCTGCCTACCTACGCCAGTGGGTACGGAGCGATGGTGCAGATGCTCTTCCAGCGCTTCGCGTACCGGATCGACCAGGATGCCAACACCCAGAAGTGGTACAAGTCCGACGCGGCGACCATCTGGAGGACCAAGTCCTGCACTGACGGCGGATCCTACCAGTCTCTCGGGATGCTGAGCTAGAACCGATGACCTGCATGGGATGCCGTCGAGAAGTGGACGAGACGTGGTTCGGCCCCTGGTGCGAGGACTGCGGTGGCGTGATGGCCCGCCCTGACTTTCTTCTGTTCCGTCATGTGGCGACGGTGTCAGGAGGAGGAGGTGCCTTCGCGATCGTCTGGGACGCTTCGCTGCACGACTACGTGTTCATCGTCCCGAAGCCGGATGACCCTACTCAGCCGATGCCGAATCCGCACGCGAACAAGATCGACCACCTAGGAGGGGGAGAGTTCAGGAGGCCTCCGATCATCAAGGTCCATGGATCTCTAGACGCCATGATCGCGTTCGCTCAACCGTGGGCGAAGGGAAAGGCTGAGGAGCTGCCGACGCTCTCGGCCGCCCCGCAGGCCACCCCAGAGGAGAAGTCGATCATCTACGCGGAGGTCTAATGCCCGTCCTATTCAGGCAAGCCCAGCCCCTAAGGTTCGTCCCTGACGCGGATCCGATTGGAGCGCCGGCCGGAGTACTGCTGAGAGCGGACAACACCGTCTCCAACGAGACCGGAGCCAGGACCCTGCGCAAGGGGAGCCTGCTTGCCTACTCTGGATTCCAAGACCAGAGGGTGCAGTCCATCTACACCGCCCTCCTCCAGGGAAGCTTCATCAGGTTCTTCGGAGTAGACGATCAGGTCTACCACGACGGGGTGTCCTTCGGATTCCCATTCGATGGGAGCGGTGACATCTCGTTTGGGGACGACAGCTACCAGTGCTTCTTCGCTCGCGGAACGACAAAGAAGAAGTACGACGGAACCACGCTGAACAACTGGGGCCTGACGAGGCCGATCCTTCCTCCTGCGGTGACGGCGGTAGCGGCGGTGACGACTACGGTCGCCACGTTCGCTTCTGGAGAGACTCCGGGAACCATCACTACCCCTGAGGGGACGTCATCGTTCATCAACGACTACAACTCCGTCTCCAACGCGGCGACCGCCCTCACTCCTGACTCCACTAGCGGAAGAGCGTCTTGGTCGAAGGTGTGGGCATCGGACCAGGACTTCCTCAACATCCTGGGAGTGGTCGGAGGACAGACCGACATCTACGACATGATGACGTGGTTCGAAGAGCCGAGGAACACCGTCAAGGTGACGGTCATGTTCGGGCTTGGAACGGGTGCCGATCCCTTCGTGGACGACTACTACACCTTCGACTGGCCGATCAAGAGCGCGGCTACGGTGGACATCAAGGACGTGGGGTCCTCGTCCTCCGCGGCCTACGGAATCGCTGCCGACAAGCTGGTTGGAGTTCTATCTCCGGACGACATCACGGAAGTAACCACCCCAGAGCAGGCAGGGGAGATCATGGGCCAGCTTGGATCCTATGTGGGTCAGGTTAGCCAGGGATCTCCGTCTGCCTCTCAGAACTCGCCGGCATGGGGGCATCTTGCTGTAACCAGAGGACAGTTCACCAGGGTTGGAAGCACAGCGGGAAGAGACTGGTCCACGATTCGGGGCTTCAAGGTCGTCTACACGGTCGTACAGGGAACCACCAAGAGACTGGGAGTGGACGCTGCCGTCTGGGCTGGTGGTGGAAGCAGGGCCCTCACCGGAACCTACAACGTCGGATACCGGTTCGCTCGTACGTTCAAGGACACCAACGGAGGAACGGTCTACACCGAGCTTTCTCCGATGTCCCCCATCTCCACAGCGGTCGTGCTTAACCAGCAGACGATGCAGGTATCGATCTCCGCCTTCGCCCTCAACGCCAGAGATCCACAGGCAGACTCGATCTGGATCTACGTGAAGGGTGGATGGTGCGCCGCTAACTACTACCGCTTCGCGATCACCTCAGCCTCGATCCGTCAGGGGATGACGATCGACGACCTGACAACTCCGTCGGGGTCGAACTTCAACACCCCTGAGAAGCAGATGCGTCTCGACTCCTTCGGCTTCACTGTCAACGCCCAGGATCCGAGCGGACCTTCAGGCCCCTCAGATCTTCAGGTCGTCGTCATGAAGTCCGAGATGGAGGCGATGATCGACAACGTGACCTACGAGCCCGGAACGGTAGGCCCTCCGGACAACATCATCGGGATAGCTGGTCCATGGGCCAACCGACTCTTCTGCCTGACTTCTGAGGGATGGGTCTACCCATCCTCTCTCAAGAACCATTCGACCTTCAGCCTCTATCACGCTCACACGCTGGACCTGAGACGGTACGGGACTCCCTACTGGATCGTCAGCACGGCGAACGGGATCACAGTCGGGTGCTCGAAGGACATCGTCCAGCTCGTGGGGGACGCCTCGGAGAGTAACAACCACGTCAACATCAACCTCTACCCGCAGGCGATGGGAGTAGCCAATCCCCCTGTGGATCGCTCGGTCTGCGTGGATGGGAACGCGATCATCTACCGTTCGGCGGATGGGCTGATGTCTCTGGTTGGTGCGTCCTTCTCTCCCATCCCAGACACGGGAATGTCTCTGCTCTGGCAGAACAAGGACAGGAACGGGATCCAGTCCTTCAACGTGTCGGCAGGACGCTTCCGCTTGGCGGTGGACAACCACAACCTCTACATGCTCGCCCCTGAAGGGGACGACGTGGATCCAACCGCATGCTGGAAGTGGGATGCGGTGGCTCAGGAATGGCTGCGCTACACCTACAACGAGCCACTCCTAGCCTTGCATCGAGAGGCGACAGGCAGGCTACTGGCAGGGACTGCCGACGGAGACGTCCTGGAAATCGAAAACGGACAGTCGGACAACGGGAACCCGATCAGCATCTACGTCGTGACTCCGTTCGATGACGACTCGAACCCGAGAAGCAGGAAGGACGCCGCCGACATCCAGATCCAATGCGACACGGGAGGGGCCTACGGGACTCTGAACCTGCTGAAGGACGGGAGCAACGTGGCCTCCTACTCTCAGCAGTTCTACTGCCTAGGTCCGGACGTGTTCAGGGCGGACGCTCGCAGCTTCGGTCGTTTCTTGAGGGCCCAGGTAGAGATCACTGGGGCCTTCAGCACATTCGCCCTGCATTCGTACGGACTCAGCTACAGGTCTCTGCCTCCGATGGTGATGGTGCTCGACTGCGGATACCTGACCCCATCCGACGCGAGCGAGGTGGTATGGCCGATCTGGGCTGAGATCGACTGCATCGCCTCCGCCGACCTGATCCTCTACCTGTACAAGGACGATGTGCTGCACGCGACCCTCCCGATTCCCGTGAAGACAGGAGTGAGGTCTGTCTATCGGACCATCACCCCTCCGGACACGAAGGCATCGCGCATGAGAGCGGTCTTCGTGTCGACCAACTCTCCGGGTCCTGGAAACGTGGGCTTCGAGCCGTACATGGTCCGGTTCGGGTACAGGGGATCCGGAAACGTGACGGAGATGAACTTCGTCACCGGAGATCAGAGCAGCAACTGATGGCAAGGATCCCTGTCAACAACTCGGTTCCTGAGCTTCAGGCGGTAGTCAAGGACCTGAACCAGCAGATCAGCGACCTGCAGAATCAGATCGACGGGATCAATCCTCCCTCGAAGAAAGACATCCAGGACCTATCCAAGGCACACGACGATCTCCAGGCTCAGGTCATCGAGGCCTCCAGTTTCGACGCCGCGGACGTGTTCCGAGGATCCGGAGGTGCTCACGCCATCGGACTCGTTCCTGATCCAGGAGAGCCTGCAGTCGTAACTGGGAGAGAGAGGTTCCTCCGCGAGGACGGCCTGTGGAAGGGGGTACTCACTCCGTTCCGCGTCTACGCCGATCCAACAGGAGCGGTAGCTCCAGACCGAAACGACAAGTTCAACCTGCTAGGGAACCTCTTCGTCTCCGGGGCGCTCATGGCCTCGCGTTTCATGACGTCCCTGATTCGTTGCTATGGGAACATCGAGCTGGCCGGTGGCCATCAGCTCTGGCCTCTTCAGTTCGAGAAGGCAGCTCAGGCCTTCAACCCAAATGGGATCACCGCTACCTTCAGCGTTCCGATCTGGCGCGCTCCCTATCCATGCACGGCGGTGAAGATTCAGACGATCGCTTCCATGGCGAGCGGAACCGTGACCGTCAACGCGAAGAAGAACGCGCTGAACCTGATGTCCTCGGATCTGAGCGCGACCGTGGCGGACACTTGGTACAACAGCACCAGCCTGCAGAACTACTCCTTCGCTGTTGACGACACCCTGTGGTTCTCCTGCACCGGAGTAGGTACTACCCTGACTCGGGTGCTCATCCAGGTGGAGTTCACGAGGCCTTAGGTGGCTACTGTCGATCTACTTCCGAACGGGAACGGGTACTCGATCCAGTGGGTCCTGTCTGCAGGGACTCGCCCTAGCTGCCTGTGGACAAATGACGGAGCTACGTCCTACATCAGCAAGGACACCGCGAGCGTCGGGATCGACAGCTACACGCTCGACGACATGCCAGCCGGAGCAGTCAGCATCAACTCCGTAGTGGTGTACGCCTACGTAGGTCGTTCGGCCACTGGCCCAGGCAACGGGAACATTGGCGTCAGATACAACTCGACGAACCTCTTCAGTTCGGCAGCCATTTTCCCAGGATCATGGAACCAGTGGACCTACACGGCGGCCAACGCTCCTGGAGGTGGAGCATGGACGCCTACCATCCTGAACTCGACTGAGGTCATGGTCAGGGCCCAGGGAGATGGGACATCTGGGGTGTCCGCCTACTGCACTCAGTTGTACGTCCACGTCGACTACGTTCCTGGTGGTTCGATGTTCATGATCATCATGTCGCTGCTCGGTCCCCTGATCGGGAGCTGCCTGACGTGGCCTCAGTTCTGCCGAGCCTTGGACCTACTGGAACGTCGCTATCGCTTCACCAGAGAAGAGAGGCTGGAGATGTACAGGAAGCTCAGGGAGTGGAAACGACCGAGCTACGCTTTCTAAGGAGGGACAGGTGGCTGCAGATCCGAAGTCGTACGTAGCAGAGATCATCCAGGCGAATCGAGATCTCATCAACGCGATCGAGAAAGTGAGACTGTACGCCGCAAGGATGGACAGCGACGGCTCCTACATATCTGGAGTCGACACCAACAGCGGGGTCACCAGTGGGACTCTTGCGAGCATGAGGGAGGGATGGGGGCAGGTAATCTTCACCTTCGACTCTGGAGCGCCGACCCAGAAGTCGAAGATGTTCGGGGTCATGTGAAGATCAGCATCCTCCCACGTAGCCGATGGCCGGAGGTGGAGAAGCTGTCTCCGTTCACCTTCCGCCTTGTGTCCATGCTGCACACCGTAAGACCGGAAGACGCGAAGCTGGTAGTGGCCGAGAAGGACGGGAAGATCATCGGCTGCCTGTCCTCGCTGAAGCTGGTTCACCTGGAAGGAACCTGGGTAGCCGAGGGAGAACGCGGAGGCCTAGTGGCTTATAGGATGCTGTGTGAGCTTCAGAGAGAGGCCGATCGCGCCACTGACCCCTGGACCCTCGCCAGCGCCCCAGATGGAGACGCTGGGATGGTCGACTACCTGAACAGGCTAGGGGCCATCAGACTCCCAGTCAGCTTCTATTTCCTGCCGCCACAAGGACGTAGACTAAGGACGGAGGGTTAGCAGATGGCAGCAGCCGCTCTAGGAATCATCCCATCCATCCTCGGGTTCTTCGGGAACAAGTCTGGGCAAGAGGACGCGAACCAACAGGCAGAAGAGGCCTACCAGAATGCTCTCGGGACGAGCAACCAGAACTATCAGAACTACCTCGCGTGGCAGAACAAGATCGCTGCTGACCCGACACTGAAGAACATCGTCACTGGTCCTCGTACCTCGACCACCGATCAAGAGGTCACGAACCGGATCAATGAGCTGGTCGCCCCAGAGTACTCGGCGGCCATGCAGCCGATGGTCAACATGCTGACCAAGCAGTACACGAACCAGCTCGCTGCTCCAGCCCTTCCCCCTGGGTACCTGGAAAGGCAGGCGGCCAACATCGAATCCGCAGCGGAGCCACAGAGAGAAGCAGAAGCCAGCATTGCCGCAGAGCACGGAGTAGACCCAGACGTCCTGAAGATCGGATCTCCAACCGAGGGTCAGGTAGCCGGACAGATCGCCGACCTGCAGGCGCAAGCTCCGATGATGGCCGAGAACATCATGAACCAGAGGAGGGCTGCAGCCAGCGGGTGGGCTCAGGCCAACCAGGGGAAGAGGACGACCGGAACGAACACCACGTCCTCCATGGGCACTACGACGATGTCGGCTGATCCGTCTGCAGTGCTCGCCTACTACGGGATGCTCGCACCGAAGGACAAGGCGATCGTCGGAATGCCCCAGACCACGAGCCCGTGGACCTCGGGGATCCAGGGTCTCATCGGCGGAGGGGCAGCGGGACTGGGCATGGCAAAGGCCTACAACGACGTCTGGGGTTAAATAGATGGCTACACCTACAATTCCGGTCTCTTCCTACTTCACAGCTCCACGTCAGGCGGGCATCGACTGGAGCGGGATCATGTCGATCCTCAACTCGATAAACAGCTCGAAGCCCAGGCAGGCACAGCCGTCCGCACCGGCTGCGCCGACTTCTCCTCCAGCTACTCCTCCGGCTACTCCGGACGCATCGAGCCAGATCCAGGGGATCCAGCCGGGGACACTCACGTCCATGCTGGGAAGCAACTTCTTCGGATGGCCTCAGACGATCAGCTGGCCTAAGGTGCCGACCATCCAGGCACCCACTCTAAGCTAATGACCCAGGTCATCTCTCCGAGCGAGTACCTAGCTCCGCCGCGCGTCGCGCCGCAGCTCGATTTCTCTCCGCTCGTCGGAATGATGATGCATCTCGCCCAGCAGAAGCGCCAGGAAGAGGACGAGCAGTTCCAGCGTCAGATGCTCGCTCGCCAGCTGGCAGAGCACGAGGCTGAGCGCGTGCTTCCGGGTGAGCATCCGATCGTCCCCGAGACCTTCGACGTCCCCACAGAACAGAGCACAGGAAACATCACTGCGGGATCTCCGCTGCCGAAGGTAGGACAGCTGCGCGCTCCGTTCGGCCAGGAGGGAACGCTCACTCCTCTAGCCGAACAGGGACCAGCGGCTCCTCTGATCACCACTCCTGCTCCGATTGCTCCGGCTCCTCCTATGACTATGGGGACGATGCCGGTTCAGTACCCAGTTCCGGTCGCACCTCCGACGGTCAAGCTACCGGCCGTCCAGATGCCTTCCTACCGAGGGAAGCCTGGAGCGGTAGCCCTTCCAGAGGAGACTGTCGCCCGCGAGTACGCAGGTGACGTCGCTCGTCGACAGATCGCGATGAAGCAGGCGGAGCAGATGGTTCCGTCTCCGATCGACATCGATGCCGGAGACGTTCATCTCAAGGCCGGAGATCTCGTTCCTCCTACCACGCTGACCGAGCTGTTGAAGGAGCAGCTCAAGACCGATGTCCAGGAGCAAGTCGGTCCTCACGGCGAGCTTTACGGCTGGACGTACCTCCACAGGGACGGCTCGCAGAAGTTCATCCCGAACACGATTCCGGGAGCCTATGAAAAGGGAGGGGCGAAGAACCTAACGGATCGGACTTCCAAGACCGAGACCGACATCTGGGGAATGCCCAAGACGACGGTAGAGACGAAGACGCCGTTGATCCCTGGGCCTCTTCCTCTCAGTCTCGCTGGAGTTCCAGCCGGTGGTGCAGCAGCGACCCAGACAGCAGCTCCGACTCCTAAGGCAGCATCGAAGCCGAGCGCTGCTCAGGCCACTCCTACGTCTCCAGCTCCGTCCGCCACAGCTCCTCCTGCTGGGACGGCAGTGCCAGCACAGGCTCCAGGCCGTCTTCCGGTCACTCCTCAGATGCGTGCCATGGGCATGACCTCTCATCCGATCGATGCGGTTATCGATTCAAAGAAGAGAGTCACCGAGACAGGACACGCCTATGTCGATGTCTCCAGCTTCCCAACTTCGGAGATGGCAGCAATCGGACAGGGGATCGCTGCAGGACGAGGCATCATCCCGCTGAAGCACGACGACGCTGAAGCGATGAGGCAGATCGAGAACGCCAGAGAGAACCTGAAGTCGATGTACCTCCAGATCATGGACATGCTCCCATCCAATCCGGCTACTCGGCCAGGGGTGGCAGCGACGCAGAAGCTGGAGAAGCTCTTCCAGACCAATCCTCAGCTGTCCGCGATGAGCCAGTGGTCGATGCAGGCGCTCGGGATGCTGAGAGCGACCGAGGGAGGATCGCAGGGCATGCGGAGCAGCATGCCGATGATCCAGACGGCGATCGACAACCTGCCGAAGCCATCCGACACGGTTCAGGTGGCCCTGCAGAAGTTCGCCACGATCTCCCAGATGATCGACAACTCGGAGAAGGCCATCCTCGGGCCGAGAGCCCCTCTCGTAGAGGCTCCCTCGACTGTGATTCCTCGTCCGGCCAATGACGTGCTACGCCGGCCATTTCCTATCAACAAGTTCCTGGCCGGACTGAACAACAACACTCCGGTCGTTCCAGTGGTAGGAACTCCACTGATCGTCGCATCTCACTAGCATGGCTACTCCTCTGGCGGCTACCCCAGGGCAGCGTTACTTCGTTCGAGCGAACCTAGCCGACGGGTCCACCTACGAGGGGTACTTCGATCATCAGCCGACGAATGACGAGATCGCTCAGCAAGCGGCGATCGAGAAGCAAAGCGGATCGAACATCGAGACCCTTCCGTCGCATCAGAAGGGAGTCGGTGCCCCTGTGATCGCACCGAAGCCGCCTGCACCTGCGGGACCAGAATCGATCAGCGCAGCACCCCAGAAGACCCTCATGCAGAGGATCGGGGACTCCATGGTTCCGTTCGGGACCATGGACGATGTGAGGCAGTGGCTCTACGACACCGCCAAGGAGAAAGAGGCCAGAGATCAGTTGAGAGCCCAAGGGGTTCCAACGGGACCGACCAATCTCTATGAGCTTGGTCGCGGAGTGACGGAGATGGCGGCGAAGCCTCTCATCGCTGCAGGGATGCTCACCAATCCAGTTGGCACTGCTGCCCTGGTTGGATCTGGACTAGCGCTCCAGAAGGCTGGAGAAAAAGCCCTTGGTTCAGCGAGCGAGGAGTTCCAGCCAGGAACCAGAGAGCTGGGCGGTGAGGTCGGCGGAGACATCGGCATGCTCTTGGGTTCTGCGGTAGGGGAAGGAGCAGCTCGCGCCATCCCAACCGTGCGCACTCCATTCAGCCCTCCAGTAGGCCCGACTCGTCTCCCGATGGATCCGGAGATCGCCGCGCTCTATCGAAATTCAGGAGTACCTATCCCTCCGTCGGCCACCCCTGAAGGGTTCAGTGATGCGGTCCAGGCGAACACAGCCAAGATCATCAAGGACGCAGCCAAGGCAGCAGCGAGAGGCGAAACTCCAGAGCCTACTGGGCCTGTAGATGCCCAGGCCGTAGCTCGCCAGCTCAGGACTCAGGCGGGGGGGAAGGTCCCTGCGACGAAGCCTCCGAAAGCGGCGTCGGCATCCGGACCCGTACAGGGGATGCTACAGGCGGCGGGGATCGATCCAAGCGTAGCCAAGGACGTAACGAACGCCGCGATGCACGGGTGGATCGTTGGAAGATTCCCCAACATACTCAACCCCTACACTGACTACCACGCCATCAAGGGAGCGAGCGCGATCGGGAGAGTCATCTCCAAGATCTTCAGAGGAGGAGGTGAGGCCGGAGGAACAGCGGACCTGACAGCTCCGGCTCGCGAGTCGGTGACCGCTCCTCTCATCTCTGGGAGAGTGAATCCGGACGGGTCGATCACGGTGAATCTCCCTCCGGAAGCTGCCGCTCAGGTCCTGCAGCCCCAGGGAGGAAAACTGACAGCGCAGCTCCCTCCTGAGCCACAGGGACTGGGTGCAGGAACGAACGTCGAGACCCCACGCACCGCTGCTCAGCCTGGGACGGTTCCGATGGCCGTCTCGACGAACCGAACGGAGCCTGCCGCTGCTCCGAGGCCCGCTGCAGCTCCAGAGCCGCTCTCTCCGATCACGGTCGCCAAGCTGAAGGGCCTGGGCTACGAGGACAGCCAGATCGAGGCGATGGACCCGCTCCAGGCCTCGCGGATCGTTGGTAAGGCTGAGACGGACGCGCTCCTCGCAGAGAACCGTCCTGGGTTCGGTGCCAGGATGTCTGCGCCGGCACCTCCTCCGGAACCGACTCCCGCCGTTCCAGACCTCGGATTCAAGCCTCCCGAAGGAGCCACGCAGGAAGACGCTGTCCAGGCTGCCATGAAGGCCTGGGATGTTCCGAGAGAGCAAGCCATCACGATGTTGAGGCGGACCAACCCTTCCGAAGCGGCTCCTGAAACGCCACCTCCTGCCACTCCAGCGCCCGCGGCACCCACTCCCGAGGAGAAAGCGAACCTGATCAAGCAGACTCAGGACCGCCTGAGGGCCCTCGACGAGGAACGTGAGGCTGAGAGGCAGCGGATCGCGGCCCTGATTCAGGGCAGGTCGGCTGGAAATTCTCCTCCTGCAGCCCCAGAGGCTCCTCTAGAGACTCCTGCAGCGCCTCCGCCGGCTCCGGAGACCCCTCCAGCGGCCGAAAACGCTCCTCCATCCCCTGATCAGAACGCTCAGCCGAACTTCAAGTGGGAGAACATCGACTCCACGGCCTTCGCCAGGGTCGCCTACGACCCCGCGACGCAGAAACTAGGCCTCACGGACAAGAAGACGGGCAAGACCTACGTCTACACGGGCATCACCCCGGACGAATTCAGGGGGGCGATGACCAAACCGGCTGATTTCAAGGGAGATTGGTCCCTCGGAAGAGAGCTGGGACACATCAGGAACCGCTACAAGGCCACTGGAGTGCCTCTGGAGGAGCCTCCAGCCCCTGAAACAGCTCCTCCTGCGGTTGAAGCGCCCCCTCCAGCGGCTCCAGCGGCTCCCGCGAAGGTAAAGAGGGCCACTGCCAAGCCAGGACCGGCTCCGACACCCCCGGCCGAGCTTCCAGGAGCCCTGAGAAGGACCCTGGAGACGTTCCAGGCCGGCGAAAAGGCCCCTGAGACGGCCCCAGCGCCTCCTACAGCCCCTCCAGCGGCCCCGGAGGCTGCAGAGCCCGTCCCAGCCAAGGAAAACGCCCCAGCGGCCCCTGTAGAGGCCAAGGCAGCGCCTCCTCTCGGCCAGACGGTCGCGGACCTCGTCGAGAGGGCTCGTTCCGCGGCCAAAACGGGCCCTGAAGAGGGCGACCACGGCATGGCTCGGGTCAAGCTCGGTCAGGTGATCCCATACCGTCCTGGGCAGGGGTCCTGGAGCACCACCGAGGTCCAGGAACCACTCTCCAGGATGGTCGTCGGCTTCGACAAGGACGGGGATGCCATCCTCTCGAAGCCGTTCCCGACCAAGTCGGTCCCCGAGCCGACGGATGACACCGACACGATCGGCTGGAGGGCCTACAACTCCGCCAACCCAGGTAAGGCGCGCTCCGTTGGAGCAGCAGCGGCAGTAGCTCCTGCAGTCGGAGAGGGGGAAGAGACAGGGGCTGAAGAAACCCACTACGAGACCTCCAAGGTCAAGGGCAAGTGGTGGCGTGGGCTCTGGGGGGATGACGGACCCATCGGAAAGACCAGGAACGTCGCTGGGGAAGAGGGTGGACGGGCGGTAGGCGCTCCTCCAGGAGTGAACACGAAGGAGTCCTTCCTCGCCCTGAAAGCGAAGCTGCGGAACATGGCTCGCCAGGGAGAGATCGCGCGGGACTGGTACCTCAAGTCCTCGCAGCGGATCCTCGACATGGTGGGCGGGGACAAGGATGCCGCCGAGAAGATCGCTCAGCTGATCGGGATCTTCTCCCCGCAGAATCCGGTAAAGCCGAACTTCAATGCGGCGATCCGCGCGTGGCAGCAGTACAAGGCCGGAGCCGAAGAGATTCACGCAGGACCGAAGAGCTGGATGGATCGGACAGCCACGGATCTGCTCTTGCACGGCAAGGACTGGGAGGGACGGAAGACCAACAACTTCTACGGGAACCTGATGCAGCTCATCGATCCAGGGAATCCCGCCTACAAGCACATGGTGACGGTCGACGTCCACATGATGAGGTCCATGGGCTACGGAAGAGAAGCCCCTGGGGATCAGCAGTACACCTGGGCTGAGAACATGGTCCGGGACGTGGCTGCGGACCTTGGCTGGGATCCTCATGAGGCTCAGGCGGCAATCTGGACAGCCCAGAAATACCGCCAAGAAGTTCTCCCCAAGGTGAAGCGCGGAGAGCCGAAGCCTCCGGTGGAGGACTACAACTTCTCCAACGCTGCTGATGAGCTGCATGGTCAGGTCAACATGGAGGCCGTTCCTCACCCGACCAGCGGTGATCTTCCGGAGCTAGCGACGGCTCCGTACGAGACCCGAATGCGCTACACCACCAGAGTCCACAGCGCTCTGCACGAAGGAGGAGTCGACCAGATCGCGAAGCTGCTTGGCCTGACCGTCGGGAGGACCTTCAGGGCTCCTGGCTACTACGCCGGAGAGCTGAATCCTGGAATGCATGCCGAGGTCTCGATGCCTTTGGAGCCTGGGGGCTTCATGGCCACTGCCCGGAACATCGGGATGGGAGACTGGCGCGCTTCCGCGAGAACTCCTCCTGAAGAGGGCCTAGAGAGCGTCAAGGAGAAGGGCTATTGGGTAGACCCAGACAGCAAGACGATCTGGGTCGACAAGAACCGCTCTGAGGAGCAGCGGAACAAGCTGGCGATGCAGGGGCTCGACGATGCATCAGGAGGCAAGGCTCTAGAGGAATCCAAGCGACCGCGCACGCTTGACCCTGCTACGAGGAGGTTGGTGGAAGCGTACGCTGCTGCTTACGGCTACCTCATGCGCCAGAAGGGAGTCGGTTACGGAAGGCCCCTTCCGGCGAAGAGGCTAGCTGATGCGAACGGGCTGATGATCGATCTCGGCCGCAAGGCGACACCGGAAGAAACCCAAGCTATCGCCGAGAGGGTCCATGGACTCCTGGGAATCACCGGAACGGCTGACGCGGACGACATCTTCCCCAAGACGACCATGAAGGGAATCGATGTCGTCAACTTCAGCAATCAGCCGAACAGCGCAGTGGTCAAGGCGGCAGCGCAGGCAGCTAAGGAAGTGTTCGGTGATAAGATCCGCGAGACCGGATCCATCGTAGAGGATGGTGGTCAGGTCGTAAATGACTGGGAGAAGAATCCAGGTGGAGAAGAGCATCTCCGAAATGTGCAAGCCGCTACCGGCGGATCACCCGAAGTTCAAAGAGGGCTGGAGCGTCTACGAGATTCCATCGTTCGCCTCAACCAGAACTTCGCCCGCGAGCAAGGCTGGGGTCAAGCCGGTCAAGCCGGTGAAGCCGGTCCCCAAGCCCAAGAAGGCGTAGCCGCTCCCGTCCCGAAGTCGCTCGGAGCAGCGGCAGCCAGGGACTACGAAGAGCCTGCGCAGGGAGGCTCTGCCCCATCCCCAAAAGGAGTTGACCGCTTCCAGGCTCTAGCTGACGCCCAGCGGGGCGAGCCTGAGAGCGCGATGAACCGAGCCCAGGACAAGCTCGGCGGAGGGGTGATGTCCTGGGCCATCGAGCATGCGGGAGATCTCACCCACCGCATGTCGAACCTGGGGCCCACGCTCAACTACGGCAGGGAGTTCATGAACGAGAAGGTGAACGCCCTGCTGCGTGGACTGGAGCACCCCTATGGCTTCATGCGCGAGCACAACGAGAACATGGCCTCGAACGCGCGCTACAACAAGGTCGACGAGGCCGCGTATCGCTCCGCAGCGGATCAGGCTCTGAAGACGTACGCTGACGCTCACCGCCAGCTCCCAGTCTTCAACGAAGCTCAGAGGGTCGCGCAGTCGATCCCGATCGCCATCGCCGAGGGCAGGATCAACGCCGCGGTCGCCGCGCTGAAGACGCTGAAGGAGCACCTCAAGGATCCCAAGGACTGGGCTGCGTATGCTGGAGAAAATGGAGAGGGGGTCGCTGGAACCACTGCTGGCCAGTCCCTCAAGGAGATCGGCGACACAGCGACAGTTCCAGCCGATCAGATCCTGGCATCGAAACGAAGCGTCGAAGAGTCGGCCGTCGACTCAAGGTCAGGTCGTGGCAGCCGCGCCAAGGGGCCTCTCGAAGTTTGGCGGCTTGAGGACGGCCGACTGCTGCTGATCGACGGTCACCATCGATTCGCGGAGGGGATCCGCTCCGGGAAGCGGAACTTTGAAGTGAAGCTGATCGGAGAAGGGTACAGCGACTACTACGCGACTCCGAGCAAGGACAACGAGTTCAAAGTCCCGAAGAGAGCGAAGGGGAGGGAGTAATGCCAGCTGCCACCATTAAGCAGGAAGGGGACATCTGGAAGGCCGGACAGCTGCACTCCGGCTCCAAGACAGGACCCATCGTTCCCCACACTCCAGCCGGCCAGAAGCAGATGCTGGCTATCTACTTCAGTGAGCACGGGGAACGCAAGAAGGGTGGCAAACTGAAGACGTCCAAGAAGAAGGCCAGGAAGCGCCTGAACCACGGACCGATGGCAGGGATGCTCCGCAACGCCTTCAGGAGGTAGTGATGGCAGGTAAGTGGATCCAGGCCGCTCACCTGGACACGGGGTCCTTCACAGCCAAGGCGAAGGCCGCGGGTGAGGGAGTTCAGGAGTACGCCCAGGAGAAGAAGAACGCCCCTGGCAAGCTCGGGAAGCAGGCGCGACTGGCCATCGGGTTCAAGAAGATGGCGAACAAGCGCAAGAAGAAGAAGAGTGTGAAGCATGGTGGAGAAGCCGCCGGCATGCTGCACCGCAACTTCGGGAGGGCGATGTGATCAAGAGGGGATTCGGGCTGCAGTCTCCTTCGATGAAGACGCAGCAGTGGCAGCAGAACCCGAGTGACGACGAGTACGACTTCGCCTCGGGAACCATCAGCCCTCAGCTGGAGAGCCAGCAACCGGTGAAGAGGATCCCGCAGGTTCCGAAGTCGAAGCGGGTGAAGAAGCTCAAGAAGAAGAGCAAGGTCCTCTTCAAGGGCAACATCGCCACGATGCTCGGGAACCAGTTCCATCCGCGTGGTGGACCCCAGCACATGGGACCAGCCCTGAACCGGCGTATGCCGCTCGGCCCAGGAAACAAGCCAGGAGCGCAGCACACCGAGAACCTGGAGTACTAGGGCCGCCATGGCGGAGATCTTCGGAGACCCCGTACAGGTGACGTCTGCCGCTCAGTCTCTGACGGTGATGCTGGGGTACAGCGTCCCGCTGGAGTATGGAGCGGTGATCCTGATTCGGGCACTTCCGGAGAACGCAGGGAGGGTCTGGATCTCCAGGCCCGCTCGCCCAGGAGAGAACCCCAAGGCCGAGTATCACACCATCGGATTCCTGGACTCTGGTGAGGCGTACGGGGCTGACGCTCATGGACTCTCGACGGACGACTTCTACCTGTACGGGACACACCCTGGGGACGGGGTGACGGTGTCGATCATCACATGAGGCCGATCATCGCTGGACGGAAGGCGACAGCGTACTACCTGCACCTCCGTCCTGTCTCCCGCTGGAAGAAGCTGAGGAACCTCATCAGGTACCACTACAAGCGCTTCAGGGAACGCAAGTGAGCGGCTACGAAGAGAAGACCGTCTTCAAGGGGGACCTCGGGTCCGGAGGAAGGAAGGGGCTCGTTCCGGCTCCAGCCGCTGGTGATGCTGCGTCTGGAAAGTTCCTGAAGGCAGACGCTACCTGGGAGACTCCGGTTGGAGGCGTAGGCGGAGGATCTCCGAATCTGGATGGAGGGTACCCCTCCACCATCTACGGTGGGGTGACTCCGATTGACGGAGGGACGCCTTAATGGCGGTCCAGATCCAGCTTCGCCGTGGTACTGCGGCAGCCTGGACCGCCGCCAACCCGATCCTTGCCCAGGGAGAGTTCGGAGTCGAGACCGATACCCTGAAAGGAAAGTTCGGAGATGGCGTAACCGACTGGAACTCCCTCCCCTACACTATCGCCTCTATCAGCGTCACCTCAACGAAGCTGTCGAACGTCCTCTCTGTTGCCAATGCAGCCTCCAACGCTGTTTCTGTAGTAAGTCAGGCGCTCTCGGTAGAGACGGCAGCCAGGGCCTCGAAGGACGACTCCCTCTCGAACGCTGTCTCGAACGCGCTTAGCGTTGCTAGCGCAGCCTCTGCGGCAGCCGCATCCCTGAGTGCGGTCATCGCTGGGCTCTCCGTTAGGAGTGCGGGAACTTCGGTCAGGGGACTCCAGAGCGTAGTTGACGTTCTCTCGAACCGGATCTCCTCCATCGCCGCAGGATCCGTCACTTCCACCAAGGTCTCGAACGTCCAGTCGAACCTGCAATCAGCGATCAACGTGGTCTCCAACGCTCTCTCCAACGAGATCAGCGACAGGAAGAGCGCGCTGAACGTAGTCAGCAACGCAGCCTCGAACGCTACCTCGATCGCGAACGCCGTCTCGAATGCGCTCTCCGCTCTATCCGCAGGCCAGCTGTCGATCTTCTCCCAGCAGCTCTCGGTCCATTCCCAGAACATCTCCGTAATCTCGAACGCGCTCTCGAACGAAATCAGCAACCGAATCTCCGCCGACAACGCGCTGAGCAACGTCATCTCTGCTCTGTCTGCTGGACAGCTGTCGATCCACTCCCAGGCGATCTCGGTCCTGAGCCAGCAGGTGTCGGTGATCTCGGCCCTCGTCGTCGGGGTGTCGGTCAGGAACACGGCTGGGGTGTCCGTAAAGGGACTCCAGTCAGTCATCAACGCGCTCAGCAACGACATCTCGAACGTCCTGTCGGTCGCGAATGCTGCCTCGAACGCTGCAAGCAACGCCCTGAGCGTGGCGAACGTCGCTTCGAACGCAGCCTCGGTAGTGAGCAACGCCCTCTCGAATGAGATCTCGAACCGTAACTCGGCCGTGAACGTGGTCTCGAACGCCGCGTCCAACGCTCTCTCGGTAGCGAACGCGGCGAGCGCTGCGGCTGCTTCTCTGAGCACGCTACTCGCTGGGGTATCAGCCAAGAGCGTCGGCGGAACGTCGGTGAAGGGACTACAGTCGATCCTCAACGCCCTGAGCAACAGGATCTCGGCGAGCGGAGGAGCCCCGACCAACGTCTCGGTTAGGTCGGTCGGAGGGGCCTCGGTTCAGGGCTGGCAGTCCGTCGTCGATGCTCTGAGCAACCGCATCTCCGCGGTAGTGGTCGGAGGCGGAGGAAGCGTCACCAGCACGAAGATCTCGAACCTCCAGTCAGTGCTGTCGGCGGCGGATACGATCATCAGCAATGCGGCCTCGAACGCGATGTCTGTCGCGATGGCAGCATCCAACGCTGCCAGCATCGTGTCGAATGCGCTGAGCAACGAAATCAGCAATAGGGTCTCCGCCGACAACGCTCTCTCGGCGGCGATCTCAAACGTTCTCTCGGCCCACAACGCGCTCTCCCAGGCGATGTCCGTCCTGAGTGCGGGTCAGTGGTCGGCGCTATCGCAGGCGGTCTCGGTCCTCTCGCAGCAGGTCTCGGTCCTGTCCCAGCAGATGTCCGTCACGACGGCGGCTCTGTCGAACCTGACCTCGGCCCACAACGCGCTCTCGAACGTCGTCTCCGCCCTCTCGGCAGGACAGCTCTCGATCCACAGCCAGAACATCAGCGTCCTGAGCCAGCAGGTCTCGGTCCTATCTCAGCAGATCAGCGTCCTGAGCCAGCAAGCCTCCGTCGTCTCCGCCGGCCTCGGGACCGTCCAGCTACGCAAGGTGACGGGGGCCCAGGTCATCTCAGCCACCAGCTTCACCAACGTCAGCGGGATGTCTCTCTCGGTCCAGTCGGCCAGCTACTATCAGATCGAGGGCCAGATCCTATTCACCCTATCGATCGTGACGGGAACCGCTTTCGGATTCACGTTCCCGTCCGGCGTCTCGGTAGGAACGATCACTTTCGAGTGCCTGACGAGCGTCATGGCCGGCGCTCCGGTCAACCTTGTCTCCACCAACTACGCCGTCAACAACCTCAACGCCGCGGGCATGTCGACGACAGCTACCGCTATCCTCTCTGTTCTCGGCGGAGCCTCGGCCGCCCAGTACGCCGCCTATATCTACGGCCTCATCAGCCCAGGCGCGACGGCTGGGACGGTCCAGCTCCAAGCTAAGCAATCGGCTTCCAGCGGCGGAGTGCAAATCCTCGCGGGATCCTTCCTGCGGGCGTATAAGATTGGTTAACCGATGCCTGCCAAGAAGATCAAGCTGCGCCACGGAAGCGGAATCGTCCTCGAAGTGAAGTCGATCAAGTTGGCCAACGGAAATCTGCTCTGTCCTGGGAGAGACGAGCATGACCGCGATGTCTTCGCATGGGTAGAGGCTCAGCCAGGGACGAGCCTCTTCAAGCGCTGGTCTACCGTCGCTGTCGACGAGCCTGACCCCAGGAAGTCCGCATGAAGACGCTCGATGTGAAGGAGAAGTATAAGACCGACTACTGCATCCCGATATGGCTGCGGGACGAACAGATCAAGCTCGCCTGCTCACTGGAGATCCCAAGGCTGCAGCCAGACTCGACTCTCCACCCAGAGCCCATCGCCATCGCTTGCTTCGGACCCTCCCTCAACGACACCTGGGAGGAGATCCGGTCCTTCCCTAAGGTCATCACCTGCTCCGGATCTCACCGCTTCCTCATCGATCGCGGGATCATCCCGACGTGGCACGTGGAGGTCGATCCCCGGAAGCACAAGATCGACCTACTCGGTACTCCTCATCCGGACGTCACCTACCTCGTCGCTTCTACATGCCATCCCCTCTACTTCAAGCACCTGATGTCGGCGGGAGCGAAGGTTCTGCTCTGGCACGTCTTCTCGAACGACGAGGAGGCCTACCGGACGCTTCCACGAGGAGAGTGGGCGATCACGGGCGGCACCAACGTGGGCCTGCGCTGCATGACCATCGGGCGCTTCTTCGGCTATCGGGACCAACACATCTTCGGAATGGACGGCTGCCAGAGAGACGATACCCATAAGCACGCGAGCCCTCACCCTCTCCAGGATGGAAGCGGGTTCGCTCTCGTCGACTACGAGGGGAAGACCTACAAGACCACTCCCGCCATGCTGGAGTCTGCGAAGCTCACCTTCCACGAGCTGGACGAGCTGGTTGACGTGAAGGCGACCTTCCATGGAGAGGGTCTCGTCCAGGAGATGGCCAAGAAATACGTCAAGGGGAGCCCGAAGCAGTCCGGAGTCATCGCCTTCAACACCCCAGAGACGATCTCGGCCGAGTACCGAGAACTCAACCGTCAGCTGCACCGAGATCGCCTCGAATACGGGGTAGGAGGTGGACGCTACGCCCCGACCGTCCTGAAGCTGGCTGAGTCGCTGAAGACCACCTCGGTCCTGGACTACGGATGCGGGAAGGGCTACCTAGCGCGTGCGATGCCCTACCCGATCTGGGAGTACGACCCAGCCATCTACGGAAAGGACCAGCCGCCTCGCCCAGCCGACCTCGTCGTCTGCATCGACACCCTGGAGCACATCGAGCCGGACAAGCTACTCGCCGTGCTCGCTGACTTGTCCCGCTGCACCAAGCAGGTCGGCTACTTCGTCATCCACACCGGACCATCCAAGAAGACGCTCTCGGACGGTCGCAATGCGCATCTGATTCAGAAGCCGAAGAAGTGGTGGTCGAAGCGTATCGCTCTGTTCTTCAATGTAGCCAAGGTCTTCGAACAAGGTCCTCTACTGCACTACGTGGTGAGCCCAAAGGCTCAAGCGAAAAAGATCGAGAGGGTTGCATGAGCATCACCAGCAGGATCGATTCGATCACGCTGGTCCCGAAGGAGAGGCTCGCGACCGTGATCCCTCCTCCTCGCTCCGTGAAGATCGAGCTGACGGGCAGGTGCAACTACCGCTGCTCCTTCTGCGCTCTCTCTTCTCGCGAGACCCAGCCGACGAAGGACATGGACTTCGACTTCTTCAAGCGGATCACCAGGGAGATGAGGGAAGCGGGGGTCGAGGAAATCGGGGTCTTCTTCATCGGCGAGAGCTTCCTCAACCCCAAGCTGCTGATCGCGGCCATCGAGTACCTGAAGGCCGACCTGAAGATGCCCTACGTCTTCCTGACCTCTCAGGGAAGCCCAGCGACTCCGGCCAACGTGGAAGCAGTCATGCGGGCCGGTCTCGACTCGCTGAAGTGGTCCATCAACTCCGCGGACGATCTCCAGTTCGAAGAGATTATGAAGGTGGGTGCTCACCTGCGTCACAAGGCCCTCCAGAACATCCGCTGGGCTTGGGAGATCCGCCAGGGGAAGGGCTACAAGACGAGGCTCTACGCCTCCTCGATCCAGTACGACGGAGAGCAGCAGAAGAAGATGGAGGCGTCCCTCAGGGTAGCGGTTCTCCCCTACGTGGACGAGTTCTACTGGCTGCCACTCTACTCGATGGGAAGCTTCGCCACCGCCCGCGAGGAAGCTCTGGGCTACCGTCCGACCGCCGGCAACCAGGGGCGCATGGGCGCTCTACGGGATCCTCTACCGTGCTGGTCGGTCTTCACTGAGGGCCACGTCACCTCGGTCGGCCATCTGAGCGCATGCTGCTTCGACGCGACAGGCAACTGGGCGATGGCTGATCTGAACACCACTCCCTTCGTAGAGGCGTGGAACTCTGCCGCCTTCCAGGAGCTTCGCGCCGCCCATCTACGCAAGGACGTCACTGGAACCAAGTGTGAGGGATGTATCGCTTATCAAGGGTAGACTGGTAGCAGGAGCCCCGATTATGAAGACTCTGGTCTTGCTGTTGCTGTTGCTGGCTCTGCTGGCTACCCCGACGCTCGCTATGGATGACTGGGTCGTCAATCAGGCGACCGTCTCTGTGTCGGCTTTCCTTTTCAACTCAGGAAAACGGAGCTTCTACATCTTCAACTCGGGACCAGTGGACGTGTACATCCAGTTCTGGAAGCCAGGAGAGAACCCAGTCGCAAACGCGGGATCTGGACTGCGGATTCCGGCTGGACAGACCTTCAGCAGGACGGCGGCTTATCCTTCGACGTTCATCGGAGTGTCGGTGACGACAGTGAGCGGAACGTCCAACGTCGACATGCTAGCGGGAGAGTTCTAAGGTGAAGAAGACTGCCCTAGCGCTGCTTGGTCTCTTGCTGCCTGCGCTGGCCTGGGGCCAGATGACCTCGGGCCTGGGGATTCCTGGGTTCTGGGAATTCCGGGCTGTCCCAGTCAGCGGAGCCGACAGCTTCCGTGTGAAGGCCTGGAACTCTTGGCCGCAGGCGAATCAGGTGATCACCACCAACCCGTCATGCGAGTCGGCTGGCCCAGAAAACGCACAGGCCAAGGTGGTGATCAAGTTCCGCCGACGCTCGTCCCCATGGAGTGAAGTCACAGCCACAAAGATCATCACCATGGACAACGATCGTGGAGCAGCTGGAGCTAGCTCGGCTGGAGTGATGTCGGTTCCTTTCGGTGCAGCCGCCGGCAGGGGACGCACCGTTACGGACGGCAACGCCACGATGAACACGAAATCCATCACGGGGATTAGCATCGCCAACCCGACCCAGGTGACCACATCTGGATCTCACGGTCTCTCAACTGGAGACCTCGTCTACATCTCCGGGACCAACAGCACTCCGGTGATCGATGGTCTGTGGCACGTCATCAACGCCTCTGGAAGCACCTTCAACGTAGCGGTCAACGTGACTGGAAGCGGAAGCTCCGGAACGCTCACCACCTCGAAGACCCTCACTTCCAACACGGCGAGCTTCACTGCGAACGATGTAGGCAAGAACATCACCCTGACGGGAGCCCAGGGTAGCCTCTGCGCATCCGACGGAACGTGGGGATCCGGTCAGCCATGGACTGGAACGGCGACAGTCTGCGAGGGCCCGAAGTTCCCTTACGGATCTCCCTACCAGGGAGCGATCATCGCGTACGGAAGCTCCACAAGCGTCACGGTCAAGCCCTCGATGACAGCCAATCCTGGGGGAACTGCCACTCTCGTGATCGAGCCTGTGCTGCTGGCCGACCAGGATGGAGCAGAACTCGGAGACGGATGGGTTACTGGGGTCGACATCAACTACTGGTCGATGGGATCCAGCACTTGCACGCTCAAGAGGGGTCAGTGGTTCTTCGAAGCTGAGATCAACCGCGGACGCTGGAACATGCATGAGGGGATCACCCTCATCAAGAACTACGTCGAGCCTAGCGGTCACCTGAGCTGGCCGAACGGATACATCGCCTCTGGAAAGGTGGACGGACGCGGATGGACCCAGAGCTACGTGCTAGCCAATCCTTCCGCTGGTGCTGACTGGACGCTCACTGTCCCTTCGAAGACGCACTGGAAGCTGTCCAGCATCAGAGCCATCCTTACCGACTCCTCCGACTCGCACACTCGGACCCCGAACCTGATCATCGATGACGGCTCGAACACGATCTGGGTGGCTACCGGAGCCGTTGCCCCAGCCACAAGCAACACGACCGTCATCCTCGCGATGCCAGGGATCGCCACGGCGAACGGAGCCTACCCGAGCGCTGTTCTCTATCAGTACCTTCCGTTGCCGCCTATCGACCTGACAGCCGGATGGAGGGTCAGGTCTAGCACCACCAACATTCAGAGCGGAGACCAGTGGAGTTCTCTCGTGTTCGGTATCGAAGAGTGGATCGAAGAGTAACCTAGGAGGGATAGATGGCGACTCAGCCGCCGGCAGCAGGGAACCAGGGGCAGTGGGGAGCGCTAGGACAGATGCTCCTCAAGCTGTTCGGCGGCGGCGGAGCTGCTCAGGGGCAGCAGCCAGCAGCGCCGATGACCACACAACCTTGGAACGATCCGAGTCTGATGCCCCCGATGCCGAACCCGACTCCGAATCCGAACGCGAACGCGCAGCCGATGCCGAATCCGAGTCCTGGAGCAGCGACCGATCCGGTCATGCAGCAGATCCAGGAGCTGATGAAGAAGAGGAGGGCAGCCCAGCTGCTCGGGCAGGTTCCCGCCCAGGGCCTGCAGAGCGCACCTCTCGGTACGCTCCGGTAGAAGAGGAGGGCGCGGGTGGGGGCTCTAGCGGATCTGCTCTACAGGCTCAGGGGATCTCCCCTGGACCTGTTGCCACGCGATAGACAGGCGGGAACTGACCCCCGTCAGGCTATGGCTGGTGCCACTGGCATCAGCGCGTGGAAGAGCCCCTACGAGCCGACTCTAGCGCCTGGAGAGACGCGATCTCCCCAGGAGCTTCAGACGATGCTAGCGAATGCCTTCCTCGGAGCTGGAGCGATGGCGGCTCCTGCCTCCAGAGCAGAGCTTCCTCCGCCCGAGTACAGCGAGGTGAAACCAGGGACCGGATCCCTCGGCGAGGAAGGGTACTGGAACTACAACATCGAGCCCACGGGGTCCTTCTCGCTCCGCGGGAAGGGCGGAGAGAAGATCGCGGGAGCTATCCTGAAGGACCGCATGAACGTGGAGAGCGCTGGGATCCCAGAGGGGGGCAGGAACCCCAACGAGGCCATCCAGGCGTTCTCCAGCATGACGGGACTCGACCCTTGGCTCCTCTCCTCAAACCAGACCGTCTCCGGAGGACAGGCGGTCGACAGGATGGTCCAGACCGGAAGGCTGAAGGCGGTCCCAGGAGAGCCTGGGTACAAGTACGACTTCACGAGGCCTTCTTCGGTGAGCCCTCCAGCTTCCCTAGAAGAGATTCAGCGTCAGCTAGGTAACGCTCCATCGACCGATCCAGCAGCCCTTCAGGAGATGCTGCGTCGGGTTCTTCCAGCTCGCTGATCCAGGTCAGCCCTGGACGGTCAGGCTCCGGTTCGTCGATTGTCGCCAGCCACCGATCCACCTTCCATCCGATCAGCAGTCCGGCTACCGCCAGCAGCAGGTTGATCATGCTTCTCCGAGATTCTGCGTAGCGCTCTCAGCAGCGCAGCGTGTTCCTGCGCGGAGAGCTTGTACTTGCCCAGGTTCGTGACGACGACTCTCATCAGGATTCCAGGAATGGCTGGGGCGGGGCGAGTCGAACGCCCACGGGCGGATTCAAAGTCCGCTGTCCTGCCGTTAGACGACGCCCCAGAAGTGGAGTGCGCGGGTGGGATCGAACCACCGAATAGAGGCTTTGCAGGCCTCCGCCTTTCCGCTTGGCTACGCGCACTCAGGTTGACCGACCGAGGAACGATTCACGAATGGCGGAGGCGGGGAGAGTTGAACTCCCTCGGGCCGGAGCCCGTGCGGCGCTTCCAACGCCGTTCCCACCGTTAGGCTCGCCTCCACGATGGATCACCCGACGAGGGTCGTCTTGAACCCTGCTCGACGGGCAGCGGAGATGTACGCTGGATCGTCGTCCCAGAATCCATCGGCCTTGATGGAGCAGAGGACCTCGACCTTCTGCTCGGGGACGTGGTCAGTCCTCCAGATCTTGGTGAAGGGGACGTTCAGCCGCTGGAGCAGCCTTGCGTAGGCTTCGTCGTTGTCCAGCGGCAGCCCTGGAGAGATCGCAGAGACGATGTGGATCTCGTGCCCCTGGGAGTAGAGCTTCCGAACGAGAGAGCGGATCTCTGGGTGATCGGTGAGCGTCACCCAGAAGTCGAAGGCGTAGCGACGGCGACGACGACGGAAGAAGTCGAGGAACTTCATCTATCTACCTCGGGTTGGAGGAAGCTGACGGAGTTGAACCGTTGGCCCGTTCAGGCCACCCCAGTTTTCAAGACTGGCTGCGTCTCCGGACGCGGCAGCTTCCCCTTCGTGCGGACGATGTGATCGGCGACCGTCGAAGCAGCCCAGGAGTCGGGCTTCCAGAGGGCCTTGAAGCCCTGGCCGACCACGAGACCCACCAGCTCCTGCAGGTATTTCGAGGACATGTAGCGCTGCTGGGCGTTGGCGTCGATGTGGATGGTGGTGTCGACGTTGTCTGGGACCTGCATGGCGATCTGTAGGGACCTCCAGGCTTCGTCCCAGAGACGCTGGCGAAGCGAGGTGATCCTGGGAACGACCTCGCGAGTGTAGGCGACCCTGCCACCCTTGGGAGGGTTGAGGATCACCACGACCGAGACGAACTGGGTGTAGCGCCCAGTCTGTAGGCTGTCGGTGCCGATGTGCAGGATCTGCCCCTGGCGAGTAGCGCCCACGATGAAGGCGGGGAAGTCATCGATCGCCTTGCCGTCCAGGGTTTTCCATTTGCGTTTCATGATCAGACCTCGATTGGCGGAGGGCGAGCGAGTCGAACGCTCTCAGGCTGCGCCTGTGCTGGGGTTCGAATCCAGTTCCCACCGTTGGGCTGCCCTCCGCGGGGCTACTTGAACCAGCTCCTCGTCTCGGCCTTGATGGACCCGTGGCGGACAGGAGAGGACGGCCCGTACGCTGGCCACTCGATCCCGTCTGGGCATCTCCACCCGCGCTCGATGAGAGGGAAGCGTCCCTCGACCACCTCGTGCTCGCAGGGAAGGCACTTCAGACAGCGCCAGCACCTGTAGTGGTAGTCGTGACCGCAGGCCATCTGCTTTCGTTCAGCCACAGCTGGAATCTCCTCTCATAGAGCGTCTGGCTCCTGCGCGGCTCTGGGATGAAGTTGGCGGAGGAGGAGAGACTCGAACTCTCGCGGGCCGTTTCTGCAGCCGTCGCCGGTTTAGCAAACCGGTGGACTCCCGTCTCGTCCTTTCTCCTCCGCACGTTCGTCCAGTACTTCTTGAACAGGCACGGCAGGCAGACCCACTGCGTCCCCGTGTAGGCGCAGGTGGAAATCAGACCGCAGATCTCGCATCCCACGCAGGGTGGGAGATCTAGGGCAGGAGTCGGCTCTTTGCTCATGCATGAGACCTCGCGGTTGGACTCGAACCAACAACCTGCGCCTTATAAAGACGCTGCTCTACCATTGAGCTACACGAGGGCAGGTTGGGGGCCCACCAGGGACTCGAACCCTGATCAGGTCGGTTTAGAGGACCGATGAGCGTCCACCGCTCACGTGGGCCAAGATGGACCTCCCCAGCGGAATCGAACCGCTATCTGGGCGTTAGGAACACCCCGTCCTTTCCGTTGAACGAGGGGAGGATGGAAGCCCCGGAGGGAGTCGAACCCTCCTCATGCGCGACGTTCGTAGCGTCGGTGCCCATCCGCAGGCTCGGGGCCTACGTCTAGCTAGCAGCCACCTCCGGGCTTGCTCGGGGACTTGCCCTTGCCCTTGCCCTTGGTCGCCGCGCGCTTCAGGATCGCCTTGCCTTTTCCAGCCATGTACCACTCCCGTGCTGCTTCTCTCGCTAGGTCTGTCACCCGATGCTTCGTGAGAGGTCCGAAGCTAGGGTCCATCACCGTGTCGATGATGAGACTGCGGCCGATGTAGACCTGACACCTCATGAATGGTCCTCGCGGGACGAGTCGAACGTCCGTTTCCAGTTTCGGAGACTGGTGCCCTTTCCATTGGACGACGCGAGGCTAGCTGCTACTCGACGAGCTGGCGTTCGGCTTGAAGAACATGCCGGCCAGGAACAGCAGGCACCACGCCTGCCCCCAGCTGATCGAAGGGAGTCCGAAGATGTGCGGAATTGCGTAGTTCCAGCACCACTTGATCGGGAAGGCAAGTGCGAGACCGAAACCGGCGACCACTGCAACACCCACGACGATCGTTCCGACTGCCAGGACGAACTTCTCCATGTACGCACCTCTGATTGGTAGCCCAAGCGAGGGTTGAACTCGCGTCTCCAGCTTGAAGGGCTGGGGTCCTGCCGTTGAACGATTGGGCCACTAGGGAAGGGACGCCTTGAACTTTGGAGCTTGCAGCTGCTGCTTCGTCTGCTGCTTCAGGTCGAACATGCGCTTACGCGATCTGCTCTTGAGCGCGATGTAGCAGGGGCCCTTGGGCTCAGGCCAGAGACGCCTGCCCAGCTCATGGGTCACCTCATCGAGGTCCTTCACGGTCCATCCGTGGGCGATCACCTCGTCGGTGAGCGCGGAAGCACGAACCATCCTCTCTTCCTCGAACCTGTGGAGGAACCAGAACTTCAACTCTAGTTGTCGAGCGTCTGCCATCCGCGCTCCCCTAGAACCTCGACTTTCAGGTTCTTTGGATTCATAGCCTGCTCCACTGCCTCTTCGGCGTCGCGCTCCATCCCGAGCCGGCGAGCGACCTCAGCCTTGTGCCACGCCTTGAACTTGGGGGTCTCGGAGAGCTTGCGGAACGCCTCGATCTTGTTCCGACCTTGGTCTCTCCCGTCTCGGTGCTCTGCGCGGGCCCCTGAGGCGGGATGGATGATCCTGACACCGTTCTGCTTGGCGTTCCGGTGCTGGCCTCCGTTGCCTCCTGTGCAGAACGTCTGGACCACGAAGTCTTTAGCGGTGAGACTGAACAGGAGCTTCTTCTCGCTCATCATGACCCTTGGGAATGGAGCCGACGGCGCGAGTCGAACGCGCTGCAGGGGGCTTACAGGGCTCCCAGGTCACCGTGACTCTCGTCGGCTCCGATTGAGATGGTGCCGCCTCGTGGGATCGAACCACGTTCTCTCGCTCTTCAGGCGAGCGCAACTACCAAGCTTGCTCAGGCGGCGGATGGGTTAGCCCACCACCTTGCGGTAGCGAGCGTCGAGGATCACGTCGCAGGCCTTGCAGCCAGCTCCGTGCTTGGAGACGAAGCGATCAGCAGAAGGACGTCCCTCATGCTTCAGGATCCAGAGCGCCTTGCGGACCATGTTGGCTCCGTGATTGACGTTCCAGTAGCGGGCGATCTTCTCCTTGGGCACGCGACGGCTCTTCCCCTTCTTCGCGTTCTTCTTCTTCGCCATGCGCCCTCCTTAAAGGGTCGTCATGGGTCCTCCTTTCCTGGGCTGGGAAGGCAGGGATTCGCCTATTCAGCGAACCACACCGAGTAGGTATGCTGCCCGTGGTCGGGCTTCGTCCCTGCCATAGATGAATCGGGGAGATGCGGACGAGGCACGTCTGCTCCGGCGCTTTTCGGGAAGCGCACTCCCACCCTCAGCCGTCGCTGCAAGTTGTTATCTTCGGGCCTTAGTCGGTTGATCGTGGCGCTATCCACTGGGCCGACGAGTCACCCTTGGGTCATCTCCCCGAATTTGGAGCTGGCGGAGGGAATCGAACCCTCTCAGGGAGCGCTACGAGGGCTCCTGGTCTCCATGACTCTCACCAGCGAACAGCGCGGCTCACGAGGCGACCGGCCGAGAGGTTAGCGCGACCACAGCACGGACGTCCGTTTCTCCCCCCGGAGCGGAACCCGTGCCTGTCTTCCCGTGAGCCTCGCTCTTCGCTCTGGGCCTCACGGACCCGCAGAAGCAGCGATGGCGGGACAGGTGACCGATAGGGTACGAGCACTTGTGCGGCTCTTTGGTCTCCCAGGTGAACCCGCAACGCGGAAGCGAGTTGTAGTGGGCGGCTTTCGACTCGAAGCTAGACATCTGCACCTCGTGGTTGGTCCACCCCCAGTGACTCGAACACTGATCTGCCCCCCATCAAGAGGCGGTCCTGCCAGTTGGACGAGAGGTGGAATGGTGGGACGCATGGGGATCGAACCCATCGTGACTCGCTTAAAAGGCGAGGGCTTCACCGTTGTAGCAAGCGTCCCATGGCTCCGGAGGCCAGACTTGAACTGGCAGCCTTCTGGTTAACAGCCAGTTGCTCTACCTTTGAGCTACTCCGGAAACGGATTGGCTGGGCCTGAGAGAGTCGAACTCCCATCGCTGCGTTCAGAGCGCAGAGTCCTACCATTGAACGAAGGCCCAATCTGTCATCGCGAGAGAATGAAACGAACGTCAGGCGTGCTCAGGGAATCCGGGAGGTAGATCGGGATCAGGACGCTAACGAGATCCCCTGGGCGGGCGTCGTTGGTCGCCATCCCCAGAAAGCGGGAGCTGCCTACCGGACTCAGGCAGTCAGAGTCTCCGCGGATCGCTCGGAAGTGATCGCCTAGGCCGACGAAATCTCCCGCGTGCAGCTCCTCTTCCGCCGGAAGACAGGCGTACCGCCTCTCCCTTGCTTGTTCAGCATCGAAGATCGTCTTCACCTCTGGGAGCTTCTCCGGAATCTTCTCCTTCTGCCTCCAGAAGGAGAGCGCGGCCGGCACTGCACTAATCGAGGCGAGGAACCCTCTACGTTCCATCAGGACCTCCTCAGAATGGTGGGGATGGAGAGAATCGAACTCTCATGGTGTCTCGCTCCCGAAGCGAGCGGCTTACCAGTTAGCCCACATCCCCACTAACGACTTCAGCGCCCTCGTATCCGGGGAGGTCCTGATGCTCTGGCCTCTCCTTGAACCACATGGATCCGATTCCCATGCAGCCCAGGCCGCCGATGAGGACTTCCCCAGGGCGACGCGCGATCACCCAGGTGTTCTGACCCACGCGCAGCCTAGGGCCATTCCTCATCACCTCTGCGATGTTCTGCTCAGCGAGAGCGTTGATGGTAGCGGTTCTCTTGTCCATCACCAGCCCTCTCCGAACGTGTACTTCTTCTTCGCTCGCTTCAGGACCAGCAGGGCCTGCTTCGGCTTTTCCTCTTGGAGGAGCTTGATCGCTTTTTCGACCGCTCCCATGAGAGGGCCGAAGTTCTCTTCGTTGTGATGGATGTGCTCCAAGTACAGATCTGCGCCCATTTTCGACCTCGTGGTTGGTCGGGGACAGCGGATTCGAACCGCCACCATCCTGCTCCCAAAGCAGGCGTGCTGCCGTTACACCAATCCCCGATTGGGGTGACCGGTCGGTAACGCTCCGACTTCTCTGGGGCCACAACCCAGCGCTTTGCTTCTAAGCTACGGCCACAAGGATGCCGAAGCTGCCGCGAGTGCTCTCTCAGCTGGCGGCGACTGCCCAGGTTTTGGAGGCGCTTAGAGAGTGTTTAGCCTCTTCATTGACTGGGCCTTTGTCTTGCCTCGGCATCCTTGTGGCTATAGTTGGTCCACGGGGGAGGATTCGAACCCCCAGCGCGCAGGGTGTAAACCTGCCGTTCTGCCAGTTGGAACTACCCGTGGATTGGTAGCGGAGGGTGGACTCGAACCACCACCGTGAGGCTTATGAGACCTCCGTCAGGACCCCCTGGCCCCGCTACTGCTTGTACCGATCCAGGATCTCCTTCGCCTTCTCGCAGTCGTCGTGGACCCAGTCAGCTCCGTCCTGATGGACGGTTGTCTTCTCGGGCGAGTAGAGGAATCCGCGACCGCACTTGGGGCAAAGGTGCTGCAGCTTCGTATCGCCACGCTCAGGAGAGAAGTAGACGTGCATGATCAGACCTCAGTCGATCGGTACGGTGTTGATCGGAATGACCTCGATGCGGATGAACGGGGAGTCGGGGCAGTTGAGCAGCTGGAGGTTGGACTCGGGCGTCAGCTTCTCCACGTAGTTGCGCAACGACTCGATGGCCTGGACCCGATGGACTTGGTCGTCCACCGGAATCGGTACTGCGATGAGCATCAGCTTGGCGTTCTTCATTTGGTACTCCCGACGGGATTCGAACCCGTGTCGCCGCCGTGAGAGGGCAGCATCCTTGACCGCTAGACGACAGGAGCAGAGGGGGGACGGCGCTAAGGCCGCGCCCCCAGTGGCTGGCCCGCCGGCCTACGACAGGTGACTTCAGCCACGGCATCGGTGTGAACCGACGCCTTTATTCAGAGACGGACATCGGGAGCCGAAGCTTTAATCCCCGAGCCGGTCCTTACGGACATTGGTGGATCCAGAGCGAGTCGAACGCTCATTCTCAGCTTGCAGGGCTGATGTCTTCCCATTGGACGATGGACCCGAATGGATGAGTGCGAATGGCGGGGCCAGGGAGGATCGAACTCCCGCTTCTGCGCTGACAACGCAGCGTCTTGCCATTGGACCATGACCCCAAGATGGTCCCGCCCCTCGGATTCGAACCGAGATCCCACGGGCTTGAGCCGTGTGTGTCTGCCTTTGCACCAGGGCGGGAATGGTGGCCCCGAAGGGAGTCGAACCCTCAAAACCCAGCTTCTAAGGCTGGTATGTATGCCAGTTCCATCACGGGGCCGCTGGCTCTTCTAGCGGATCGAGGAGACTGAAGTGGGCATCGCCTACGGGCTTCCCTGAGTCAATCGCGGCCGAGAAATGGAACCCTGCGCCCCACTTGGGATGGTCCGCCATGATCTTGAAGATTTCGATGAGTCCAGGTTCGATCTCTGCCAGGATGCTGCCGATCCTGTTCGACGCCTCTTCCTTCGTCATCTTCACCTCATGGGATGGTGCCCTCGCCCAGAGTCGAACTGGGATCCCAGGATTCTGAGTCCTGTGCGTCTGCCAATTGCGCCACGAGGGCATTGGTGCGCGAGGCCGGATTCGAACCGGCACTGGGTAGGCTCTCAACCTACTTCCTCTGCCGAGTTGGGATACTCGCGCAAGGACAGGCGCTCCAGGGCGGAATTATGCCCAACCCCGCCCTGGAGCTTGTACTTGTTCAAAGTACGCGACGCCCACGCCGACTGCATTTAAGCCGGTTCTTTAGCTATCAAGCCCCAACGCTCTGCCGCTAAGCTACGGCCCCATAGATTGGAGGGGCCGACCGGATTTGAACCAGTGCCTTTAGGGTGTTGCGTAACCGGCGTTCGATTCGGCGTGTGCCGCTCTTACGTATCAAGCTTCGTGCTACAGCCTGAGCCTGAAGAGGGCCACCGCTTTCGGTAGCGGGCTGCGTCCGACGCAGCGTAAGCGGGCATCGAAACGCCCGCCGCAGGAGTCGAACCTGCTCGCCCTCTCTAGAGCCTGAAGCTGAGTCTCAGCTTGGCACGAACTGGTGGCGCGCTAGGCGAAGATCCAGTCGAGGATCTTGCTGGCCTGCTGCGGCGGAGCCTCTACGAGGTTCGCCGCTTCACGCGCGAACTTGACGGCCTTCTGCAGCTTCTCGATGCGCAGCAGCAGCTTCCTGCGCGCTTCCTCGGTAGTGCGGCCGGAGAACTTCACCTGATCCCAGGAGCCGACCACCACGTCCTCGTTGATCAGCTGCGTCTGGGCTGGGTGCTTGTCGGTGGCGGGGTAAAGCACGATCGCCTTCTGGACCTTCTGCGTGCGCTGCGTCTTCACCGCCTCGGTGGCGTAGAGTCCGCGAGCCTCGTCCCACTTCCAGTCCTCGGCTGGGTCCAGGGTGGGTAGCTTCTCGATGACGGTGTGCAGATCCGTCAGCTGCTTCTCCAGGAAGAGGAGGTAGGTGACAGGGACGTCTGCAGCGACCGTCTCTCCGTCTACCTCTACGATGGCGGTAGCGCGAGTGTTCGCGTACTCCTTCTGCGCGACCACGTCGAACAGCTCGGAGAGTCGAGCCTTGAACAGCTCCAGCACCTCGGAGGCCTTCAACTGGACTCGCTGCGTCTGCGGAGGGAGCGATTGCGTCTCGTCGCCCTCGGCGATGGGCTTGTAGTTCTTCGCGAACCCGTCGAAGAGGACAGGCTTCTGGATCGCCTTGTAGGCCGTATCCAGCTCCTGCTGCACCTTGGTCTTCAGCGACTTCTCGACTGCGATGATCTGCGTGAGCTTCGGCATTTCTTCGGGAACCTCAATTTGAGAGTTGGTCCCTCCACAGGGGCTCGAACCCTGACCTGACAGATTAAGGGTCTGCTGCGCTGCCTCTCGCGCTCTGGAGGGGTGGAGCTGGGCGACGGTATCGATCCGTCGTCTGATCCTTACCAAGGACCTATTCTGCCTTTGAACTAGCCCAGCATTGGAGCGGGTGAAGCGAATCGAACGCTCATTCCTGGGTTGGAAGCCCAGCGTCTTGCCTTTAGACGACACCCGCACGATACGACGTACGCTCTTTCCACTCTCGAACCGCTTCCGCGTGCGCCTCGCAGCAGGAGTTGCAGCGGCAGTGGTAGATCTTGCTGTCGTATCGAGAGCGTGTTCCGTGTGGAGTATCAAGCTTCATGCGAAGAAGCCTGAACTCCGAGACCGTCTTCTGCTTATGGCAACGGAGACAGAGGATCTGGCACTTCGCAAGCTCTGCGGAGCGCCTTTCGGCCGACCAGGACCAGATGCTGTGCGAGACCTTCACGTTGGGATGGATATGGTCGAGCTGCAGGTTCTTCGTCGAGCCACACCTGACGCACGCCTTGCCGAAGAAGAACTCGCTTCTTCTGCGCTTCCGCCACTCTCTGTCGTAGGCTCGCTGTCGTTCTCTATCGGAATAGGGCATGCGGGATTCTATCATGGAGCGAGACCGATGCTATCTAACCCGGAGAGCTGGTGGCGCGGGTGGGAGTTGAACCCACTTGTTAGCTGCTGGGCAGGGCGGTTTTACAGACCGCTTGAGGCTTCCGAC
>Ga0335069_10001118_pt1 | contig 43139 bp, 37 predicted proteins | sample Lox_Sample_11_FD_206714 | JGI IMG/M metagenome (GOLD analysis project Ga0335069, IMG submission 206714) | Soil microbial communities from Loxahatchee National Wildlife Refuge, Florida, United States - Lox_Sample_1.1 | ecosystem: Environmental > Terrestrial > Soil > Wetlands | place: USA...
CAAAGTGCCCGATTCCGATGTGATGCAGGATCTCGATGCGACCGTCGATTGGGCGCAACAAAATGGCGCTCATCCGAGCAAGCTCGGCATCACCGGATTCTGCTGGGGCGGCCGCATCGTCTGGCTGTATTGCGGGAACGCACCTGAAGTCAAAGCCGGCGCCGCCTGGTACGGACGCCTGATCGATGACTACAACGAACTTCACCCTGTGCACCCGATCGACGTTGCGCCGACGCTGAAAGTGCCGGTGGTCGGGCTCTACGGCGGCAACGATCCGAGCATCCCGCTCAAGGACATCGAGGAAATGCGCAAACGGCTGCAATACAGCGGCAGCCATTCGTTCATTCGAATTTTCCCCGCGGCATCACATGCGTTCTTTGCCGATTATCGCAGCAGCTACGACAAAAAATCGGCCGAGGCTGCCTGGCAGCAAATGCTCAAGTGGTTCAATCAGTACGGCGTGTTCTGAGCTTCCGGGACTTTCCTGCCTGAGATGGCAGTCAACGTGCGCCCCGCTGCCGTGGTGCTGGTGCACGGTTTGTGGATGCATGGCGTCGCAATGGAGTATCACCGGCGTTATCTGCGGCACGCCGGATTCGACGCCGTCAGCTATTCCTATCCCTCTGTACGCAACTCGCTTGCTGCAAACGCCGACGATCTCGCGGCATTCGCGCGCGGCCTCGACGCACCGACCCTGCATTGGGTCGGCCACAGCCTCGGCGGCATCGTGATCCTGTGTGCGCTGGCGCGCGCGACGCTGCCGCCGGGACGCGTGGTGCTGGCCGGCACGCCGTACCGCGGCAGCCGTGCCGCCGAAATTCTCGAGGGACAGACGTTCGGCGCGCAACTGCTCGGCCGCAGCGTGCGCGAGTGGCTGGCCGCGCCGAAACCGACCGATTTCGGCGGGCACGAGGTCGGCGTCATCGCCGGTTCGATCGGCGTCGGTCTGGGGCGCGTGGTCGCGCCCGGCCTGCCGCAACCGAATGATGGAACCATCGCGGTCGAGGAAACCGATGTGCCCGGCGCGTGCGACAGGATCGTGCTTCCGATCACGCATACGGGTATGCTGGCGTCACGCACAGTCGCCCGCCAGATCGCGGCGTTCCTGCGCGATGGACGATTCATGCATTCGTGATGAGAATTTTCCGCCCTTTACGCCAGATGGCCGCCGCCGTACTGATTGCATCCGCGAGCGGCTGTGCGAATTTCGGCTATTACCTGCAATCGGTCGGCGGCCAGATGAACGTGGTCGAGGCACGCCAGCCGATCGCAAACGTGATCAGCAATCCGCAGACGCCGCCCGAGCTCAAGCGCCAGCTTGAACTGGCGCTCGAAATCCGCAATTTCGCGAGCCGCGAACTTGCGGAGCCTGACAACGAGAGTTTCCGCAGCTACGCCGACCTCAAGCGCCCGTACGCGCTGTGGAATGTTTTCGCGGCGCCGGAATTCTCCCTCGAACCGCACCGCTGGTGTTTTCTGCTCGCCGGCTGTGTTGGCTACCGCGGCTATTTCTCGCATGATGAAGCCGCAAATTTCGCCGACGGGTTGCGCGCTGAGGGTTACGATGTTTATGTCGCCGGCGTGCCGACTTATTCGACGCTCGGCTGGTTCGACGACCCGCTGCTCAATACCTTCATCGACTATCCGGAGCCCGATCTGGCGCGCATCATCTTCCATGAACTCGCGCATCAGATCGTATACGTGAAGGACGACACCACGTTCAACGAATCGTTTGCGGTCGCAGTCGAACTTGAGGGCGTAAGGCGCTGGCTCGCGCAGCGCGGCGATCCGGCGCTGAAGGCGGAGTTCGAACGGTCGCAGCGGCGCCGAGCGCAGTTCCAGGCGCTGATCGCCGAATACCGGGCGCGGCTCGACGGCCTCTACCGCCAGCCCATCGCGCCCGAGGCGATGCGCGCGCGCAAGGCCGATCTGTTCGCGGCGATGAAGCAGGATTACTCAAGACTGAAGGCGGAGTGGGGCGGTTTTGCCGGTTATGACCGTCTTTTCGAGACGCCGAACAACGCGCTGCTGGCAGCGGTCGCGCTTTATACCGAACGCGTGCCGCAATTCCAGCAGTTGATCGAAAAGCACCACAGCGACCTGGCGGCATTTTATGCCGAAGTCACGGAGATCGCGCGGCTGGACAAGGAGGAACGGGAGCGGGCGCTGCGGACGCCGCGGTGATCAGCCTCGCGGCGCTAGACGTCCACTCTGGAAGCGCCTTCGTAGGAACATTTGGAAAATGCTTTCGCCGCCCGCCACGCTTCCTCTGACAAACGTCTGTAATCCATTTCCGCCGCGTCGCAGCCTTTCACGGTGCGCATCACCACATCATGCACCACTGCCTGGATATAAATGGCTTCCGCCATGGTTCTTGCAGGATCGCTCATGGTTTTCCTCCTTCCGGATCGGCCGAAGGGCGGCCGCATTAAAGGTCTCCCGCCGACCGTCACTTTTTTCAGTATACGCTTCCGCTGTCGTTGCGTTCGGACGGGCAGCATCAGCGGCAGATTCGTTCCGCACAGACGATCCCGCTGCGCACTGCGGACTCGATCGTCGCCGGGTAGTCGCTCGCGGTGTAGTCGCCGGCCAGAAAGAAATTTTTCAGGGGTGTCGCCGGCGACGGCCGCCTGAGGCCGGGCGTGCAGGCGATCGTCGCGCGCTTTTCGGCGATCACGCGCGTCCATGCCGGTTCCGGCGGATTGCCAAGCGCCGGCTTCAGCTCCCGATGCACGGCCGCCGCGAGCTCGTCCTGCGGCAGTGACAGGTGCGCGCCGGACGCCGAAATCACGGCGCCGATCAGGCCGCGCTGGCCACAGAGCTGTCCGCGGTCGAAGGCCCAGTGCACGACGCCGCCGGCAAAACCGAGCATCGGCGACGGCAGTCCGACGGATTCGGGATATTGCAGCCACACCGAGTGGATCGGCTGATAATCGAAGCGCTGGATCGTTTCAACCATTTCCGACAGCGCGGTGATGCCGATCAGAAAAGCATTGATCTGATGTGGCGGCAGCGCGCAGATCACGTGCGAAAAAATTTCCCGCGCGCCGCCGGCTTCGACGGCGTAACCGTCCGCCAGCGGTTCGATCGCGGTGATGCGGCAGGCGGTGCGTACCCGGCCGCCGCGGCGCGCGATCCACGCCACGGCAGGCTCGGGAAACAGCGCTGACAGATCGACGCGCGGCAACAGCATGTCGCTCGCGCCGCGTCCGGCGCACAGGCTGTCACGCAGCACGTTGACGAACACCTGCGCCGAGGCGGTCGCCGGCGGCGTGTTGAGCGCGGCGATGCACAGCGGATTCCACAGCGCGCGGCACAGTTCTCCATCCTGGTCGTGTTGGGTGAGCAATCGTTCGACCGTGACGTCCTGCGCGAGGCGGAAACGGTCGCGCTGCAGCGCGCGCATGAAGCGCAGCGCGTCGGATTTTTCTTTCCATGTGATGCCACGCGCGCCAAGCAGAGCGGCGAACACATGCAGCGGCGCCGGCAGCCGCGGTGCGGTGAGATGAAATTTACCGTGGATGCGCCAGTCGAGCGGCAGACGCCGGAGCGCCGTCCGCCAGCCGGGATTGACCCGTCTGATCAGCCGCAGCGTTTCACGATAGGCGCCGATCAGAACGTGCAGACCGTTGTCGAGCGCAACGCCGTTGTATTCGACGCGGCGCGCGCGGCCGCCGGGGATCGCGCCGGCCTCGAACACGGTGACCGCAACATTGCGCGCGGCAAGCTCGACTGCCGCCGCCATCCCGGCCCAGCCGCCGCCGACGATCGCAACTTGAGCGTCAGACGTTCCGGTCGGCCACGTACTTCTCAATTCCTGCTCCTCGATCCTAAGCCGTTACCCACGTTTTCCAGGCGATCCACAGCTTGCGGATCGGCGTCAGCGAAACGCGCCGGGTCAGGACGTGGCAACCGTCGGCGCGGATTTCGTCGAGCAAGGCGCGGTAGATCGCGGCCATCACGAGTCCCGCGCGCTGTGCCTTGCGGTCCCGGGCGGGCAGCAACGCAAACGCATCACGGTAAAAACCGCACGCGCGTTCGATCTGGAACTCCATCAGGCGCCGGAAGCCATCGCTTTCGCGGCCGCTCAGGATGTCGGTGGTCGTCACGTTGAAACGCGCGAGTTCGTCGAGCGGCAGGTAGACGCGGCCGCGGCGCGCGTCTTCGCCGACGTCGCGGATGATGTTGGTCAGCTGAAAGGCGATGCCGAGGGTTTCCGCGTAGCGGAGCGTGCCGGCCTCGCTGCAGCCGAAGATTTTCGCCGCCAGCAGGCCGACCACACCGGCGACGCGATAGCAATAGACCCTGAGTGCGGAAAAATCGGCATAGCGATCCTGCGTGAGATCCATTTCCATGCCGGCGACGACTTCCTGCAGATGCTGCTGCGGCAATTCAAAATCGCGCACGACCGGTGCCAGCGCCTGAGCGACCGGATGCCGCGGCGCGCCGGCGTAGATCGCCGCAATTTCATCGCGCCACCAGGCGAGCTTGGCGCGGGCGACGGCCGGGTCGCTGCATTCGTCGACGACATCGTCGACCTCGCGGCAGAACGCATAGAGCGCGGTGATTGCGCGTCGTCGCGGCGGCGGCAGGAACAGGAAGCTGTAGTAGAAGCTGGAGCCGCTTTGCGCGGCTTTCTGCTGGCAATACTGATCAGGCGTCATTGCCACACCGCGCGTCCCAACAAGTACGGCCAGTCCAATGCCCGCAGCGCCAGACGACGCCTGAACATGTCGCCGCCGGCGGCTTCCAGCTTGTCGAGAATGCATGCGCCGCCGGCGACCGTCACGCGGATTTCAAGGCCGACGCGTCCTGCAATCGCGCGTCCGAGAGGCGCGCCGGCGCGCAGCATTTCCCGGCAGCGGTCGATCTGGAACCGCATGAAAGACAGCCAGTGGCCGCCGGGGTCGCCATTTGCAATCTGCGTTTCGGTGACGCCGAAACGCAGCATCTCGTCCTGTGGCAGATAAACGCGCCCTTTCCGGTAGTCGAGCGCGACGTCCTGCAGGAAATTGATCAGTTGCAGTGCCGAGCAGATCTGATCCGACTGCGCGCAGCTTTGCGCGTCAACCCGGCCGAACAGGTGCAGCAGCAGGCGGCCGATGGGGTTCGCGGAACGCCGACAATAATCGACGACGTCGTCGAAGACCGCGTAGCGTTTTTTTACGACGTCCTGCTCGAACGCAGACAGCAGGTCGTGGAACAATTGCAACGGCAGACGCCGTTCGCGTATCAGCGGCGCGAGCTCTGCAAACAGCGACTGCTGCGGCGTCTGACCGTGTTCGATGCGGCGCAGTTCGTCGTGATAGCCGGCGAGCAGCGCGAGCCGCTGCGCGTCGGACAGATTGCCCTCGTCGGCGAAGTCGTCGGCGCTGCGCGCGAAGCGGTAGACCAGTTCGACCGGCCGGCGCAGCGGCGCCGGCAGCAACAGCGAGGCGACCGGAAAATTTTCGTAGTGATCGACGGGCATTTGCCGCGATTACAATGAGTTAAAGAATGCAAACCTTGCGGTGGTCGGACTTTCGCGGCTGACTGGCAAGGATGGCTGAATTATAATCAAGCCGTTGCGAAAGTGGCGGAATTGGTAGACGCACCAGATTTAGGTTCTGGCGCCGAAAGGCGTGGGGGTTCGAGTCCCTCCTTTCGCACCAGTACCGATCAAGACAGGAAAGGGTGATACCAGCAGGCATGGAAAATATCAGTCAACTCGAGCGGCGCCTCGACATCTCGCTGCCGCCGACAGAAATCGACAGCGAGGTTCAGAACCGGCTCAGGAATCTCGCGCGCAAGGTCAAGCTGGACGGTTTCCGTCCCGGCAAAGTGCCGCTGAAGGTGGTCGCCCAGCATTATGAGGAGCAGGTGCGGCGCGAAGTGCTCGGCGATGCACTGCAGAAGAATTTCGGCGACGCGGTGCGCGCACAGAACCTCAAGGTCGCCGGTTATCCCCGCTTTGAAGTGCGCGCGGGCGGACCGTTCCAATACAGCGCGACGTTCGAAATTTATCCCGAAGTCACGATCGGCGATCTGTCGCAGGCCACGATCCAGCGCCCGCAGGCGCAAGTCGAGGCGGCCGACATCGACAGGACGTTGCAGATCATGCGCCGGCAGCGCGCGACTTTTGAGCCGGTGACGCGCGCCGCCGCGACCGGCGACCGGGTGACGATCGATTATCTCGGACGCATCGATGGCCAGGAATTCGAGGGCGGGCGGGGGGCGGACGCTGCCGTCGTCCTTGGTGAAGGCCGCTTCCTGCCCGACTTCGAAAACCAGCTGCCGGGGCTGGAAGCAGGAGGTGCCAGGACATTTGAAATTCGCTTCCCTCAGGACTATCATGCCAAGGAATTAGCAGGAAAAACCGCGACTTTTGAGGTGAACTTAAAGCGGGTTGAAGAAGTGAAATTGCCGCCGCTGGATGCGGAATTCGCCCGCACGCTCGGCATTGAAGACGGCGATCTGGACAGAATGCGCAACGAAGTCAGGGCCAACCTCGAGCGGGAGATCGGGCAGCGCGTCGCACTGAGGGTCAAGGAGCAGGTGATGCAGGCGCTGCTCGACGGCACCAAGGTCGAAATTCCGAAGTCGCTGGTCGAGATCGAGATAGAACATCTGAGCGCGGCGGCGCGCCAGGATCTTGAGGCGCGCGGCATCAAGACCGCAGGCGTGCCGTTGCCGCGTGAGGTATTCGAAGCGCAGGCACAGCGGCGGGTCAAGCTGGGGCTGATTCTGGCCGAAGTCGTCAGGGCCAATGGTTTGCAGGCAAAGCCCGAACAGGTGCGCGCGCTGGCCGAAGAGCGGGCGCAAAGTTACGAACAGCCGGAACAGGTGGTGCAGTGGATTTACCAGTCGCCGCAGCGGCTGCGCGAGCTTGAGTCCGCGGTGGTCGAGGATAACGTGGTACAGTGGGGACTGCGCAGCGCCAGGGTTGAAGACAGGCCGGTTACTTTTGACGAATTGATGGGGCAGCAGCGATGAGCCGTGATATGCACGAACCCCGAGGACTGGGGCTGATTCCGATGGTGATCGAGCAGTCGGGGCGCGGCGAGCGCGCCTACGACATCTACTCGCGCCTGCTCAAGGAACGCGTGGTGTTCCTGGTCGGGCCGGTGACCGAGGTCACCGCTAACCTGATCGTCGCGCAGTTGCTGTTCCTGGAATCGGAAAATCCGGACAAGGACATTTCGTTCTATATCAATTCGCCCGGCGGCTCGGTGTCGGCCGGCCTCGCGATCTACGATACGATGCAGTTCGTCAAGCCCGATGTTTCGACGTTGTGCATCGGCCAGGCTGCCAGCATGGGCGCACTGCTGCTCACGGCCGGCGCCAAAGGCAAGCGCTTCGCGCTGCCTAATTCACGCGTGATGATCCATCAGCCGATGGGTGGTTTTCAGGGGCAGGCCTCCGACGTCGAAATCCACGCCAAGGAAATCCTTTACCTGAAAAGCAAGCTCAATGAAATCATGGCCAGGCACACCGGGCAGAACATTGCGACGATCGAAAAAGACACCGATCGCGACAATTTCCTGTCAGCCGAGCAGGCGATGGAATACGGGCTGGTCGACCGGGTGCTGGTGAGCCGGGCCAGAACCGATGGTGTAAAGTGATGTCCTAGGAGAAACGGGGCGAAGGGACGGCACATGTCAGAGAAAGTCGGCGGCGAAAAACTGCTCTACTGCTCGTTTTGCGGCAAGAGCCAGCACGAAGTGCGCAAGCTGATCGCGGGCCCGTCGGTGTTCATCTGCGACGAGTGCATCGAATTGTGCAACGACATCATCCGCGAGGAAACCCAAGGCGAACAGGGCGGCAAGAGCGCCAAGGGCGACCTGCCGGTGCCGCACGAAATCCGCGAAATCCTCGACCAGTACGTGATCGGCCAGAGTACCGCGAAGAAGATCCTGTCGGTTGCCGTCTACAACCATTACAAGCGGCTGAAGAACCTGGGCAAGAACGACGACGTCGAGCTGGCCAAGAGCAACATCCTGCTGGTCGGGCCGACCGGCTCCGGCAAGACGCTGCTGGCGCAGACGCTGGCGCGGCTGCTCAACGTGCCGTTCGTGATCGCCGACGCGACGACGCTGACCGAGGCCGGCTACGTCGGCGAGGACGTCGAGAACATCATCCAGAAGCTGCTGCAGAAGTGCGACTACGACGTCGAGAAGGCGCAGCGCGGCATCGTCTATATCGACGAGATCGACAAGATTTCGCGCAAGAGCGACAACCCGTCGATCACGCGCGACGTGTCCGGTGAAGGCGTGCAGCAGGCGCTGCTGAAGCTGATCGAAGGCACCATTGCGTCGGTGCCGCCGCAGGGCGGCCGCAAACATCCGAACCAGGAATTCGTGCAGGTCGACACCACCAACATCCTGTTCGTCTGCGGTGGCGCATTCGATGGCCTCGACAAGGTGATCCGCGCGCGTTCGGAGAAGGGCGGCATCGGTTTCGGCGCCGAAGTCAACAGCCGCGACGATCGCAAGGACATCAGCAAGGTGTTGCGTGACGTACAGCCCGAGGACCTGATCAAGTACGGACTGATTCCCGAATTCGTCGGCCGGCTGCCGGTAGTGGCAACGCTGGAGGAACTCGACGAAGTGGCGCTGATCCAGATCCTGATCGAGCCGAAAAATGCGTTGCTCAAGCAGTATCAGAAAATGTTCAGGATGGAAGGGGTCGAACTGGAAGTGCGTGACGCCGCGCTGAAGGCGATCGCGCATCGTGCGCTGGAGCGCAAGACCGGCGCGCGCGGGCTGCGCTCGATCCTCGAGCAGGCGCTGCTCGATACGATGTTCGACCTGCCATCGCTCGACAATGTGGTCAAGGTCGTGGTCGACGAAAACTCGATCACCAGCGAGGCGCGGCCGCTGCTGATTTATGCCGACCAGCCCAAAGTGGCGGGTTCGGTATAATCCCCGGCACAGCGCGGTTTCCCCGCGGGTGGCAGCCGGCTTGAATTGACGGGGCGCCGTCCCCATTAAGCCATGTGATCCCTTTAATCAGGTGAGCCCAGATGCCAGATCTCGATGATTCACTGACCAACACGACGACCCAATTGCCGTTGCTGCCGTTGCGCGATGTTGTGGTTTTCCCGCACATGGTGATCCCGCTGTTCGTCGGCCGTCCCAAGTCCATCAAGGCGCTCGAAACGGCGATGGAGACGGGCAAGAACATCGTGCTGGTTGCCCAGAGGTCGGCGGCCAAGGATGAACCGAGCCCGGATGACCTCTACGCGATCGGCAGCCTCGCCAATATTCTGCAGATGCTTAAACTGCCCGACGGCACGGTGAAAGTGCTGGTCGAAGGCAGCCAGCGCGCGAACATTAATCAAATCATCGACGCCAAGACCCATTTCGCGGCCGACGTGACGCCGGTGCCGGCCAGTGACGAGCTGACCGCCGAGGTCGAGGCGATGCGACGCACGCTGGTCGCGCAGTTCGACCAGTACGTGAAGCTGAACAAGAAAATCCCGCCCGAAATCCTGACTTCGCTGTCGGGGATCGACGAACCCGGCCGGCTGGCCGACACCATCGCGGCCCATCTGCCGCTCAAGCTTGAGCAGAAACAGGAAGTGCTCGAGATGTTCGACGTCAGGAAGCGGCTCGAGCATCTGCTGGCGCTGATCGAGGGCGAGCTCGACATCCTGCAGGTCGAGAAGCGCATCCGCGGCCGCGTCAAGCGCCAGATGGAGAAAAGCCAGCGCGAGTACTACCTGAACGAACAGGTCAAGGCGATCCAGAAGGAGCTCGGCGAGCTCGAAGAGGGCGCCGACCTCGACGAGATCGAGAAGCGCATCAAGGACGCGCACATGCCGAAAGAGGCGCGCAAGAAGGCCGAAGCCGAGTTGAAGAAGCTGCGGCTGATGTCGCCGATGTCGGCGGAGGCGACCGTGGTCCGCAACTACATCGACACGCTGGTGGGCCTGCCGTGGAAGAAGAAAAGCAAGATCAGCACCGATCTGGCGCACGCCGAAGCGGTGCTCAATGAAGACCACTACGGGCTGGAAAAGGTCAAGGAGCGCATCATCGAGTACCTCGCGGTGCAGCAGCGCGTCGACAAGCTGAAGGCGCCGATCCTGTGTCTGGTCGGCGCGCCCGGCGTCGGCAAGACCTCGCTCGGCCAGTCGATCGCGAAGGCGACCAACCGCAAGTTCGTGCGGATGTCGCTCGGCGGCGTGCGCGACGAGGCGGAAATCCGCGGCCACCGCCGCACCTACATCGGCTCGATGCCCGGCAAGATCCTGCAGAACATGGCCAAGGTCGGCGTCAGGAACCCGCTGTTCCTGCTCGATGAGGTCGACAAGATGGGCATGGATTTCCGCGGCGACCCGGCGTCGGCGCTGCTCGAAGTGCTCGATCCCGAGCAGAACCACACCTTCGTCGACCATTACGTCGAGGTCGAATACGACCTGTCGGACGTGATGTTCGTCGCGACCGCGAACACGCTCAATATTCCGCCGGCGTTGCTCGACCGGATGGAGGTAATCCGGCTGTCGGGTTACACCGAGGACGAGAAAGTGCGCATCGCGATCCAGCACCTGCTGCCGAGGCAGATGAAAAGTCACGGCCTCAAGCCTGAGGAGATCGCGGTCTCCCACAGCGCGGTGCGCGACATCATCCGCTACTACACGCGCGAGGCCGGTGTGCGCGCGCTGGAGCGCGAGCTGTCGAAAATCTGCCGCAAGGTGGTGAAACTGCTGGTGCGCGACGCAAAGAGCCGCCGGGTATCGCTGACCGCACGCAACCTCGATAAATTCCTCGGCGTGCGTCGTTACACGTACGGGCTGGCCGAAAAGGAAAATCAGGTCGGTCAGGTCACCGGTCTGGCGTGGACCGAGGTCGGCGGCGAACTGCTGACGATCGAGAGCTCGGCGATGCCTGGCAAGGGCAAGACCATCACCACCGGCAAGCTCGGCGAGGTGATGCAGGAATCGATCCAGGCCGCGCTGTCGGTGGTGCGCAGCCGCTCGCGCCGGCTCGGCATACCCGAGGATTTCTATCAGAAGAACGACATCCACATCCACCTGCCGGAGGGTGCGACGCCGAAAGACGGGCCGAGCGCCGGCATCGGTATCTGCACCGCGATGGTATCGCTGCTGACTGGCATTCCGGTGCGTGCCGACGTCGCGATGACCGGTGAAATCACGCTGCGCGGCGAAGTGCTGCCGATCGGCGGGTTGAAGGAGAAACTGCTTGCCGCACACCGTGGCGGCATCAAGATCGTGCTGATTCCCGAGGAGAACGTCAAGGATCTCGCGGAGATTCCGGACAACATCAAGAACCGGCTCGACATCCATCCGGTCAAGTGGATAGATCAGGTGCTCGAGTACGCGCTTGAGCGCAAGCCTGAGCCGTTGCCGGAAAAAACCGAAGTCGCGTCGTTGCCGCCGGTGCAGGATACGCCGGCACCTGCCGTCAAGCATTGAATTTTCTGCGGGCGTGGGGGGGGCGTGGTGCGTCCCCGCGCCGCGGGCTCCCGGTGTAGCGACCACGCTTGACACCCCATTTTCGCGCTTGCTATAAAATCAAAGCGGGCTTCTGTACCACCATGGCCGGCCGCTGCGCGTTGGAACCGCCCGTCAATGGATTCGCATGCAAGGCACTTCCACGACAAGGGGATAAAACGTGAATAAGGCGCAACTGATCGAGGCGGTCGCCAAGTCCGCCGATATTTCCAAGGCCGCCGCCGAAAAAGCGCTGGACGGCGCGCTCAACGCGATCAAGGGGTCGCTCAAAAAAGGGCAGAACGTGACGCTGGTCGGCTTCGGCACGTTTCGCGTGAGCAAACGCGCGGCGCGCGACGGCCGCAATCCGCGCACCGGCGCAGTCATCAAGATCAAGGCCGCCCGGGTGCCCAAGTTCAGTGCTGGCAAGGCATTGAAAGATGCGTTAAACTAATAAAAATTAATAGCAGACATGGTTTGGGGTAGATGCGCGCCGCGCATCTACCCCAAATTCATCATGACCGGCGTCCGGCGATAGTGGACCGGTTGCGGGTGCTTAGCTCAGTGGTAGAGCGTCGCCCTTACAAGGCGAATGTCGGGAGTTCGACCCTCTCAGCACCCACCATCAGAGAGGAGTTGGCGGTCGAATCCTGCAAGGAGTGGTAGTTCAGTTGGTTAGAATACCGGCCTGTCACGCCGGGGGTCGCGGGTTCGAGTCCCGTCCACTCCGCCAATAAACCGGAAAAGACGCACCCCGTTTTCTTCATATTATCAGCGGCGCATCATGTTTGATTTCGTAAGCAACAACAAGAGGGTGGCCCAGATCATTCTGGTTCTGGTCTCGCTGCCGTTCGCTTTTTTCGGGATCAATTCGTATTTCGACGCCACCAGCTCCGGCAATTACGTCGCGAAAGTCGGCGGCCGGCAGGTTACGCCGCAGGAATTCGCGGACGCGTTGAGCCAGCGCCAGGACCAATTGCGGCGCGCGCTCGGCAACAAGGCCGATCCGGCGCTGCTCGACAGCCAGGACGTGCGCGCCGCAGTGCTCGATGCATTGATCCGTCAGCAACTGCTGCTGGGACGGGCGGCGCGCAGCGGGATTACTGCATCCGATCGCGATCTCGAGCAACTGATCGGCACGGAGCCGATTTTTCTGCAGGACGGAAAATTTTCCAATGCCCTTTATACCGACTGGCTCAAAGAGCGTGGCTTGTCGCAGGTCTCCTTTGAAAGCGGTCTGCGCCGTGACCTGGTTCAGGCGCGCGTCAACGAGGCCTACCGTGGTGGCGCGATGGTGCCCGCGATGGTCGTCGCGCAGATGTCCCTTATCAATAATCAGCAGCGCGAAGTCAGCGTGCGGCCGCTGGTGCCGGAGCAGTTCATGGCGCAGGTCAAACTGCCGTCCGATGCCGTCCGCAAATATTACGATGCCCATCCGGGCGAATTCCAGGCACCGGAGCAGGTGCGTCTCGACTACGTCGTGTTTTCTATCGACATGGTGGCGGCGAACATCGCGGTCGCCGATGACGAGGTGCGTCAGTTCTACGAGTCCAATCACGCGCGCTATGCGCAGGACGAGCAACGCCGCGCCAGCCATATCCTGATCGCGGTGGATGCCAAGGCGGATGTCGCGGCCAGGCAGGCGGCGCGCGCCAGGGCCGAACAGCTGCTGCAACAGGTGCGGCGCAGCCCGGCGCAGTTTGCCGAGCTGGCGAGGAAGAATTCCCAGGATCCCGGTTCCGCCGCGCAGGGCGGGGATCTCGGCTGGTTTCCGCGCGGGGCGATGGTCAAGCCGTTCGATGAAACGGTGTTCGGCATGAAGCCGGGACAGATCAGCGATCTGGTCGAGACCCAGTACGGCTACCACATCATCCGGCTGGACGCGGTCAAAGGCCGCGGTTTCGACGAGATCAAGGCGCAGGTCGCCGGCGATCTCAGGCGTCAGAAAGCCGCCCAGCAGTTTTCCCGGCTTGCCGAGCAGTTGAACGACCTTGCTTTCGAGCAGGGCGGCAGTCTGCAATCGGCGGCCGATGCGCTCAAACTGACGATCCAGCACAGCGGCTGGATCAGCCGCAGCAGCAACAATGACAAGTTGCTCGACAACCCCAAGCTGCTGCAGGCGGTGTTTTCCGACGACGTGCTGAAGAACAAGCGCAATACCGACGCGATCGATGTCGGCGGCAATATACTGGTCGTCGCGCGACTTGCCGATTACCGACCGGCCAGCGCGCGTCCGTTCGCCGAGGTCAGCGCCGATATCGAGAAGTACCTGGTCCGCCAGCAGGCGGCGCAGATTGCCGTCGAGCAGGGACGCAGTCTGCTCGACCAGTTGCGGCGTGGCGCGACCGTCGCTGTCGGCTGGAGTCCGCCCAAGGCGGTCGGTCACAGCATTGTTCAGGAATCCGCCGATCCCCTGTTGCGGGAAATATTCAGCACCGATATCGGCAAGCTGCCGGCGTACGGTGGCGTCGAGAATCCGCAAGGCGGTTTCATGCTGTTCAGGATTTCACGCGTCAGCGAAAAGGATGAGGCGGATGGCAGCGCCGGGCTTGAAACGCTGAGAGGGCAATTGCAGCAGATCGCCGGGCAAGAGGAACTGAACGCTTATATCGCGGCGCTGAAGTCGGATACCGACGTCAAGGTCAACCAGAAAATGCTTGAAAAGCAGCAGTAGGCTGCGTGCTGCAGGTCAGGTTCCGGCGATGCCGGCGACGACGGTATTGAATCCGGCGTCCACATAGGTGATTTCGCCGGTGATGCCGGCCGCCAGGTCGCTCAGCAGGAACGCCGCCACATTGCCGACATCCTCGATCGTCACGTTGCGCCGCAGCGGCGCGTTTTCCTCGACATAATTCAGAATCCTGCCGAAACCGCCGATGCCGCTCGCGGCGAGCGTCTTGATCGGGCCGGCGGAAATCGCATTGACGCGGATGCCGAAAGGTCCGAGATCCTGCGCCAGATAGCGGACGCCGGCTTCGAGACTGGCCTTGGCAAGCCCCATCACATTATAGTTCGGCACCGCGCGTACTGCGCCCAGGTAGGTCAACGTCAACAGCGCCGCATTGCGGCCGCGCAGGAGCGGCAGGCCGGCCTTGGCGAACGCCGCAAAACTGTAGGCACTGACCTCATGCGCGGTATTGAACGAACTGCGCGTCAGGCCGTCGAGGAAGCCGCCGGTCAATGCTTCGCGCGGCGCGAACGCGATCGAATGCACGATGCCGTCCAGTCCGTCCCAGCGCGCCCCCAACTCCGAGAACAGCCGTCCGATCTCGGCGTCGCTGGTCACGTCGCAGGGAAATACCAGGTCGCTCGCGAATTCCCGCGCCAGTTCTGCGACGCGCTCGCGGACCTTTTCTCCCTGGTAAGTAAATGCCAGTGTCGCCTCTTCGCGCTGCGCCGCTTTTGCAATGCCGTAGGCAATCGAACGATTGCTCAACAGGCCGGTGACCAGGATTTTTTTGTTTTTCAGGAAACCCATGCATCGCCTTCGTAGTATATGGAGGAACGCGCAAATTATAGCGCAGCGCCGGATGACGCCCGCAAACGCATTACGCTACACTTGAAAGCGATGAAACCGATGATCCAGTGTCTGGCCGCAGGGTGTCTGCTGGCGGTCACGGCCTGTGGCGCGCCGTGGAACGATCCTTATCCGGCAGCCGACAGTGGCAAGAACATCCTCTACAGTTCTTTCAGCGAACGGCCCAAGCACCTGGACCCGGTGCAGTCGTACAGCTCGAACGAAATCGTGTTTACCGCGCAGATTTACGAGCCGCCGCTCCAATATCACTATCTGAAACGCCCTTATCAGCTGATACCATGTGCGGCCGCCAGATTGCCGGTCGCGCACTACCTCGATGTTGACGGTCGTCCGCTGCCGGGCTCCGCGCGTGCCGCGGACATCGGCTACACCGTTTATGACATTACGATCAGGCGCGGCATTCTTTATCAACCGCACCCGGCATTTGCCCGCAATCCGGACGGCAGTCCTGTTTACGCGCATCTGAGCAGGCAGGATATCTCCGACAAGCACGAATTGCGTGATTTCAGGCAAACCGGCACGCGTGAACTTAAGGCCGCGGATTTCGTTTATCAGATCAAGCGGCTTGCCCACCCACGCCTGCATTCCCCGATCCTCGGCCTGATGGAGGATTATATTGTCGGCCTCAGGGACTACGCGGCGCAGCTGCAAAAGGTCAATGCCGCGATGGCGACAGCGGGACATGGCGACGATTGGCTTGATCTCACGCAATATCCGCTGGCCGGCGTGTCGGTGGTTGACGACTACACCTATCGCATCCGGCTCAAGGGGCAATATCCGCAGTTTCTGTACTGGCTGGCGATGCCGTTTTTTGCGCCAGTGCCGGCCGAGGTCGACCGTTTTTTCGCGCAGCCCGGCATGGCTGAAAACAATCTGTCGCTCGACTGGTACCCGGTCGGTACCGGGCCCTACATGCTGACGCGCAACGATCCCAATCGCATCATGATGCTCGAGCGCAATCCGAACTTCCATGGGGAAGCTTATCCGGCTGAAGGCGAAGTGACGGACGCCGGCGATGGGCTGCTCAGCGATGCCGGCAAGCCGCTGCCGTTTATCGACAAGGCGGTGTTCACGTACGAACGGGAAAGCATTCCGCGCTGGAACAAGTTCCTGCAAGGCTATTACGACGCGTCCGGCATCGGTTCCGACAGTTTTGACCAGGCGGTGCGATTGTCAGCGCAGGGAGAGGCTGTATTGACGGATGCGATGCGCGACAGGGGCATCCAGCTCAAGACGGCGGTCATGCCGTCAACCTATTACATGGGTTTCAACATGCTCGATCCGGTGGTCGGCGGGTTCAGCGATCGCGCGCGCAAGCTGCGGCAGGCGATTTCGATCGCGGTCGACTACGAAGAATATGTCTCGATTTTCCAGAACGGCCGTGGCATTCCGGCACAGGGGCCGATTCCGCCCGGCATCTTCGGCTATCGCGAAGGTGACGCCGGCATCAACCCGGTGGTCTATACCTGGGACGGCAAACAGCCGCGGCGGCGTCCGCTGGCGGACGCGCAGAAACTGCTCGCCGAGGCCGGCTATCCGGACGGCATCGACAGCCGTACCGGCCAGCCGCTGGTACTGTACTTCGACGTCACCGCGCGCGGTCCCGAAGACAAATCGATGCTCGACTGGATGAAGAAGGAGTTCGCCAAACTGCACATCCAGCTTGAGCCGCGGCCCACCGATTACAACCGTTTCCAGGACAAGATTCGCAAGGGCAACGCGCAGATCTTCGAATGGGGCTGGAACGCCGATTATCCTGATCCCGAGAATTTCCTGTTCCTGCTGCATGGTGCGCAGGGCAAGGTCAAATTTCAGGGCGAGAACGCGACCAACTATGAAAATCCCGAATACGACCGCCTGTTCGAGCAAATGAAGAATATGCCGAATTCGCCGCAGCGTCAGCAAATCATCGATCGTATGGCGGGCATCGTGCGCAACGACGCGCCGTGGCTGTGGGGCTTTCATCCCAAGGACTATGCGCTCTATCACGCGTGGTACCACAATATCAAGCCGAACAAGATCGCCAACAACACGCTCAAGTATCAGCGCATCGACCCTGCGTTGCGCGAAATCCGCCGCCGTGAGTGGAATCAGCCCGTATTGTGGCCGATTGGAATCGGCGCGCTGATAGTGGTGTTGCTGACACTGCCGGCGCTGCGCACCTGGCGGCGGCGTGAGCGCAGTACCGCAACCTCCGGGACCCCGTCATGATCGCCTATGTCGTGCGCCGTCTGCTGTATGCGGTGCCGATCCTGATCGGCGTCAATATCGTGACCTTCGCGCTGTTCTTCGTGGTCAACACGCCCGACGACATGGCGCGCATGCAGCTTGGCATCAAGCGCGTGTCGCCGGCGGCGATCGAGAGCTGGAAGCACGAACACGGCTACGACAAACCATTGTTCTACAACCGTGCCGCCGCCGGATTCGGCAAAATCAGCGACACCATTTTTTACCGGAAATCGCTGCGCATGTTCGTGTTCGATTTCGGCGCGTCTGACGACAGTCGAGACATCGGCTATGAAATCCGTAAACGCGCAGGGCCGAGCTTCGCGATCGCGCTGCCGACTTTCATGGTCGGCCTGCTGATCTACATCACCTGTGCGCTCGGTTTCGCGTTGTTCCGCGCGACCTACCTTGATTTCTGGGGCGTCGCGTTGTGCGTAGTCGCGATGTCGATCTCGGCGATGTTTTATATCATCGGCGGCCAGTATCTGATTGGAAAGCTCTGGAATCTGGTGCCGATTTCCGGCTATGCCGGGACCGCTGCCGGCGCACTGCGCTTCCTGCTGCTGCCGATCGCGATCGGCATCATCGGCGGTTTTGGCGCGAGCGCCCGGCTCTACCGCACCTTCTTCCTTGAGGAAATCGGCAAGGACTATGTCCGCACTGCGCGCGCCAAGGGCCTCGGCGAGGGTGCCGTGCTGTTCCGCCACGTGCTCAACAACGCGATGATCCCGATACTGACCACCGTCGTGGTCGCGATCCCATCGTTGTTTCTCGGCAGTCTGCTGACGGAATCGTTCTTCGGCATCCCCGGACTTGGCAGTTACACGATCGACGCCATCAATATGCAGGATTTCTCGATCGTACGCGCGATGGTGTTCATCGGTTCGCTGCTTTATATCGCCGGCCTCGTGCTGACCGACATCTCGTACACGCTGGTCGATCCGCGCGTGAGGTTTTCGTGAGCGACTTTCAAGTCATGCCGTGGATCGATCGGGTGATGGCCCTGTGGCATCAACTGGTATTTCTGTGGACCGACCGGCTGGTCTATTTCCTGATTGCGGTGATCGTGCTGACGGTCTGCTATGTGCGGCGCCGCGAACATCTGCATGCGCCGTGGCGCCGCGTCGCGCAGTCGGCGAGCGGCATGGTTGGACTTGCCCTGTTGCTTGCCTTTGTCGCGGTCGGGTTACTCGATTCACTGCATTTCAAGCAGCCGCGTTCGGTCGAAGTGTTGAGCGTGCTCGACGTCGTATTGCGGCCGCTGCGCGCGCATGCCGAGAAAACCTACTCGGCGCCGCTGGCGATCCGCAGCTATGCCATGGAGACCGTGATCCTGCCAGGCGGCGGCGAGCAGCGCGTGTTTCCCCGGCTGATCTACGGCGGCGCGCAACTCGCCGATGTTGAGCGTGATTACACCGGTGACATCACGCGCCGTATTGTGCTCGGCGCCGCCGCCGGACTGCTGGCGTGGGGAGGGCTGGTCTGGATGTTTGCGGCGGTGCGCGGAGAGGCGCGCAGCGAATGGCGGCGCATCTGGCGCGGCGAAACCACGGTGCCATGGCGGGCGATCGCCCTGGCGCTGCTGCCCATGGCCCTGTTTTCCGGAGTCATGGTCGCGCTGACCGGCGGTTATCATGTATTCGGAACCGACAAGGTCGGACAGGATGTGCTGTATGAGGCACTCAAGAGCATACGTACCGCGCTCGTGATCGGTACGCTGACGACGCTGCTGATGGTGCCGTTTGCGATCGTGTTCGGCATCGCCGCCGGCTATTTCGGTGGCTGGATCGACGACGCGATCCAGTATGTCTATACCACGCTGAACTCGATTCCGGCAGTGCTGCTGATCGCGGCGTCGATACTGATGATGCAGGTCTTTATCGACCGTCACGCGGAATGGTTCGCAACCGAGGCCGAGCGCGCCGATGTCCGCCTGCTGGTGCTGTGCGCGATCCTTGGCGTGACCACCTGGACGGGATTGTGCCGCCTGTTGCGCGGCGAGACGCTCAAACTGCGCGAACTCGACTATATCCAGGCCGCACACGCTTTCGGCGTGAACACTCTTCGCATCCTGACGCGCCACATTTTGCCCAATGCCATGCATATCGTGCTGATCAATGTCGTGCTGGCTTTCAGCGATCTGGTGCTGGCCGAGGCTGTGCTGTCGTATATCGGCGTCGGTGTCGATCCGTCGATGAACAGCTTCGGTACGATGATCAACGGCGCGCGGCTGGAAATGGCGCGCGAGCCGATGGTATGGTGGTCGCTGGCGAGCGCTTTCGTGTTCATGGTGACGCTGGTGCTGGCCGCCAACCTGTTTGCCGACAGCGTGCGGGATGCGTTCGATCCGCGCGTGCGCATCGCGCGGCCGCCATCGGCGGCCGCGTTCCAGTCTCATGAATAAGCCGCTGTTGCAGGTCGAGAATCTGTCGACCCGTATCGCGACGGATGCCGGCAGCGTGCGCGCGGTGGACGGCGTGTCGTTCGATGTCGCGCGCGGCGAGGTATTCGCGCTGCTCGGCGAATCGGGCTGCGGCAAGTCGATCACCGCGCTGTCGATCATGCGTCTGCTGCCGGACAGCGGGCGGATCGTGGCCGGCAGCGTCGGCCTCGACGGCATCGATCTGCTGCGCCAACCGGAAGCTGTGATGCGCGACATCCGCGGCCGCCGCATCGCGATGATCTTCCAGGAACCGATGCTGAGCCTGAATCCGGTGATGAACGTCGGCGACCAGATCGCCGAGGCGCTGGCGCTCCATACCATGCTGTCGGGAGCGGGGCTCGAAGCGCGCGTGATCGAGCTGCTCGGCCACGTCGGCATTGCCGATCCGCAACGCCGCCGCCGCGATTATCCGTTCCAATTCTCCGGCGGAATGAAGCAGCGCGCGATGATCGCGATCGCGCTGGCCTGTTCGCCGGCGCTGCTGATCGCCGACGAGCCGACCACTGCGCTCGACGTCACGATCCAGGCGCAGATTCTCGATTTGCTGCGCCGTCTGCAGCGCGAAAGCGGCATGTCGATGCTGCTGATCACGCACGACCTCGCCGTGGTGTCGGCGATGGCACAGCAGGTCGCGGTCATGTACGCGGGCGAAATCATCGAAACCGCGCCGCGCGACCGTTTCTTCGCGCAGCCGGCGCACCCCTATTCGCGCAAACTGTTTGAGGCGTTGCCGGGCAAGCAGCACCGTTCCGGGCCGTTGCAGGTGATCCGCGGCAGCGTGCCGCCGTTGACGCACGAATTCAAGGCTTGCCGCTTCGTCGAGCGCTGCGATTACGCATGGGAATTGTGCCGCGCCCGCGTGCCGCCGTGGTACGAGCCCGGCGGCGGCCAGCGCGTCAAATGTCATCTGTTCGGTCCGGCCGGTGCCGGTCGGACCGAGCGCACACCGCCGGCGGAGCAGGCCTCACGGCAAGCGGGCGCGATGGCGCAGCCGCCGGACGCTTCGTTGCTCGCGGTGCAAAATCTCAAAGTTCATTTTCCGGTTCGAGGGGGTGTGCTGAAGCGCGTGACCGGACATATCAAGGCGGTCGACGGCGTGTCGTTTTCGATTGCGGCGGGGCGCACGCTCGGGCTGGTCGGAGAATCGGGCAGCGGCAAGACCACGGTCGGCAAGGCGCTGTTGCGCCTGCTGGAGCCGACCGCCGGCAGCGTACGCTTCGATGGCGAAGACTGGACGCAGCTGACGCGATCCGAATTGCGCGCGCGCCGTCATCAGGCCCAGATTGTATTCCAGGATCCCTATTCGTCGCTCGATCCGCGCATGCGCATCGCCGAGATTATCGAGGAGGGGATGGTTGCGCTCGGTGTCGGACACAGCGCCGAAGAGCGCGCCGCACGCATCGACAATCTGCTGACTGAAGTCGGGCTGGCGCCGGACATGAAGCATCGTTACCCGCACGAATTCTCCGGCGGCCAGCGCCAGCGGATCGCGGTCGCGCGCGCACTGGCGGTCGAGCCGCAGCTGGTGGTGTGCGACGAACCGACCAGCGCGCTGGATGTTTCAGTGCAGGCGCAGATACTGAATCTTCTCAAGTCCCTGCAGCAGCGGCACGGGCTTGCCTATCTCTTCATCACTCACAATATCGCGGCAGTCGAATATCTCGCGCACGAAGTCGCGGTGATGTATCAGGGCCGCATCGTCGAACACGGCGCAGTGGATGAAGTGCTGATTGCGCCGCGCCATCCCTATACCAGAGCGCTGCTGGCGGCGGTACCGACCGTTGCCATTGCCTGACCGGCGGCAGGAAGACGCGCGCAGGTCAGCGCGCAGTGGTCGCAGGTTCCGCGGTTGCCAGATGTTTGCCGGCGTTTGCTGTCGCGGCCTTGTTTGCGGAGGAGCGGATTTTTTTGGCGGCGGCGGTTTTCAGGCCGTTCCTGCCGTGGCCGACGTGATGATTCGTCCGGTAGGTTTTGAAAACGGGCGGCGGCGGTGCCGGCAAATCCGGCAAATTTACTGCAGCGTCGGCGGACTTGACCGGCACCAGCACGGTCATGCCGGGGCCGATTTTGCGGCGTGATGAAATTCCGTTGACGCGCTTCAGTTCCGCCAGGCCGATGCCGTATTTCGCGGCGACGTGGTTCAGGCGGTCGCCGCGCTTCAGCGTATAGGTTTGCCACGACACCAGCGGCTGCCCTTCGCCTTCGCTCTGTTCGAGGCGGGTGCGGAACGCATCGATCTTGTCCGCCGGCAACAGCAGCGTTTCTTCTTCCTTGTTGACGCGGATCACCGGTCGCGTGTAACCGGGGTTGAGCGACATGAATTCCTCGATCGGCACCTGCGCGAATTTCGCCGCCAGCCGCACGTCGATATGACGATCGGTAGTGACGGTCGCGAAGTAGGGACGGTTGGGGATATCTTCGAGAGCGATGCCGTAACGTTCGGGATCGGCGATGATGTTCTTGACCGCCTGCAGTTTGGGCACATAATCGCGCGTTTCGCGCGGCAGCTTCAGACTCTGGTAATCGGTCGGCAGCCCTTTCGCCTCGTTCCTGGCGATCGCATGCGCGACGCCGTTTTCACCCCAGTTGTAAGCGGCAAGCGCAAGGGTCCAGCTGCCGAACGTCTCGTAGAGCTTTTCGAGGTAATTGAGCGCGGCGTCGGTTGCCGCGATCACGTCGCGCCGGCCGTCGTACCAGAAATTCTGTTCCAGGCCGTAGAGTTTCCCAGTGGACGGGATGAACTGCCAGATGCCCGATGCATGGGCGCGCGAATAGGCGGTCGGGTTGTAGGCGCTTTCGATGAACGGCAGCAGCGCGATTTCGCTCGGCATGCCGCGTTTTTCGACCTCGTCGATGATATGGTAAAGATAGCGGCTGCTGCGCGCGACCGCATTGCGCAGATAGTCAGGGTGCCGCAACAGCCATTTTTCCTGCTGTTCCACCTGCGGGCCGGTCAGATCGGGCAGGCTGAAATCGTTGCGGACGCGCGGCCACAGATCGTTCGGCTCGACGGTCAGGTCCATCATCGGCGCCGGCACATCGGCCGTCAGTCGCGGCATCGTCGCCGGCGTGTTTGGGGGGCTGGCGCCGGCATTTTGCGCATTGCCCGGCCCATCCGTGGTCTCATCGGCCTGCGCAAACGCCACACATCCCGCTGCGGCTGCCGCCAGCAGCATTGAACGGATCCAAGTCATCGGAGGGCAGTTGTTATTGACTGGAAGCGATGGTAACCAGCAGCGCGCCGGCAAGTCAAGGCAGTTTGTTAATAAAAACAAGGCCCGCAGCGGATGATTAAAAGTCGTTCTTCCATTCGCGCAGCACGCCGAACACGCTGACCGGGTCGGCCAGTTCCCGTCCGGCATGCCGGCTGGCTGCCGTCACGACCGCCGGCTCGGCGCAACGCAGAAACGGATTGGCGTTGGTTTCGCGTGCAATGGTCGATGGCAGCGTCGGCTCGTCGCGGGCGCGTTGCGCACGCGCCTCGCGCTCCCATTCCGCCAGCGCCGGATTGTGCGGCTCGACCGCGCGCGCAAATCGCAGATTGTCGAGCGTGTACTCGTGCCCGCAGTAAACGCGCATTGCGCCCGGCAGCGCCGCCAGCCGGCCCAGCGAATCATGCATTTGTCGAGGCGTGCCTTCGAACAGCCGGCCGCAGCCGCAGGCAAACAATGTGTCGCCGCAGAACAGGATGCTGTCGCCGTGGAATGCGATATGGGTGCGCGTATGGCCCGGAATTTCGAGCGCCGCGAATTCGACGCCGAATTCGGCGAGCGTGCAACAGTCGCCGCTGCGCAATTGCCGCGAGACTTCGGCAATGCGCGGATCGGCCGGCCCGTACACCGGTACCCTGAAATGACGCAGCAGTTCCGCGTTGCCGCCGACGTGGTCGGCGTGGTGATGCGTATTCAGGATCGCGGTCAGCCGCAGTCCTTCCCGATCCAGGTAAGCGAGCACCGGTGCGGCGTCGCCGGGATCGACCACCGCCGCGTCACCGCCGCGGCGCATGATCCAGATGTAATTGTCCTGAAACGCGCGGAGCGGAACGATGGCGGTATGGTTCGTTGGCATGGATGCACCGCAATCATCTTTGATTTAAACTGAATATATGTCAACCAATGTGCCGCCGCGCTCGCTTTCCGAATGGTTCACGGCCACTCCGCTCGGCCAGTACCTGCTGGCGCGCGAACAGGCGTATTACGATGCGGCGGTGGCCGACGTATTCGGCTTCCATGCGTTGCAGCTCGGTCTGCCGAGGCACGATTTTCTGCGCGCCAATCGGATCGCGCACCGGTTTTGCGTCGCCTGCAACAGCGGCGCCGAACTGCGCGCCGACTACCGCGATCTGCCACTTGCCACCGGCAGCGTCGATTTGCTGCTGTTGCCGCATGCACTCGAATTCCACGCAGATCCGCATCAGATTCTGCGCGAAGTTCAACGTGTCCTGGTGCCGGAGGGGCAGGTGATCGTCTCCGCTTTCAATCCGTGGAGCCTGTGGGGGCTGCGCCATGCTTTCAGCCGCACACCGCAGGTTTACCCGTGGTGCGGACGCTTTATCGATTTGCCGCGGCTGAAGGACTGGCTGGCACTGCTCGGACTCGAGATCGTGGCCGGCCGGATGTGCTGTTATGTGCCTCCCTGTAGCCAGGACAAGTGGCTGGCGCGCTTCCGTTTCATGGAGGCCGCCGGCGACCGCTGGTGGCCGGTCGGCGGCGGCGCCTATTTTCTGCACGCGATCAAGCGCGTGCGCGGGGTGCGCATCATCATGCCGCAGCGGATCGAGCGGCTGGTGCCGAAGAAGCAACTGGCGCCGGTGCCCGAAAAAGTCGCTGCGCGCGATGGCGCGATTGCCGCGCGTGAAACGCTGGATGCCTGATGGAGAAAGTGGTTGTCATCTACGCCGACGGTGCGTGCAAGGGCAACCCCGGCGTCGGCGGCTGGGGGGCGCTGCTGGAATGCGGCGGGCGAACACGCGAATTGTTCGGCGGCGAGACGAATACCACCAACAACCGGATGGAGCTGACCGCAGTGATCCGCGCCCTCGAAGCGCTGACCCGTCCGAGCCGGGTCCGGCTGCACACCGACTCGCGCTACGTGCAGCAGGGCATCACGAGCTGGATCCACGACTGGAAAAAGCGCGGCTGGAAGACCGCCGACAGAAAGCCGGTCAAGAACGAAGACCTGTGGCGGCAGCTCGACGAGATGCGACAGCGGCACGATATCGAATGGCTGTGGGTCAAAGGCCATGCCGGTCACGACGGCAATGAATATGCCGACATGCTGGCGAATCGCGGCGTGGAGACGGCGAGGAAGAGGTTGATGGAGGGCGCCACGTGCGGCAGATAGCGCTCGATACGGAAACCACCGGCTTCGAACCGTCGCTCGGCCATCGTATCGTCGAGGTCGCGGCGGTCGAGCTCGTCAACCGGCAATTGACCGGCAACCGCTTCCACCGTTACATCAATCCCGGGCGCGCGAGCGACGAGGGCGCGCTGCAGGTGCACGGTCTGACCGAGGAATTCCTGCGGGACAAACCCGGATTCCATGAAATCGTCGCCGAGTTTCTCGATTTCATCGCCGGCGCCGAACTCGTGATACATAATGCGCCATTCGATACCGCCTTTCTCGACCATGAACTTCGGCTGCTCGACATGAAACCGCTGACCGAGTACTGCGGGAGCATTGTCGATACGCTGCGCCTCGCGCGCGACCTGCACCCCGGCAAGAAAAACAACCTCGATGCGCTGTGCGAGCGTTATCAGGTCGACCGTTCCCGGCGCACGCGGCATGGCGCGCTGATCGATACTGAATTGCTGGCGCAGGTTTATCTGGCGATGACGCGCGGACAGGACAGTCTGAACATGCTGGTCGAGCCGGCGGCGCCGGCTGCACTGCAGCCGGGAGGCGGCGCGGTGCTTGATCTGGCGGTGATTGCTGCGAATCCGGATGAGCTGGCTGAGCACGAAAAACAACTGGCGGACATCGATCGGATCAGCAATGGCAGTTTGTGGCACCGCCTGCAAAATGCCTGAAAATTTTCATGACGCAGCGACTTGCCGGACGCAGATTGGCACTGTTGCTTTGGCAAGACGCTGTGGAAATATTGCATCAACAGCCGCGATCCGTTTTTTCAATCTTAATATTCAATGACATGTGCATTACCATCGCTTGACTGCTGCATCGCGCAAAAGAATTCCCCCGGAAATGAGGCGTACGACGCGCCACAATCGGTTGCGTCGGGCGAGGTTGTCTGTTAGCGTGCTCACGCCACGGGCGGTACCGGTGGTGCCGCCATTGGTTTCTGACAACTAAAAGAGGGAGGATAAATAATGGGTGGTATCAGCGCTGTCAAAGCCTGGATCGGAGCCATTACCGATGTCGGCCTCATGCTGCTTGCTCTTGCGATCGTCCTGAGTCTGCTGGTGGGAGGCACGTTGCCGTTCTTCGGCGGCGTGGTCGCCAATATCACGGCATTGGTTAAAGACCTCGGGTCGAACGGATTGGTGGGCCTCGTCACGGTCGGCATCATCATCTGGCTGTTCTCCAAACGCAGCCCGGCCTGAGTAAACATTGGTAGCGGGGGCATCAGTCCCCGCTACCGGAAACCTTGTATGATCAAACGGGCGATCGAAATTGGCTGGCTGGCCATCGAGGTTGTGGCGATTCTGGTCATTCTGTGCGTGTTGCTGCATTTGCTGATCGGCAGCAACAACGGCGGCTACGTCAGTTTCGTTTATGCCAACACCGTCGATTTTCTGCAAAAAATCCCGCCGGGAACGGTCATTGGCGTATTTCTGATCATCTTCCTTTACTGGTTTTCAAAAGAACGATTTCATCGGTAACTGTTGTTCCGCGCCGGATTTACGGCCCCCCTTCTTTTCCGACCGGCGGGTTTCAGCCTGGTGGGACGTGCTGGTTTCGAACCAGCGACCTCCTGCGTGTGAAGCAGGCGCTCTACCCCTGAGCTAACGTCCCGCGCCCGGAATTCTACTATACGCGCTGGCATTCCGTCGGCTCCCGGCCTTTGAAGATACCCTGGGCGGCAAATGGAAATAGCCCCGCGTTGCCGCCAGCTGCTCAGGATGATTGCTTACAGTTCCGACACCCCATTCATGAATTGTGCGTTGTTTATTACAGTTTTATGATTTCCGGGGACACCGCTTGGTATGTTCGACCTATCCGATCCTATGCATTGTCATTCAAGCGGTGGAAAATAATATTAAAGTAGGAAGCAAGGCATCCTGTTCCGGCAAGATGATATGGTTCATTTTGCAAAATTGAGCGCTGGTTGATTGGGTGGCAATGATGCATCGATCATCGAAGCGGGCCGTAACGATGGTTCACGGTCGCACATCGGGTTTTCAAATATGCACAAAGACAATCCAAAGATAATCGGATTTCCGCAGCAGGCACGCAGCAACCGCTATTTCAGGGAAATAGGGGACCTGCAACTGGTCATGGAAAATGCGTTGCTGGATCCGGTATTTCAGCCGATTCTCCAGCTTGATAGCGGCGAGGTGTTCGGGTACGAAGGCCTGATCCGCGGCCATCCGGCGAGCTCGTTGTATGAACCGCCGCAGTTGTTTTCGGCGGCGACCAAGGCGGGGCTGCTGGCAGAGCTTGAGCATCTCTGCTGCCGACGCGTTATCAAACGGTTTGCCCAGCTTAAACTCGGCCGCCAATTGTTCCTGAACGTCAGCCCGCAGACCGTGCTGCAGGTACGGGAGGACGTCCAGAGGATTGCGCATTTCATCCGGGGCTGCGGTCTGAGAACCGAACAGGTCACAGTCGAACTGACGGAACATCATCGGGTCAACGATACGACTGCTTTCCGGCAGGCGTTGGTGCTGTTCCGCAGTCTGGGATTCCGCGTCGCCCTCGACGATCTCGGTGAAGGTTTTTCGGGGCTGAGGCTGTGGTCCGACCTGCACCCCGACTATGTGAAGATCGACATGCATTTCGTGCAGGGGATCAGCCAGGATCCCGTCAAATTCCAGTTCCTGAAATCGCTGCAGCAGATCGCACAAAATTGCGGTTCGGCGCTGGTCGCGGAGGGCGTGGAAGATGCCGCCGACCTGCGCCTGCTGCGCGATCTGGGAGTGGCGCTCGCGCAGGGATTTCTGATATCCCGTCCCATGCAGAATCCTCCCTCCGCCGTCAATATCGATCTGCATGAAATGATCAATTCTCCGGTCATTTCAATCTATCCGGAGGCGAAAATTGCGGCGAGCCATACGGTCTCGGTCGAGAGGCTGATGGCAAAAGTCCATGCGGTGGCGCCGGACACGCAGAATGAAACCGTGCTGCACCGTTTCGAAAGAGATCCCGAACTGGGGGCGCTGCCGGTCGTCGACGACAAGAAACCGGTGGGACTCATCAACCGGCATCTTTTCATAGAGCAGTTCGTGCGGGCTTTCCGCCACGAGCTGCATGGAAGGAAGCCCTGTACGATGTATATGGATTCGCTGCCGCTGGTCGTCGAGAAGAGCGTGACGATCCAGGAGTTGAGCAGCATTCTGGTCGAATCCGACCAGCGTTATCTGTCGGAGGGTTTCATCATAGTGGACGGCGGATGTTACTCCGGCCTCGGCCGCAGTCAGGACCTGATTCGCGAAATGACCAAGCTGCAGCTGGAGGCGGCGCGCTACGCGAATCCACTGACCATGCTGCCCGGCAACGTACCGATCAACGAACACACCGAAAGACTGGTCGATTCACGCGTGCAATTTGTCGCCGCCTATTCGGACCTCAACTATTTCAAGGTGTTCAACGATACCTACGGTTACCATCTGGGTGACGAAATGATCAAGATTTGCGCGCGGGTACTCGGCGACATCTGCGATCCCCAGAAGGATTTTCTGGGACATATCGGCGGCGACGATTTCATCATCCTTTTCCAGAGCGAAGACTGGGAGGCGCGCTGCCTGTCCGCGCTGGAAAAATTCGACCGCGAGGTGAGCGGCCTGTTCACCGCGGATGACATCAAGCGCGGCGGGATTCTGGGCGAAGACCGCCGCGGCAACAAGATGCTGCTGCCGTTGACGAGCCTGGCAATCGGCGCCGTCATCGTCAAGCCGGGCGAATTCGCATCGCATCTCCAGGTTGCCACGGCCGCCACCGAGGCCAAGAAACTGGCCAAGCGCGAGGGAAGATCAAACCTGTGGATCGAACGGCGAAGTCCGGCGGCAGCGGCGGACAGGCCGTAGATCTGCGCAGATCGGGAAAATCACCGGAATATGCTATCCGTCGCCAAGGCGGAATACCTGTAAATCAACACCTTATTCCGGCCTCTGCAACGATCCTTTACGCTGCCCCTCGATACATGATAAGTTGCTCCGCCTTTGCTACCGATATCGTAACCGGGGAGGAACAATGGATCCCGCCAAGGATCGCGTCCAGCCGGAAGTCAATTGGGTTGATTATTTCGACGCGTTGATCGACGAACGTTTCAAACGCTTTATCAATGCCCGCAGGGCTGCCGCGGGCAAACCGGCGACGGATGAGGATAATAAAAGAAAACCCGCTCCGGAAATCTCATCGGCCGGATTCGAATCGCCGGGGCCCGGCTGAAGTTCTGCAGCCCGGCTCTTCTTCCTGTTTGTATTCCGCTGCTCCATTCGAATGAATGGGGTAATGGAGAAGGCCGGAAACCGGGGTAATCGGTCGAGCCGGTTCCCGTATTGTCGTATTGTCGCGGGGACACTCCGCGATAGTCGGCATGGGTGGCCCGCCATAAAGGTGTCACCGGATTCCGCTACAATGCCCGCCCGTTATGGGCATGCTTGTCAATTTTTCTCCGGAACTGGGCGCCTGGATTCGGCATAATCTCGACCGCGGCTGTGCGGTCGAGGACGTCGTGAACAGCATGATCGCGCAGAAATTCGAGCCGCTGATTGCGCGCGGTCTGGTTGAAGCGTTCAGTTCCGCCCTCAGCGCCGGTGTCGATCCTCCGGCCGGTTCGGTGATGATCGAATCGGAGCAGGCCGAATATCGTTATGAAACTCCGCGGCTGGCGTCCGGTCCGGTCATTCGTACCGCGGACCGGGAAATACCGGTGCTGCTGCGGCTGGAGCGGCCTGTTTTGGCCGTCCTTGACGGAGTGTTGAGTGACGAAGAGTGCGACCGGCTGATCGAACTGGCGCGCCACCGCTTGCAGCCGTCGACGGTGGTCGATCTTCTGACAGGGGAAGACAGGGTCGCCGAGCACCGGGACAGCGAGGGCATGTTTTTCAAATTGCAGGAAACGCCCTTTATCGCCATGCTGGACCGGCGTATCTCGGAGGCGATGAATTGTCCGGTCGAAAACGGCGAGGGACTGCAGGTTCTGCGCTACGGCCCGGGTGCGAAAAATACCCCCCATTTCGATTTTCTGGTGCCGGCGAATCCGGCCAATCAGGAGTCTCTCGCCCGCAGCGGGCAACGCATCAGCACGATGGTGATTTACCTGAATGACGTCATCAGGGGCGGCGAGACGGTGTTCCCGGAGGCGGGATTGTCCGTACTGCCCAGAAAAGGCAACGGCGTCTATTTCGAGTACGCGAACAGCCTGCGCCAGGTCGATCCCAGCTCCGCCCACGCCGGGGGCGCGGTCTACGAGGGGGAAAAATGGGCGGTCACGAAATGGATGCGGGAAAAGCGTTTCGTGCCGGCCGCATTGGACTGAAAGAAGGCGCGCGAAGCGACGGCGCCGGAATTTGCGCCGGTGGCCGCTTCATTCCCAGGGATTCACCGCAACCCAGTTTTTATCAAGCAGGCGGAAATGCTGCTCCAGCTGCAGGGTGCCCTCACCTTTCAGCAGGCGATCCAGCATCGGAAATGCTTTCTGAATTTCCGGGGCGTGCGTCCATTCCGCTGCGGCAAATTTGTAGGTGTAGCTCACGGTGACGTCCGCGTCCTGGGCGAAAGACGCCGATTTATCCCACTTCACGATCCTGGCCAGACTGACCTTCCCGGCGCAGAAATCGCCGTGGTGGACGATGGTTTGTCCATCGGGGGTTTTGAGCGATATGTCCTTCTTCAGATAGAACCGCTTTCCTTCGTCGGTCAGCGCATAGCGGGTGGCCGGAACGGATTCCTCCGTCTCATTCGTCTTGCGCATCACGGTTACGCTGCTCGACGCGACGAGCCCCAGTTTCTCCAGGGCCGGCATCTGCACCGCGTCCCGTGTCCGGGCTCCGACGTCCAGCGCCGTGACATCGATCGGCCAGTCATATTTGCCGAGACAGAAGTCGCCGTGCTGCGCCAGGTAATTTTCCAGCGCCGCGGTAAGTGTTTTCTGGTCCGGCCCGGTCGGATTTGCGCAAATCCCGGCGCTGGAAACGATGAGCATCAAGCTGGCGGAAACGAACTGTCTTGTCTTCATGAAATGTGGATGCCTTGATATAGCCTCGTTCAGTTGGACGGCGGCTTGTAGCCGTCGGTCAGCGTGTTCAGAAAAGCCTCCAGATCCTGCTCGTCCTGTGCCGACATCGGCGGCTGGCTACCCGGTGCCCTGCCGTCGAGCGGCATCTGTGTATCGATATTGCCGCGATAGATGGCCGGCAGGTCGTTGAATTTCTGCACTACGCCATTGACGGTCGGATACCACAGCTCGGGATTAGTGTCACGCGTATTGTAAAAGTGGATCACATCGCTCAGGGACTTGAACTGGCCATTGTGAAAGAACACTTGGCGCGTTGCCACGTTGCGCAGGGTCGGTGTTTTGAACATGCCGCAATATTGCGCGCTCGTGAGCGGCGGATGATCGGGGCGGCTGCAGATTCCCAAATCATAGGAAGTCGGGAGGCCCCGAAACAGGGCATTGGCCGGAATAGCGTTATTGCGCGGCACGCTGATGGCTTCGTAGGAAAAATCGGTAAACAGCGCCACGCTGCCGTTCGAGCCCGCTCCGCTGAAGTGGCAGGCAAAGCAATTGCCTCTGTTCGGATCGTTGAAAATGGCAAGACCGCGTGCTTCCGATGCGGTTAACGTGCCGCCGATTTTATTGGATGAATACAAATCGTATTTGCTGGTGTAGGGATGAAAGCTGACATCTTCCAGTTGATACGCCTGCAGGGCTGCCTGCGCATCGGCAAACGCTGCAGCAATGTCATCGAATGCCGTACTGCCGAACGCCTGCAGGAAAAGACTGGCATAGGTCGAGTTTTGAATCTTGTTGACCACATCGGCGATGCTGGTGTTGGCCATTTCGTTGGCTGCCAGCAGAGGGATTTGTGTCTGGGCCGCCAGTGTCGGCGCGCGGCCGTCCTGCGTGAATCCGCCGCCGGGACCAGGCGCGCTGACGCCATCGGGATTGTCCAGCAAATCGGAATAGGGCGGCGTGTAATCCTTGTACGTCAGCGTGGGTACCGCCCGCGTGCCCGGCAAATTCAAATTGGGGCCGCCGAGTTGCACGGCAAGATTATTCGACGGGGCATAGTGGTTGTTGGGGTCGTGGCACGTGGCGCAGGACATTTTTCTTGAGGCCGACAGATTGGTATCGAAGAACAATTTTTGCCCGACCTGGGCAGCCGGGCTCAACGCGTTCGCTTCCAATGGCGCGCCGCTGAGTATTCCGGACAAGATGAGCATCAGCAGTTGCAGATAGTGCGGACTTGGCAAATCACGGTACATGGTGATCTCCTCGATAATGATCATGAATAAACCGATCTCAACAGGAAAACAGGGCTAATCAAACGACGACTAGCCCTGCCGATGCTGCCTTGATCATGCCACTCCGGCCGTGTTGCCACAGCCGGAGTCCGCACCTTATTTAAGCGACCACAGGTTGATCTGATTGGCGTCCGGTCCGACCTGGGGAGACGTGTTCACATCAGCCGATTGTTTCGCCGTATATCCCGCCGGAATCACATAGGCGTGATTCATCGGGCGCACGGAGTCGAAGTGCGTATCCGCGCTTCCTGCGTATTCCGGCAGATTCAGGATGTTGGCGGCAATGAATGATTCCGTGTACTTGGAGCGATTCATGTACGAACCATCAACCTTGGGATCGGCCAGGCCGAACATGTCCTGCAACGTTCGCACGAACGAGAAGTGGCTGTAGACATCACTGTCGACGATGCCCTTGGGCGCATTGGGCTGGTTGGTCAGCACGCCGAATACGCTTTCCCCGTGACCGCGGTTGCCCGACTGGTAGCCCGCAACGGAAATATCCGGCGAGAACGTCCCGTCCGGATTTTGCACCAGAGGGTGAACAATCACGGGCGATGAGGCCTTGTCCGGATTCCAGCCGCAACAGGAGTTGAAGCCGGCAGTCGCATTGCCCTCGTCGAACATGATGACGATCGCCACGCGCTGGTTCGGGTTCTGCCAGATCGGCGAAGCCTGGATCTTCCTGATCACGTAGTCGGTGTAATTGTCGCCGCGCGTGATAATGGGAGACACCGCGGTCGGCGACACGTTGTTGGATACGCTGCTGCAATCGCTGGCCGTGACATTCGAACCCGTGCCGTTGACTTTTCCTTGCACCGTAATACCGTGCATGTCGTCGCACTGGTCGGGCACCACGAAGTTGACGTTGCCGATGTCGCCGCTCTGCAGGTCGGTGCTGAACTGATCGGTGTCGTAGCCCGCGGGAATGGCGTAGTCGGTGCTGCTCATCAGGGCGGCGTCCCATTGACCGCCGCCGAGCGTGCGATTGCTCGACCTGAACTCGACTGCGCTGCGCACGTTCTGATAGGCCATGCCGGGATGGTGCTTGGTCTTGTACAGACCGGCCGGCAAAGGCAGTTGCAGGTTTGAAGTGCCGATCGTGGTCGCGTTGTTCCCCACCGTACCCGGCGGATAGACATGGTCGAGCGCGACGACGGCTGCATCAGCCACGCTGTCGGTACGGAAGTCCTGGCCCGGGTTCATCGATTCGCTGTAGGTCCGCCAGGTCATGCCGCCGCCCGTCAGGGCGTTGAACAGGTTGGCGCGGCCCGTGATGTTGTGGTTGGTCGACTGCGAACAGGGATTGGTGAAAGGCGACTTTGCCAGACCGGGTACCGCACTGGTCGGAATCACGGTGTCTTGCACGGCGTTGGCACCGGTGGCGCCGCAATTCCACTGGTTGTCGTCGGTAATGCCCCAGTCGTCGGCGCCGCCCAGCGCGGTGTAGTTCGGCTCGCTGGGATTGCCCGTTGCGAAATAGCTGGTGAACTGGTTGCCGGCATTCAGGTAGGCATTGATTTTCGGCGCATAGGCGGAGCCCTTGATCGACGAGGTTGCCTTGTTTTCGAGCATGATGATGAAGATATGGTCGTAGCGCGGAATGCCTTCGATATTCATCGCGACTTGCTGCGCTTCCTTGATCGCAATGGGTGCGGAGGTTGTCGGTGAAACGTCGCCGCGATCAACCATCTTGGCCGCCAGGCCGAAACGGCTGGTCAGGATCACGGACTCGCTCAACAGCGCCGCCTTGGCGGTGGAATCCGCAACCGTGTTGGGATCGCTCAGCACCTGGTCGGTCGACACCCCGAGGCGCTCGGCGAGATTCTGCCGCTCGGTGTAGAAATTTCCGCCCCCGTCTTCCATCATGCGCACCACTTCCGTCGACAGCGGCGTGACTGCGACGTTGGCGGGCCTCAACGGCGCCGGGATTGCAGCCGCTATTTGGTCGGCGGCGACGCGGAAAACGTTGCGCTGGGTGACCGGGTGGCCGCCGTTGAGCGCAGTGGTGGAGATCTCGGCGACCAGCGGGCCCGGCGTAACACTGCTCAGCAGGAACGATCCGTCGCTTTTGGTGGTCGTGCTGGGTTCGCCGGCGTCGCAGACACCGTTGTTGTTGATGTCGAAACAGACCTTGGCGGATTGATAGACCGAAGCCACCGTGCTGGAAGCGGTTGATAACGCGGGATTGTCGGAATTCACGGGCGGTGTGAAATAGCTGCCCGCAACGACACCCTTGACGGAAACCGGCGCGGTCGCCGCATGGGCGGGTGAATAGGCGATAAACAGCGCGCTTGCCACGGCGGCGGAAATTACCGAAGCGCGAAGCGGCGTGGATGCTGGCGGAACTTTATGCATGAAATTTCTCCTGGTAGCGTTTATTTATTGTCTACGGGTTCGCAATGAATCGGGCGATTGAGCCGGGCGGTTCAAACCGAACGGCGGCGGCGGGCGATCACGCCGACCAGGCCGAGTCCGGCCATCAACATCGCATAGGATTCGGGTTCGGGAACGGCTGCCACTGTCACCGACCAACTTCCATTTGTCGGGTTGTCCAGCGCAATCCCGCCGGTATTGGTGTTGACGGCGAACGCCAGAGAACCATAGGTTGAGTCATTGGTGAACGTGAAGTAGTTGGAAGCGCCGAAGTCTGTCGGGACATTGGAATCGGCAAATATGAAATTATTCAGGGAGGCATCGGTGGATACCACCGGAGCACTGTCGTAATTCAGGGCCACCGGGTCCCATCCTGCGGCGTACAAGGAACCGCTGCCGTCGGTCAAAAACGGGGTGCCATTCAGGGAAACCTGGATGTTGCTGATGTCATTGATAAACGAGCCGACCAGATTACCGGAAAAGGAACCGGTGACTACCTGGCTGTCGCCAAAGATATAGGAAAAATTAAAGTTATCGGCGTTCGCTGCAAGCGAAGTAAACATGAGCGCCGCCACGGCCGCTGTCTTCAGAAGTTTGAGTTTCATTGCGATGGACCTTTCATTCAGTATGTATGGGACCCGTTGGATATCCGTTTTTCGATTTGCCCTTGCCCAAGGCTGACTCAGGCGAGCGGGTTGAGGATAACCAAAATGTATTACGCTGGAATGTATCCAGGACTCTTCCAGACAGTCCGTGTGGCTCATCAGCCGGTTTTTTGGCGCGCCCGTGGGCGTGCGCGACGGAGTGTTGAGTGACGAAGGGTGCGACCGGCTGATCGAACTGGCGCGCCACCGGTGCTGATATCAGCGCCCGACGGTAGTAGTGATGGGGATCCAGTTTGGGGGAATGACGAATATTTTCGTGATGAAACGGGCTGTGCGCGAAAAAATCAGCGGTATGGACATTTATGTGACAGTTTATTTTCCGAATGGACTATTGCATATGGAGAAATCCTGGCGGTATCCTTAAAATTTGAAAAGATGCTTATTTACCTGCAAATGAACCAGAAATGAGTAAAGTGCCGCCCCACTTATTCCGGTGGTTTCTTCTCACATTGGCGTTGATCGGATCTTCGGTACACGCGGGGGTGACGCTCACCAATGATCAGGCCTCATTTTCTGCTTTGGGAGCGATTGTTGAGGATAACGATTTTGAGGGAATTGTCTACAACGACGGCCCTGGATTGGCTTCTCCCGGAGACCCATGGACTGTAGATGGAGTTACCTATACAACCGGCAACAATATTATCGTAGGTCCTGCCTCGGGCCTGGGCGTGAGCAGCAATGTGTTCACGGTCAATTCATTCGGCAGTCCATTAACCGGCAGCTTGGTAAGTAACTACAATATGTTCGGGTTCGATATCGGGACCTTGCTCGCCTCATCTGCAGTTGATTTGACGCTGACCACCAATCTTGGTTCGTATAATTTTCTGAATCAATCGGTTCCGTTGCAGTCCGCGATGTCGTTTTTCGGATTTATCGCCGGCAGCGGCGAGTATTTCACGGGTTTTTCGATCACCCCGCTAGCGGGTGACAGCTTGGCGGCGCTGGATAATGTGATGCTGGGTGAGGTGACGCCTGTGCCTGAGCCCACCGTCTTTGTCATGCTGCTTGCTGGCCTCAGTATCGTCGTGCTCTACGGCCGCAAACTACGTGCGATATCTATCTGTTAAGTCTTATCGGTAAATCGCGCTGCGGGGTGCCGCAACCCATCAGCAACCGCTGACTGTAGCATTTATCACCCCGGCTGCAGTGTAAGAAACCTGACAGAGTCCAGTTAACGGTCCGCCGTTCGGTTGGAATGTCGTCAGGAGGGGGCCAAAATTTGCCACCATCCCCTGACAGAGGGTGGCGCTTTGGCAGTTCATCGCGGTTCCTATGCCCGCAAGATTTGCCGTCGGAATACCCGTTGCAGAGACCGTGACGGAGTTGCCGTTGGCCAACGTTACCGGTGATACATTTCCTTGTGCTACCCATCCTGATTGAACCAGATTGACCGCCGATTGCAGGCCCCCCGCGAAAGCGTTGACCGTAGCAGCGCGGGCATTTCCCTGTAAATTGACGAACTGTGGCAGCGCGGTGGCGGCTAGTATGCCAAGAGTCACAATAACGACGATCAGTTCTACCAAGGTGAAACCTGTTGATGGTCTATTCATTGCAAATAGCCCTTTGCATTAAAATATATCGATGAGATATTGCAGTAAAATTTTGAGGTCGGACTACAAGACGAAGATGAAGAGGCGTCGTACTGAAAAATAGATGATCCTGCATCCTGCGGGAGGCGGTGGCGCCGGGTATGCAGATTCGTGAGTTCGCGTGGTGGCACAGTGTCACCCGACCAAACCTTCTTCCGGCGGCGCACCAAGTCGGGCTTTCATCCGAGCGCGACATGCATCCGGAAAGTCAGGCGCGGTTGTAGGCGTCTTCGAGGCGCACGATGTCGTCCTCTTCCAGATAGGCGCCCGACTGCACCTCGATGATCTGCAGCGGAATCTTGCCGGGATTTTCCAGGCGGTGGGGGACTCCCACCGGAATGTAGGTCGACTGGTTTTCGGACAGCACGATCGTTTCGTCGCCGCGGGTGATCTTCGCGGTGCCGGTGACCACGACCCAGTGTTCCGCGCGATGGTGATGCAACTGCAGCGACAGCTTGCGGCCGGGATTGACGGTGATGCGCTTGACGCGGAAGCGCGGCCCGGCGTCGATGCTTTCGAAATGGCCCCACGGGCGGTAAAGGGTACGGTGCTGCGCGTGTTCGGCGCGCCGTTGCGACTTCAGATGTTCGACCATCTGCCTGACCCGCTGCACCTGGTCGCGGTCGCACACCAGAACTGCGTCCGGTGTTTCGACGACCACCAGATGGCCGATGCCGATCGCCGCGACCATCCGTTGCGTCGAAACCACGTAGGAATCCCTGACGTCGTCCAGATAGACGTCGCCGCCGGCGAAATTGCCCGCGCTGTCCTTCGGTGCGGCTTCCCACAGCGATTCCCATGAGCCGAGATCCGACCAGCGAAAATCGGCCATCACGATGGCGCCGGCGGCGGTCGGTTCCATGATCGCGTAATCAACGGACGTCGCCTCGCATTGCGCGAAAGCCGCGGGCTCCAGGCGCAGGAAATCGAGATCGCGGACCGCGCCCTGCACCGCGCGCCGGCAGCCGGCCGCGAGCTGGGGCCGCAGGCGCTCCAGCTCGTCCCTGAACTGGCGCGCGCCGAACAGGAACATGCCGCTGTTCCAGAAGTAATCGCCGGCGGCAATGTATTTGGCGGCGATTTCGGGTTCCGGTTTTTCAACAAAGCTGGCGATCCGGTAGCAGTCGGGCAACGCATCGAGTGCGTCGCCGCGCTGGATGTAGCCGTAGCCGGATTCGGGCCAGCGCGGCACGACGCCGAATGTGACGAGGAATCCGCGTTCGGCGGCGGCGACTGCGCGCCGCACCGCCGCGTGGAACGGCGCGACGTCGGGCAGATGATGATCGGCCGGCAGCACCAGCATCAGCGCGTCTTCATCGTGCTGCAGCAGATGATAGGCGGCGGCGGCCACCGCCGGCGCAGTGTTGCGTCCGGCCGGCTCCAGCAGCAGCGCCTGCGGCCGGACATCGATGTCACGCAACTGCTCGGCGATCAGGAAGCGGTGTTCGTGGTTGGCGATCACCAGCGGCGGCTGCACCGATTCGATCCCGTTCAGGCGCAGGATCGTCTCCTGGAACAGCGTACGTTCCGACAGCATTTTCAGAAACTGTTTGGGCAGCGACTCGCGCGACAGCGGCCACAGCCGGCTGCCGGCGCCGCCCGACAGGATGACCGGGTACAGATTCATCGCGGCGCCGTCGATGCGCGGCGGTCAGTACGCATTGCGGTCCTTCAGCACGACGAAAACGGTTTTCACCACGATCGCCAGATCCAGCCGCAGCGACCAGTTGCGCAGATAGGCGAGGTCGTAATCGATCCGCGCCTTCATCTTGTCCAGCGATTCGGTCTCGCCGCGCAGGCCGTTCACCTGCGCCCAGCCGGTGATGCCGGGCTTGACCTTGTGGCGGATCATGTAGCCCTTGATCAGCTTGCGGTAGAGCTCGTTGTGCGCGACTGCATGCGGGCGCGGTCCGACCACGCTCATCCGTCCCTGCAGCACGTTGATGAACTGCGGCAGTTCGTCGAGCGAGGTGCGGCGCAGAAAGGCGCCGAGCCGGGTTATACGCCGGTCGTTCCTGGTCGCCTGCCGGATCACGTCGGGGCTGTCTTCGCACACCGTCATCGATCTGAATTTGTAGACGATGATCTCCCTGCCATCCAGACCGTAGCGACGCTGCTTGAACAGCACCGGCCCCGGCGAACTCAGCTTGACGCCGATCGCGATCGCGAGCATCAGCGGCGAGATCAGCGCCAGGATCAGCGTCGCCAGCACCACGTCGCTGACGCGCTTGATCAACCCATTGACGCCGTAAAAGGGCGTTTCGCACACCGCCACCACCGGGATGCCGTTAAGGCTGTCCATCCGCGCCTGGATCAGGTCGAACAGAAAGATGTCCGGCGCGAAATAGATCGACGCGGTGGTATCGCGCAGCCCGTCCAGCAGTTGCAGGATGCGCGGCTGCGACGCCATCGGCAGCGTCACATAGATCAGATCGACGCGCGCGTTTTTGACGAACTCCGCGAGACTGGCGATGTTGCCGAGCAGCTGGTGGTTCTCCGGCACGTTGAGGCGGTCGTTGCTGCGGTCGTCGAAAAATCCGAGCAGACGGATGCCGAGAGCGGAGGCGCCGACCTGTTGCGCGAGCTTGCGTCCGAGTTCGCCGGCGCCGACGATCACCGCACTGCGCTGCACTCCTTCGAGCGCAAGAATTTTCGGCAGTAGCGCCGGCAGCGCGCGGTGAACCGCGAATTCGACGGCCGGCACGGTCAGCCCCCATGTCACCAGCACTTCATGGGGAAAGGCCGTCAGGCTGCGCGTGGCCCAGCCGAAAATCAGCAGGATGAACACGATCGCCAGCCAGTTGACGCTGATCTCCTGCAGCAGCGCGTAATTGCCGGTCGCGACAGGCGGGCTCGCCGGAAAGGTGAGCGAGAACACGATCAACGACAGCACCAGATAAGGACCTTCGAACGGTTCGCCGTAGATCTGAGTCACAATGAACAGCGTCCCGATCACGATCAGCGGATCGAGTGTGATCCTCAGCAGCGCTATCGGGGAAAGCTGCCGGCGCAGCAAGCGGGGCTGGGAATTGGCCGTTGCGAACACTGCCGCTGTTCAACCAGAAAACGAAAGGAGCAACGATACCCGATCAATATGACAAGGAAACTTCGGTATCCGGCAATTCCTGATTCAAGGCTGATACTTTTTTCGTCAATTCATACGAAAACATTCATTTGTATAGTCCATATGGACTATGCGATTCAATCCGGATTTTTCTCCTGATTGAGATTGATCATCCCGCACCACATCACGAATCTTTCTTCTTCGTAGCGGTCGTTATCCTCGTCCGTCGCAGTGTCTTCCTGATCGAGGGTAAAAAAACCACGCAGCCGCATTTCAAAGGCGAGTTCGTCATTGGTCTTTTGGTCATATCCCTCGATGCCGTTCCTGAAAATATCTCTCAGCCACTCCCGTTCGGGGTCGTTCAGCGCTGAATCGATTGAACTATTTATCAGCTTCTCAATCATCTGTTCTCTGTTCACCGGACTGATCCTCGAAATGTTGGATGCGTATTTTCTTTCGATGCATTGCCGATTATCCCGGCGCACGATGAAAATATTATGGTGAGGCAGCCCGTTTTTCTGGCGCAAAAGAGCTACGGACTCCGGCAATCAGGTTTCAGATTTTGTAATCGATTTGTACGGTGCGAACGGCCGCTTCACCGCAATGTCACATTCGCGACCTAAAATTCCGCGCACGCGATCGCAAACGTCCAGGTTTTTTACTTTTCCTTCGGAGGCAGGGCGTCCCATGAGGCAGACCGGGACTGATTTCCGTATCAGTCATACGCGCGGGTTCACACTGCTCGAACTGCTGGTGGTAATGGTGATCATCGGCCTGCTGGCGGCCTACGTCGGTCCGCGTTATTTCAATCAGCTGGGAAAATCCGAAGTCAAGGCTGCCAAGGCGCAGATCGATGCGCTGGAAAAGGCGCTCGACCAGTATCGACTCGACACCGGCCACTATCCATCGACGGAAGTCGGCCTCAACGCGCTGACCGCGCGGCCGGCCAACGAACCCAAATGGGGCGGCCCCTATCTGAAAAAAAGCGTGCCGCCCGATCCGTGGGGCAATCCGTACCAGTACAAGCAGCCCGGCGACCACGGGGAATTCGACCTGTTTTCGTACGGCAAGGACGGCCGTCCCGGCGGCAGCGGCGAGGATGCAGACATCACGAACTGGTGATCCGTGCGCTTCGAGATCAAAGCCGTCAAATCGCCCGCCGGGCTGACCCGTTTCGCGCTGGACGCCGCCGACGAAACGGACGCCCGCCAGCAGGCGCTGGCCAAAGGCTATGTGGTGCTCGATGTCAAGGTTCCGCGCGCGGCGGCCGCGGCGCGCAGCCGTTTTCCGCTGCTGATGTTCAGCCAGGAACTGATCGCGCTGCTCAACGCCGGTCTCGGGCTGATCGAAGCGCTGCAGACGCTTTCCGAGCGCCATCAGGAAGGACAGATGCACACGGTGGTGCAGCAGGTGCTGGAGCATCTGTTTCAGGGGCAGACGTTTTCCGCGGCGCTTGAAAGATGCGCGGCGTCGTTCCCGCCGCTGTATATCGCGACGGTGCGCGCCAGCGAGAAGACCGGCAACCTGCCGCAGGCGCTGTCGCGCTACATCGCCTATCAGCTGCAGGTCGAAGCGCTGCGATCGAAGCTGATGACGGCCTCGATTTATCCCGCGCTGCTGATCGTGGTCGGTGGCGTGGTGATCCTGTTCCTGCTCGGCTACGTGGTGCCCAAGTTCGCCTCGATCTATGCCGACCTCGGCCGCGAGCAGCCGTGGTCGACACAGCTGTTGATGCAGTTCGGGACGCTGCTGAACGAACACGCCGGTGTGGTCGCGGCAATCGCCGCCGCGCTGGTGGCGGCGCTCGCGATCGCGCTGCTCGACGCGCCGCGCCGCGCGCGCATCGGCGAACATCTGGTGCAGCTGCCGGTGGTCGGCGACAAATTGCGTATCGTGCAGCTGGCGCGCTTCTACCGTACCACGGGCATGCTGCTGTCCGGCGGCGTGCCGGTGGTGCCCGCGCTCGAAATGGTCGGCGACCTGCTGCAGCCGGGGCTGCGCGATCGGCTCGGGCAGGCGATCCGCGAGGTGCGCGAAGGCAAGCCGCTGTCGCGCGCGATGAGCGCGCACGGACTGACCACGCCGGTCGCGCTGCGCATGCTGCGCGTCGGCGAGCGCACCGGCGAGATGGGAACGATGATGGAGCGCATCGCGGCGTTCCACGATGAGGAAATCGCGCACTGGATCGACCGCTTCATGCGCCTGTTCGAACCGCTGCTGATGACGGCGATCGGCATCATCATCGGCGTCATCGTGCTGTCGCTGTACATGCCGATCTTCGAACTGGCCGGGAGCCTGCAATGAACGACAACATCCTGCCGCCGACGGTCGCCGCGACCGGCAGCCCGCTGACGCTGCAGTCGATCAGCGAAGCGCGGCGCGGGATCGGCGGCGGAGACGGCAGGTTGATCGAGATACTGGAATCGAACATGGGGCTGCCGGCGCCGGCGTTCGTCGCCGCGCTTGCGGACATCCTGCATGTGGGCGTCGCCGGCGGCGAACAACTGTTCGCGATGACGCCGGCATTCGAGCTGCTGCCGTACGCGGAGGCGCTGCGGCGCGCCTGCGTGCTGGTTCGCGGCGGCGACGGCGCGCTGGCGCTGGTGTTCGCCGATCCCTTCGACGAGACGCTGCGGCCGTGGGCCGAGGAGCGCATCGATCAGCCGGTGCGCTGGCTGCTTGCTCATTCCTCGGATCTCGCCGCCTATCTGGCGCATCACGAGGAAACGATGCGTGCGATGGACGGCATGCTGGTGGAAGTCGAAACGCAGGCCGGCGACGGCGAGGACGTGGACGACCTGTCGCTGAAGACCATCAATGAGGACACCAGTCCGATCGTCAGGCTGGTGCACTCGACGCTGTACGACGCGCTGAAAGCCGGCGCCAGCGACATTCATCTCGAGACCGGCGCCGAATCGCTGGTCATCAAGTACCGGATCGACGGCGTCCTCAGCCAGGTCGGCAGCGTGGCCAGCACGGATGCCGCCGAGCAGGTGATTTCCCGTCTCAAGGTGATGTCGGACCTCGACATCTCGGAACGCCGCATTCCGCAGGACGGCCGCTTCAGGATTTCCAGCCGCGGACGGCAGATCGATTTCCGCGTGTCGGTGATGCCGAGCATCCACGGCGAGGACGCGGTGCTGCGGATACTCGACAAACAGG
>Ga0335069_10001119_pt1 | contig 43133 bp, 42 predicted proteins | sample Lox_Sample_11_FD_206714 | JGI IMG/M metagenome (GOLD analysis project Ga0335069, IMG submission 206714) | Soil microbial communities from Loxahatchee National Wildlife Refuge, Florida, United States - Lox_Sample_1.1 | ecosystem: Environmental > Terrestrial > Soil > Wetlands | place: USA...
TTGTTCGGTCGCCCGGTGACTCTCGGTGCAGGTGGGTACTACACGCGTCAGGCGTGGCAGTTTGATCACTATAGCGACGGTTGGGCCGGAATGGCGGATTGGCAGATTCCTTTAACGTCGCGCTTCGCGCTCTCCGGTGAGTTCTACCGTGGGCGAGCGATTGGCGGTATCGGTGGCTCCGGGGGAAGGAGCGTGCTGGTGAATGGCGATCCGACCCTGGCGCAGACTGAGGTTAACAGCCTGGATACGATCGGAGGATGGTCGCAACTGAAGTTCAAGGCTTCAGAAAAATTGGAATTCAACGCTGCCTTCGGTTTAGACAATCCCACCGCTTCGGAAGTCCGCGGCGCCAGCGGAACAGAGATGTACGTGGGCCCGCTCTTCACCCAAAACCGTGGCGGATTTGTGAATTTCATTTTCCGTCCACGCTCGAATTTGCTGTTCTCGACGGAGTATCGCCACCTGCAATCCTTGCAACTGTACGGCATCGACAACACCGCCGAGCAAGTGAACTTGATGATGGGGGTGTTGTTCTAATGATTGTCAGACGGATGTTTCTGTCGGCAGTGATGGTGCTGCTATCGGTTAGCTCTCCGGCTCAAACGGTAACGGTCACCGGCAGCGTTTCGATGGCGAGTGATTCCGGCAAGAGCAAAGCTACCGACGCCGCCAATGTAGCGGTCTGGCTGGTTCCCGCGGATGGAACACCCTCCCCCCCGCTAGATGCAAATAAGGCTCGTCCTCGTCTGGTCCAGCACAACAAGAGTTTTGAGCCTCATGTTCTTATTGTGAAAGTCGGATCCGAGGTTGAGTTCCCCAATCGCGATCCGTTTTTTCACAACGTCTTTTCCCTTTTTGATGGGAAACGCTTCGATCTCGGATTGTACGAAGCCGGGACTACCCGCAACGTCCAGTTCGACAAGCCTGGCATCTCATACATTTTCTGCAACATTCATGCGGAAATGAGCGCCGTGGTGATCGCTGTGAACACGCCTTACTACGCAGTTTCCGACCGGAAGGGACAGATCATAATTGCGAATGTGCCGCCGGGACGCTATGTTTCGCATGTCTGGTATGAAGCGGCCATGCCTGAATCTTTACCTGGTCTGGCAAAGGAGATCACTGTTTCCCAGAACAACTCAACCCTTGGTATCTTGCGCCTTTCACCATCCAAGGCCCAGGAAGCGCATAAGAACATGTATGGACACGACTATCCGCCGCCGGCGCCATCAACGCCCGGTTATCAGCGGCCTTGATCGTCAGACCTGTGAAAGACAAGAAAATGACAAACGCATGAATTTCTGGTGACAAAACTCACCTAGGGAAAGTCTAACTTTGTACAAGAAACGTGAACGGGTGTCCGCTGCTGGCCCGTTCCCGGCGAGAGGTTCCGGAACCTCGAGGTCTAGTCTCTGCTCCCGCCGAGAGTTATTTGCTTGCCACTGCGGGCTTGTCATGATCGTAATACTCGTACGCAGACATTGGCTTCTCGCCGCCCTTTTTCCACACTCTTTGATCTTCTCCCAGTTTTCCCAATGCTCGTGCCATTTCCCGAACATGCATTGCGACTGAGCCGCAGCACGAGCCTATGTAGTTGACACCTACTTCCCGAGCCTTCACCGCGTAATCTGCCATCTCTTTACGCGTGAGCTGCAAGGGATCCAACCCCAGCGGAAATTCAGCCAGGCTAGTGAAGTCCGGCGTCTTTTTTGGTGTGCGATACGCGACTGGCTGGCAAGCCAGATAGCCGTCCACCGCACGGCGCATCTCCTCCATGTGGCCGAGAAGGTGATCCGGCGGCCGTAGGCAGTTCATTCCCACGATGTCCGCCCCGGCATCCAATAATGCCTTTGCCGCTTCAGCTGCAGACTTGCCATCGCTGGTCTCGGGTTTGTTTTCGAAACAAATTGTTACCATTACCGGCAAATTTGTTTTCTTCGCGCGTTCAACGGCAATCATGGCCTCTCCGAGCCAGGAGAACGTCTCGCCGATGATGAAGTCCACACCCTCTTCCACTTGAACCGCGAGCTGTTCGTCGAATGTCTTGCGAACCCGATCCGCAGCCGACGGGCTGTCCGGTTCATACATCCAGGTCAGGCTGATGTTTCCTGCCACCAGGCATTTTTCTCCGGCAACTTCACGCGCAATTCGTACTGCCGCCCGGTTGAGATCTTCGAGTCGGTTTTCTAAACCTACCGTTGCCAGCTTGTCGCGGCTCGCGTAGAAGGTCAGTGCCTGAAGAACATCGGCTCCAGCCTCGCGAAATTCGACATGCAATTCGCGCAAAGCGTTGGGATAAATAAGTGACACTTCGGGAGTGAACGGGCCCGCGCGCACCCACCCGCGCTTTTCAAGTTCGAGCAGATAGCCGCCATCGCCAAGAACCGGTCCCTCTTTCAGCCGTTCCAGAATGCCTTTTTTCATGGTCGTACTCCGAACTCTAACTTTCGGTCACTGAAACTCTCTACGACAATCATCCAGCAGTCAAGCGGATTTATGCGAACTTTATGATGAAAATATGTCTCTCGGTCATTTGAGTGCTTAAGAAATCTGCTGGAGAAAGGATTGCAGTTCTTCTGGAAGGTCTCGCCAAAAAGAAAGGTGCTCATTCGAGCCAGGGTGGTCGAACTCGAGTCTGGCAGCGTGCAAAAAATTTCGCGAGAGGGAACGCGTCGAAGCCGACTTTCCTCTCAAATCATGTGGCGCACCGTATAGAAAGTCGCCGACAATCGGGTGCCCAAGCGACGCAAGATGAACCCGAATTTGGTGGGTCCTGCCAGTGTCAATTCTCACTTCCAGGAGCGAGAACTTTCCATAGCGCGAGTCGATTTTTTTCTGCAACTGGTAATGCGTAATAGCTTCGCGTCCGTTGGACCCCTTCGTAGTCATGCGGGTGCGTTTTACTCGATCACGGCTGATACTGCTACTGACGGTTCCGTGTTCCTGCTTCATCCAGCCATGAACCAGAGCGAGATAGGTTTTCTTAACGGCTCGTGATGCAAACTGTTTCGCCAACTTGCGATGCGATGTGTCGTTCTTTGCCACCGCGATCAGCCCACTAGTCTCCTTGTCGAGGCGATGCACGATGCCGGGCCGCAATTCTCCACTGACCTCTGAAAGCCGTCCAAACCGGTGAAGCAAAGCATTGACCAACGTTCCGCGGTTGCGTTCGTCGTCTGTTGCTCCCGCGCCGGCATGAACCATCATTCCCGCAGGTTTGTTGATCACCGCGAGATCGGTGTCTTCGTAGACGACGTCCAGGGGAATGTCTTCGGGAATGGCACGTAGCGGAGGGAGTTCGACCGTACCGATGATTTCAATTTTCTCTTCGCCGTTTAATCGCGAAGAAGCCCTTGCAGCTTTGCCATCGAGCAGAACTTTTTCCTCGGTAATGAGTTGTTGAATTCGAGCCCGGCTTGTATCTGGGAGTTGGTTCGCGAGGAACTTATCCAAACGCTCTCCCACGTTGGCCGATGTCGTCGTTAGAGTTTTGGTTTCCACGAGAGGACCACAGAGTACACAGAGATTGCCGCAATGCTATAGGGAATTCTTCGGTGAGGTTTTACCGGGCTTCGGCGGCAGCCGTGCTTAGCCCCGGCCTAAGCCACCAGATGAATCCGCCGAACAGAACCAGGCAAATCGAGATCAGCTGAGTTCCGGTCATGATGCCGCCAAAGACCGAGCCGCGCCCAGGATCGTCACGCAGGAATTCCAGGAAATATCGGGCGATACCGTATAAGAACAAGTAGGCCCCGAATACCTGACCATCAAATTTCTTTCGCTTCAGCATCCACATCAGAATGAAGAAATTCGCTAACTCGACCGCAGATTCGAACAATTGTGTTGGCTCGAGCGGTACACCCAGTGGAGTTCCAACCCAGGCCTGCGCAAGCGGATTCTTGAATGTCACTCCCCACAAATGCGTTGTTGGCTTTCCCCAGCAACACCCGGCAGCAAAGCAGCCCACGCGGCCGATTGCGTGGCCCAGCGCGAGACCCGGAGAAAATGCGTCACAAGTACCCAGGGCAGGCATGCGGTGCTTGCGCACGTACCATGCGGCTGCTGCAAAGGCTCCTATCAACCCGCCAGAAAAAACGCCGCCTGCTTGCAATGTCGCGAAGCTGAAGATGTCACCGGGATGGGATGTGTAGTATCCCCAGTCATTGACAATATACAGAATCTTTGCGCCAACAATCCCGCACAAAACTACCAGAATGCCGAGATTCCATGCATGTTCGGGATTGATGCCTTGTTTCTCCGAATTGCGCACACTGATCCACAATCCCAGGAGCACTCCGATAGAAACCAGGAGCCCGTAAGTAGGAAGACTGAAATTGCCAATGTGAAAAAGTCGCGGGAACACTGTTTAATTGGATGCTTGAATTCGGAAATTGCTACGAGAAGTCTAACAGATTTGTCCCGGATTCTAGGTTGTCGGCAAATAGGTTGGCCAACGACCGAGAGCCGACGACCTAGGACTAAAAAAGCCGACCCACTGAGCCGTGTAATGGGCCGAGAATGAACCGTCGTAAGACGTGTGGGAACCCCCCGCGACCCTTTAGGCGTCTCCGCTTGGCGGAGCATGGCACACCGGATCTCATATCGAGTCGGGCCCCCGTTCATTCAGGTGTTGGTTCAAAAATCGGTGACCACTATCACCAACCCCGTAGGCCGGCTTTCAACTTGGATGCTAGGCAAGTTCCCTAAGATTCGCAAGTGGGAAGCGGCAAATAGTTGGTACTCGACTTGCCAGTCACTTTCGTAAGTTGAGGCGATTGGCAGGCGTGAGCGAGCCGCGAAGCGAAGAGCGGGAGCCTGCTGCCGAAATCCCCAGCGAAGCGAGCAAACATACTGGCACAGCCGCCAGTCGCCGCTGGTCGAACCGCGATTATCCCGCCTTGTGTTTTTCCTGGAGAACTTCATCTAGCGCGTCCGAGAGATGGCTGGCGCGCTTCAGATATTCAACCGATCCGCTGTCGTGGTTGCGCTTGAGTAAATGATATTCATCGGCAATATTGATGGCTGCGAGCACCGCGAGACGCACCGTATCCACGGTATGCGTTTGCTCCGCGACTGCGCGCATCTTGCTGTCTACGTAGTCGGCCAGCTTAAGAATGTAATCAGGATCGGAGCCACGCAGATTGTAGGCCTGATCGAAAATTTCTACGCGCACACTGTTGGTTACGGCGTCTTTCATCGGCGGCTGTTTGCTTGCCATTCTTGAATGCCTGCCCAAACCTCAAACTAGCTGGCGGCTTGCTCCTCGGTGATGGTCTCGATCTGCGCCAGCATCTTCTCTACCCGGCTGCGTACTTCTTCTCGTTCGCGCCGCAGTTGCACCATCTCGCGGCGAAGGCCCTCGATCTCTTCTTCTCGCTCTTCCAGTTGTTCGCGCACGCGCTTGATGTCGCGCTCGGCCACGGCCTGGGCTTCGCGCGCAACTTTGTAAAGCTCAATAGTGCGATAAACCTTCTGCTCCAGAGCATGAAAATCGTCCGCCGGAACCTGCGCCGATACCTCGTCCGCCATTCTCACTGACATAATGACTTTTCCCCGCAAAATTTACGAACTTTAGCGCAGTATACCGCAGAAAGCTGTGGAGGATTCTCAGAAAAGCTGCCGCTAAGGAAGAAGTTTGAAGGCCCGATTTCGCGGTCCGCGGTAAACCGAGAAATCTCGCCGATCGAGTGTGAAGACGGTGTCAATGTTATCGCGACCCGCAAGATAAACCAGCGTCGCATCCGCGAGTTGTGGCCGCAGGTTCGCGTATCGGGTTATAATCTTCGCGATACCCTCAGCTTCAAGACTTGCGAGCGGCATGACTTCCAGGAAGCCGGTGTGAATACTCTTCAGCAGCTTGTCAATTGCGGTGGGAAATTTCCGTAACAACCACACCGCCTCGGTGATCACCGGCCAGCATGTGAACAATGGCCCGGGAAGAGAGTGCAACATATCGATACATTCTTGATGGTGTTCGTCTGACTTGGAGAGAATAGCCACGAGCGGGCCGGTATCGACCAGTATCCGCCTCACTTGCGTTGCCTCATGGGATCGCCGAACCCGAGGAAGTGTCGTTTGTCAGAGCTGAGGTCCTTTGGAGCGCTTTTTACCGCCGCAATAAGTCCCGCTTCCTCGGCTAAGTCGTAGGCAGAACGAGCCTGGGGTGACTTTGATAAATATTGCTCAAGTGCTTTCCGCACGAGATCAGATTCCGTCAATCCATGAGTGCGCGATTGCCGCCGTAGCCGAGCACCCAGGTTCGCCGGTATTCGAACCGTAACTCGCTGTGAGGACATGTCTGACATTATATTACAAGTGTCAGACGCAAGACATTTTCCTTGACGCTCTATGTATAATGACGGGCATGAATCGCCTTATTCTCCCGACAACTCTTGCTGCGTTGCTATTCACCTCGTTGAGTGTTCAGGCCAAAACTGCCGTCGAAATGAAAGACGGGCAAGGCAATGGCGTCGGATCGATTGCGATTGAAAAGAGCAGCGGAGGCGTTCAGCTTAATCTGAATCTCCCCGGCCTGCCTCCCGGCGAGCACGCGATTCATGTTCATCAGAACGCCAAATGCGACGGTCCGGACTTCAAGTCTGCTGGCCCGCACTTTAATCCTGATGGCAAGAAGCATGGACTCGAGAATGCCGACGGCCACCACGCTGGTGACATGCAGAACTTCACGGTCGATGCAAAGGGCAACGCCCGCGCGAAGGTCGTCAACAAAGATGTCACCCTCGGCGACGGCAACCATTCTCTCTTCAGCAACGGCGGCACTGCGATCGTCGTCCACGCCAAGGCCGATGACATGAAAACCGATCCCGCGGGCAACGCCGGCGATCGCATCGCATGCGGAGTTGTCACCAAATAACCTACTGCGTTTTCAATTTTTGCAACCGCTTTCCTGCTTCATCGAGGGTGTCGGCCCGCTTGCAGAACGCAAACCTCACCTGTTTCGCCCCATCTCTTGGGTTGTTGTAGAAGCTCGATCCGGGAACTGCCGCCACCCCGATGTCTTTCACCAGATACTTTGTGAATGCCACGTCATCACTGAAACCGAAGCGGCTGATGTCGGTCATCACGTAGTACGCACCTCGAGGCTTGAAGCAGCGGAATCCCGCTTCGTTCAGCGCCGGCATTAACCTGTCCCGTCGCGCACCATACGCCGTCGCCAGGCTTTCGTAGTATGCCGGCGGCAGGCCCAGGGCAGCGGCGCCAGCTTCCTGTAATGGAGCCGGAGCTCCAACCGTCAGGAAGTCGTGAACTTTACGGATGGCGTTTGTTACCGTCGGCGGCGCTATCGCCCAACCCACGCGCCATCCGGTGACACTATACGTTTTTGACAAACCGTTAATCGTCACCGTTCGCTCTTCCATGCCCGGCAGGCTCGCGATGGAAATATGTTGCGTGCCGTCATAGATAATGTGCTCGTAAATCTCATCCGTGATGGCCAGCACGTTGAATTCGACGCAAAGATCACGAATCAGCTCCAGCTCGAAGCGAGTAAAAACCTTACCAGTAGGGTTATTTGGCGTGTTCAGGATGATTGCCTTTGTCCGCTGATGAAATGCGGCCCGCAGTTCGGCTGTGTCGAAGGTCCACTCTCCTTCCGGAGTGGTTGGCGGCCGTAGTTTCACGAATACCGGCTTGGCGCCTGACAAGATTGCATCCGGGCCATAATTTTCGTAGAAGGGCTCGAAAATTACGACCTCGTCACCCTTATTGCAGATCGCCATCAGGGTCGAGATCATGGCTTCCGTCGAGCCGCAACAGACTGTAATCTGCGTTTCGGCGTCGGCCTGGATCCCTTGCCAGACTCGCATCTGCCTTGCGATCGCGCCGCGCAGGTTCTTGGCGCCCCAGGTGATCGCATATTGGTTGATATCGTTGGCGACCGCTTCCTGAGCCACCCGCTTGATCTCTGCCGGCGCAGGGAAGTCAGGAAATCCCTGTGCAAGATTAACGGCGCCATACATCATCGCCTGGCGTGTCATCTCGCGGATGACCGATTCGGTAAAGTGTTCGACCTTGTCGCTGAGAAAATGCTTGGTAGAGATGTCCGCTTCCGCCATAAGCGGTTAGGCTAGCACAGGCGAAATCAGCTGAGTGTCACTGGAAGAGAGCGGATTCTATACTGCAACCGGCTTTTCTACGAAAACTTTGGATTCGAGTTCGATCTTGCTGGAGAGTGAGCGCGAAACCAGGCAGACTTTTTCGGATTTTTCGAGCAACTTAACTGCGATCTCGCGGGACTCGTCCGAATACACGATTACGGCCGGACGAAGGGTTATTGTCGTGAAGCGGAAGCCGCCCGCTTCCTTCTCCAGCAAGCCAGTTATATCTACCTCGATGCCTTGAAACTCCAGCTTTGACGCCTTGGCGACTGCTTTAAACGTAGCGATGAAGCAGGAGGAAACCGCTGCCAACAGAAAGTGTTCCGGAGTCCACACGCCCGGCTCGCCTCCGAATTCCGGCGGGGCGGAAAAGTGGATGATGCGTGGCGCACCATGCTCTAATTCGACGAAACTTCTGTCGTGCTGGTGGAACTGTGCGCTGGTATGAAAGGTGTATCGGTTTTCCATGGCCGCCTCCCAGTTCGAAGCTAGATCGTCGATGGCTCAATCGGCTGTGAATCGGATCACCCTGCGGTGTGATTGCGTAGGCTTTGAGAACTCCCCCGCCTGCACGTCACTTTTCCTTATCCGGTGCCAGAGGCGCCTTTTAACCCCCAGCTTTTTGTTCGAGTTATCCCATTGTGATGAACGTCACTCCGGGAAGTGAGAACAATCACGGCGCGGTGGGACATAAGTGCTGAAAATGTGATCGTTGGCCGTGGGGCGGCGGCCGCTGTGGCCTCGCCGGGAGGCGTGAAGCTTATGTCTCAAGACAAGCGCGATATTCTCGAAGTGCTGAAATTCGAACTCAGTTTTCTGGAGCAGGGAGGCTACGGCCGCTCGGTGCGCACGCCGTGGAAGCCCACTTCGGTCTTTCTTGATTCTCCCAGCTGCATTAACTTCAACGACTCCGGCAGGCCGCATCCGTGTAATGAATGTTTGCTGACGGACTTGGTTCCGCTGAAAAATCAGAAAGAAGACATTCCCTGCCATCACATCCCTTTGAATCCTCAGGGCGAAACTGTGCACTCCATGGAGCGCCAGCGCGAACAGATCGAACTGGAAGATACTCTGAAGAGCTGGCTGCGCGAGACCATCCAGCGCATCGAGCAGGAACGCGCGCAGAATGTTGCAGCGCAAGCAGCCCAATAGTCGAAACTAAGGGCTCTGCGGGAACGATTCCAAGCTGACCTCGCTGTTTTTCGTGCTTACTTTCTTGTCGACATCCGTCCGGTATTCAATCAAGTTGCCTTTGATTACGTAGTAGGCCTCTTCCGCATGAGTCTTGCCCTTGCCGCGGCTCACTTTGCCTTTGAAGTCGAACCACACGGCATGAACAGTTTCCGTCGTGAATGACAGTTCACTTCCATCCAGCTTGCCCTCTTTGAAAAACTGGTTAAGAAACGCTCCTTTGTCGCCCTCGGAGTCACCGAAACGGGATATGAACCCAGCGACTTTGCCGGCATCCTCTACTGTGACCTGTACAAATTCTCCTTCATGGACAAAGGAGTACATCCCGGAGTAATCCTCGGCGCCCGCCGTGGCTGGAGAGGTCTGGCTGACGCAGAAGGTTGCGGCCAAGAGCAGACCGCCGACTGCCAAAATCCATTTCATTTACGTTCCTCTGCGGCCCGAATCAAGGTTAAATCCGCAAATTCGATCCACCCGCCCGACTTGTCTTTGGCCTTCATCAGCCAATCCCACTGTTTGCTGTCAGGTTTCCAGCGGAATGTCGTATGAAATGGCCCGTCGGGATACTCGAAGACAAATTGGATTTCGTTCTCCGAGCGGGTGCCGTAGCCCAGCGTCTCCGAAAAGCGACCACCATACACGTCTGTCCAATGCGCGACATAGCGATCGCTGGCGTTGTCGAAGCCGACCATGATGATGGCTTCGTAGGGCACATTGTCCTTCGTGGCGGGCGTCTCATCTTTTTCGTGGATGCGCAGGAATTGATGATTGAGCACCCATTCTGCCTGAATCGTGTGTTCGGCGCTTCGGTTCATCACTTTGCCGGTGACCTTCCAGTTGCCCAACATCATTTCCAGCAGCGGGTCTTGGAAGTTGTGTCTGACCCCGTCCAGGCCAAGCGCGTCCTGGGCAACACTCAAACAGGGACAAAGGCAAATGAGCAAACACACAACGAGATAGAGGCAGATCTGGCGAAACATGGATGACCGTGAAGGTATTAGAGCATACTCGGACGCGGACGGGAATTCCGCTGAAAAGTCCGGCAAAACAGGCCTTCGCCGCTATAATCGATCAGGGCGTGCCACTGCGTTGTGGGGTATGAAACAAGAGCTGAAACTCAAGTCCGTAGCGGATTTTGAAGCCCGCCCAAGCTGGGTTGCCCCCACCATCCTGGTCGGTCTCGATCCCTGGCATCGTGTTTTTTTGCGTAATCTGCGCGACTTGTTCTCTCCTTCAGACCAATTGCCTTTGCCACTCTCCAGCGAACCGGGGACCTACTGGCTGGATGTATTCGTCACTTCGCATCTACCATGGAGAAGGTTTGCCGAGTCAGGCGTCTTCCATGTGGCCGTGGTTGTGATGCTGTGGAGCTCCGCCCAGTGGTGGCCACGAAGTTCGCAGCTCGCAGCGGCTCCCGCATTTCACAAGTCGGACGTTGTCTACTATGAGCCTGCTGATTACCCGCTTCCGCCGCTAGATACTGGTGGCGCGAAACCGAAGAGGCAAGCGAAAGGTGATCCCGCTCGTGCGGTCCAGCCAATCTTGTCGGTGCCCCCGGAAGCTGACAATCACCGGCAAACAATCGTTACTCCGCCGAACCTCAAGCTGAACCATGACGTTCCGCTTCCCAATATCGTCGCCATGGGACGTCCCGCTGCCGCGATTGCCCCAGCCGCGATTGTGAGCCAGGTGACCAATTCCCGGCTTCCCGAGTTGCCAAACGCAGTAGTCGCGCCCGCCCCGCAAATCACGCAAACAGCGATCAACCGCACGCCGAATCTCATGCAATCAGCGGTTGTGCCGGCTCCTGACGTAAATGCCGTGTCACGCCGGAATGCGCAGCTGGCTCAGCCTGCAATTATTGAACCTGCGCCGTCGATCCAGACTGCTTCCACACGAACTCTCAGCGATATCAATATCGGACCGTCCGCCGCGGTTGCACCTGCGCCGCAGTTGCCTATGGGCGCGCAACATGCACGCCAAGGTTTGGCCCAGTCTTCGTTACAAAATTCCGGCGCGGTAGCACCGCCCGCTCCGCGGATCCAAGGCGGAGGCACGAGCCAGGATGGGCGGCTCATCGCCTTAAACCTCCAGCCGGTGACTCCAAACGGACCCATCGAAGTGCCGAACGGTAATCGTCGTGGGACGTTTGCCGCCACTCCCGAAGGAAAAGCCGGCGCAACTGGAACTCCGGAAGCTTCTGGAAGCGGCAGCAGCAACACTGCTGGTCGCGGAACTGCGGGCGCGGGCGCAGGCTTAGGATCGGCCAAGAGCAATCCATTCGCCCTGCCATCCGGATTGTATGTTGGTGCGACCTCCAAGCCTGGTGCGAACTCTGTGAGCAACGGGCAGGGAAGCGCGGGAGATCCGGTATTGATCGCAAGCGCCACTCCACCACGGACCACCGCCAGCCCGCGCCGTCCCGCAGCCGAGATGCCTTCGGACCTCGAAACCGAGGCAGAAAAAAACGTCTTCGGCCCGCGCCGCTTCTATGCCATGACCCTCAACGTCCCCAACTTGAATTCGCAAGGCGGGAGTTGGGTTATGCACTTTGCGGAAATGAAGGAGGCCGAAAAGCAAGGAAATCTGATCGCGCCGGTCGCTACCCGTGCGGTCGATCCTGGTTACCCTCTCGAATTAATGCGACAGAATGTGAAAGGCACTGTCACCTTGGCGGCCGTAATTCTGAGTGACGGTTCTGTGGGAGATGTGAAGATTCTAAACGGCATCGATGATCGTCTCGACGAGTACGCCCGAAATGCGATGCTGCGCTGGAAATTCCTGCCCGCGTTGCGCGATGGTAATCCAGTCGCCCTGCAGGCAGTAGTAATGATTCCTTTCCGCCCGATAGTAAAGAAAACAGGATTCTAGGCGCGATAGTTGCCGGCAGGAGACATCGGGTCGGCGGTGCTAAACGAATGGGGTCTGCGCCCTCCGAGAACTGGACATTCTAAGAAGACGGTTTCAGGCTTCAACTTGGGACTACAGGATGAATTCCTGAAGCCTCAACGCCCGAACCCTCAAGTTTTCTATACCGCTGCTTCCGCAGGTTCCGCGTATGTCGGCTCGATTTCTTCGTCGGTCCGCTCTGCCACGTGGGTCTTGGCGACCAGCACGTAGATCGAAGGCACAACAAAGAGAGTAAAGACCGTTCCGATGATCATGCCGCTGACCAGCATGATGCCGATGCTGTTTCGTGCGCCGGCTCCAGGACCTTTCGCAAGCACCAACGGGAAGTGGCCAATGACGGTTGCGGCTGTGGTCATCAGAATCGGCCGCAAACGGGTACCGGCCGCATCCACCACCGCGCGCACTTTCTCCTCACCTTTTTCTTGCAGATGATTGGCAAATTCCACGATCAAAATACCGTTCTTGGAAATCAGGCCGACCAGCGTAATGAGTCCGACCTGGCTGTAGATATTCAGCGTTGTCAGGCCCATGAATGAGAAAAGCAACGCGCCAGAGATCGCCAATGGCACCGATCCCGCCAGCACGATGAACGGGTCACGGAAGCTTTCAAACTGCGCTGCCAACACCAGGTAAATCAGGATGCCCGAGAGCAGGAAGGTTCCCAGGAACTTGCTGCCTTCGGTGCGCAGCTGCCGTGACTCACCCGCGTAGTCAACCGTGAAGCCCTGCGGCAGAATTTTGTGTGCCTCATCTTCCAAAAGTGTCAACGCCTTGTCCAAAGGCACTCCCGGCGGAACTACACCCTGAATTCTCACGGCATTTAGCTGCTGGAACTTGTTCAACTGCCGTGGCTCGGTAGTCGTCTTCAGACTGGCGAAGGTAGACAGAGGCACCAGCTTGTCCTGCGATCCGCGAACGTAGATCTGCGCCAGCTGGTCCGGAGTCAGACGATCGGCGCGCTTGACCTGCGGAATCACCTTGTAGCTGCGGCCCTGGATGCTGAAGCGGTTCACATAATTTCCGCCCAGCATCGTGGAAAGGTCCTGGCCGGCTTGGCTAAGATCAACTCCCTGTGACCGCAGCTTGTCACGATCGAATACAACTTCCGCCTGTGGCTGGTCGTATTTCAAGTCCGAGTCTGCGTAGATGAAAAGCCCGCTGCTCATGGCTTTCTGAATCAGTTGATTGGCGAACGGAACCAACTGCTGAGGCTCACCCGCCGATGCGATGACGAAGTCGACCGGGAAATTTCCGCCGCCCGGCAGTGGTGGAGGCGTTAGCGGAATCACACGGATGCCGGCAATTTTCGATAGCGGCCCGGTCGATTCCAGCAGAAGTTGTTGTGTGGTCTTTTTCCGCTCGCTCCATGGCTTGGTCACCATTCCGCCGAAACCGCCGGTCGGATCAGTAATCTGGAAAATACTTTGGCTCTCCGGGAACGAGTGATAAACGTCGTACACTTCGTCGCTGAAAAGTTTCGTCTGGTCGAGCGTCGAGTTCGGTGATGCCTGAATGACGCCGAACACTACGCCCTGATCTTCCGATGGCGCCAGTTCACGCTGGGAGAACATGTAGAACGGAATCATCAACACCGCGACGATCGCCCACAAGGTCAACACCACCGGCCGATACTTAAGGGTGCCAGACAGTGTGCGCGTATACCATCCGCGTACTTTTTCGAAGTGCCGGTTGATCATGCCGGCAAAGCCACGCTCACTGGCTCCCTGCTTCAGCAACTTCGATCCCATCATTGGCGAGAGCGTTAAGGCCACGATTCCGGACACGACGACCGCGCCCGCCAGCGTAAACGCGAATTCGCGGAACAACGCGCCCGTCAATCCGCCCTGAATGCCGATCGGCGCATACACCGCAGCCAGCGTGATCGTCATGGCAATGATCGGGCCAACCAGTTCGCGCGCTGCATCAATCGCTGCCCGCACTGGCGGCTTGCCTAGTTGGAGGTGGCGCTCGACGTTTTCCACCATAACGATGGCATCATCGACCACGAGTCCGACGGAGAGCACGATCGCCAGCAGCGTGAGCAGGTTGATGGTGAATCCTGCGATCAGCATGAGGAAAACTGCGCCAATCAGCGAGATTGGAATGGCAATGACCGGGATCAGCACCGAGCGGAACGATCCCAGGAAAAGGAAGATCACAACGATGACGATCAGCAGCGTTTCGCTGAGCGTACTCAAAACTTCATTGATCGCGTCCTGAATGTACGCGGTCGAATCGTACGGAATGCCCACTTTCATCCCGGCAGGAAGCTGCTCCCGAATACCCGGAATCGTCGCACGGACATTCTTGATGACGTCGAGCGAGTTTGCGGTAGGCAATACCCACACGCCCATGAAGGTCGCGGTCTCGCCGTTGAAGCGGACATCTTCTTCGTAGTTCTGTGCGCCCAGCACCACGTCGGCAATTTCGCCCATCCGGACGACGACGCCGTTATCCTGCTTAACGACCATCTGCTTAAACTCGTCGGGCGTGCGCAGATCGGTGTTGGCAACCAGGTTCACCGACACCATCGAACCCTTCGTGCTTCCCAATGCAGAAAGATAGTTATTCTTTGCCAGCGCATCGCGAACGTCCGACGGAGAAATTCCCAGCGCTGCCATGCGGTCTGGCTTCAGCCAAAGCCGCATTGCGAACGTACGGTCACCCAGGATGTCAGCACGTTGCACACCGCTAACGGCGCTCAATTTCGGCTGCACTACGCGGGTCAGATAATCTGTGATCTGGTTCTGATCGAGGTCCTTGGATGAGAACCCGAGGTACATCGCAGCGAACTGACTGTCCGCGGTCTGCAGGTCGATGATTGGCGCTTCAGCCTCAGGCGGCAAGTCATTACGCACCTGCGCAACTTTTGCCTGAATCTGGGTCAGCGCGGCATTGGTATCGTAATTCAGCTTCAGGTGAACGCTGATCGTGCTCAGACCCTGGGCGCTCGACGACTCCATGTAATCGATACCGTCGGCACTGGCAATCACGCGCTCCAGTGGCGTCGTGATAAATCCGCGGACAAGATCTGCGTTCGCGCCTACGTAGGTCGTCGAAACTGACACCACCGCGATATCGCTGCGCGGATATTGGCGAACGCTTAGCGAGCGGATCGACTGCAAGCCGGCGATCAAAATCACCAGATTGACGACGATTGCCAGGACCGGCCGCTTTACAAATAGATCCGTAAACTTCATTAACTGTCCTCAGGCTTTGGAGCCGGGTTGTTCTCGGGTTGCACCTTGTTGTTTACTTGCACGGCCGCGCCATTACGGAGTTTGAACACGCCCGAAGTCACTACCTCGTCGCCGGGGTTTACGCCTGATACGATCGCTACTTGATCGCCCCGTGAGCCCTGTATCTTCACGAATTGCTGCCGCACGCCGCGATAGGTCTGGCCTTTGGGATCCTTCATGTCGGTAATGATGTACACGGAATCGCCATACGGCGCATAACTAATGGCCGACGCGGGCAAGGGAATAACGGATCGCCCGGCTCCCACTCCGACTTCAACTTGCACAAACATTCCCGGTTTCAACTTGGCCTGCGGATTCGGCAACAGTGCCTGCACCTGAATATTTCGCGTCGTCGGGTCGACTACTGAGTCAAGAGCGGTGACTTTTCCCGTGAATGCCACTCCCGCCAAGCTCTCCGCCGTCACGCGCAAGGTGCCACCTGCATGGATTTGGCTGGCGTCCTGTTGCGGGACACCAAAGTCAACATAGATCGGATTCAACGATTGCAGCGCAACAATCGCTGTTCCCGCCGCCAGATATTGGCCCAGGTTGACCTTGCGAATTCCAAGGACTCCCGAGAATGGGGCGCGGATGGTCTTGCGATCGATCGTCGCGATAATTTCCTGCACCTTGGCTTCAGTCGACTTTTGCTCCGAGGTGGCGCGATCACCTTCCTGCCTCGAAACTACACCCTCTTTGACCAGTTCCTGAGTGCGTCCGTAGTTCAGCTTTGCCAGGTCACGGTCCGCTTCAAGCGCCCTCAACTGGGCACGCTCTTCGCGGGTGTCGAGTTCGACCAATACGGCTCCCTGCTGCACCGACTGTCCGGACTCGAATGAGATTTTTGCAACCGTGCCTGGCAAATCGGCGCTCACGGTCACACCATGCACAGCCTCCATGGTTCCAATCACCGGCATGGTCGACGCCCAATCCTCGCGCTTCGCCACCACACTGGTGACCGCCTCCGGGGGAGGGGTAAACTGCGCCGCCTGCACAGCCGACTGAAACTGTTTAAATTTTAAGAAGCCTAGGGTGCCGAGCACGACCACCATCACGCCCAGCATCAGGAACATCCGTTTCGCCATACATTCTCCCCAGATCAGTTAAAAACTATGCTTTTCAACGCCAGCAACCAGCGGGTCAAAACCCAAGACCTACTTAGACTTCCTTCCACACGGAAGGTTATTCCCCAAAGCACGAAGTTGATTAGATTGGATTCAACGCCACTGCCGCAGGATTCGAGGTAATTTATTGGAATTTCCGCTCTGACAATTCGGAAAACCGATGGCTCTTATTCTAGCAAGCCGGTCAATGCCAAGACCGTCAGCAGGATACGCTTAAGTCCAAGCTCACGTCCGCCGCTGTCGAACCACTCCTGCAGAGTGTGGGCTCCCCCGCCGGTGCCGCCTCCACCGATGGCGATTGCTTCCCGGCCCAAGGAAAGCGGTATGTTGGCGTCAGTGGATGCCCGCTGTATCTGCGCAACATTTCCCAGGTGAGCGTCTACCGCGCGGATTACGTTCAGAATTCGGGCATTTGGGTTTAGTTCCCCGGCTGGACGGTTTCCAATGGGTACAATCTCAGAGCTCAATCCGCTGGCGTACCGCTGCGATGGCTGGCGGCGCTGACTGGCGTGGGCCTCGGCGTCGATGGCTCGCTGCAATTCGGTCCGCAAAGCCGCTTCCAGGCGCTCGATTTCGGTCATTGAGGTCGACCGGATATCGACTCTCATGCTCGCCGACTCCGGAATCGAGTTCACCGAGGTTCCGCCGCGGATGACGCCGATATTGAAAGTCGTCTTCGGAGATGAAGGGATGGGAATCTCGGCAAAGGCGTGGACCGCGCGCGCCAGCACCAGGATCGGATTCGGCGCGCCGAAGTCGCTCCAGGAGTGGCCTCCAGGGCCGCGCACAATGACTTCGAAACGTCTGCTTCCCAGGGCCTCGGCCACAATCGTATCTGAGCCCGCGCCATCAAGGACCAGGCTGTAACGAATCGATTCCTTCCACACCGGATCGGCAAAAATATGGCGCATGCCGCGCAAGTCACCCTCGCCTTCTTCACCGACATTTCCAACGAAAACCACCGAGCGGGTTGAGGAAATCTTGCTGTTTTGCAAGGCGGCCGCCGTGGCGAGCATCGCCGCCACCCCCGCCCCATTGTCGGAGACGCCGGGTCCATAGAGCCGCGCACCATGCTGCCGTACATTCAAAGGCGTTCCCGCCGGAAACACGGTGTCAATGTGGGCGCTCAGGCTAACGCACTCTTTACTCTTTCCGGGTCGCACGCCAAAAACATTGCCGGTGCCGTCAATTTGGACATTCTTTAAGCCAAGTTCCTGAAATCGCATCTTCAACCACTCGGCGCGAGGCGTTTCGCCGAAGGGAGGCGCGGGAATTCGCGCCATATCTAACTGCCATTGGGAAAGCTGCGCTTCTTGGGTGCGAACCCAGGCGAGCACTGAACGAACTTCCGGACGGTCCGCCAAACGAGTAATCTCTTGCTGCGTAGTTGGTGCAATCTCAGGCGGCGCATGCGGAGTCGCTGGCATGGGTTGTGGTCATCTTACAACGGTGTAGCCCTTGAGGGGACGGTTTTCGACGCACCAAAGGACTGGCTGAATTTCCGGCAACCAGAAATTGCCTCGACGCCTCTAACCTAAAGAGGTGGAAGCGTCTTCAGGCTTCCCCGTCCATTCTGACCTTCAGTTCGATAAACTATTGCATATGAGATCGACCCGGGTTGCAATCCTGCTTTCGGCGGTAATCGTGGTCATGTTTGTGGCAAGCGTTTCGGCGGACGAAGGTCCCCTCGATACAGCACAGCCGAAAGGCATTACCACCGACGAAATCATCCAGAGGTTTGCAGCCAAGGAAAAAGAATTCAAGGAAGCCCGCGATCAATATACCTACCGCCAAAGCGTGAAGGTGCAGACGCTTGATGGCAGCACTGTCGACGGCGAATATCGCGAAGACTTCGATGTCACTTTCGATAACAACGGGAAGAAGACAAAGAATGTCGTGTTCGCCCCGCAGAATTCTCTCGAGCGAATTCTCATGACCCAGGAAGACATGGACGACATCGAAAACCGTCTTCCGTTTGTCCTGACCAGCGACGAGATCGCTGAATACCAGATTGTTTATGTCGGGCAACAGCAGGAGGACGAACTGCACTGCTACGTTTTCGACATCGCCCCGAAACAAATCGAAGGCAAGAAGCGTTACTTTCAGGGGCGCATCTGGGTGGATGACCACGACTTCCAGATTGTGAAAACCTTTGGGAAGACCGTCCCTGATATCCGCAAGAAAAAGGATAACGAGAATTTGTTCCCGAAATTCACCACCTGGCGCGAGCAGGTGGATGAGAAATACTGGTTCCCAACGTACACTCGCGCCGATGACACTCTACATTTCTCCAGTCAGGACGTTCACGTTCGCGAAATCGTTCACTACGAAAACTACAAGCGATTCGGCTCGAACGTAAAGATCACCTACGACGGCAAAGAAGTGCAGAAGGGCGGCGTGGACCAGAAGGGAACCGATCAGAAGGATAAGCCGCAGCCGTAGCTATCGGCTGTCAGCTCTCAGCTGTCAGCTCTCAGCCTTCAGCAACTGTGATCCTCTGTGTTCTCTGTGGTTAAGAATTTTGCTGGGTTTCGCAGTGGCGGGAATAGAAAAGCTGATGGCTGAAAGCTGACAGCCTAATAAAACAAATACTTTCTCCACTTATCATCGGACCTGCCCATTAAGCGCATGATGTGGCGACTGGTATGCAGATTGAATGCCCGAGGCTCACGCATCAGCTTCATTCCAGCCTCAGCAGGGAACTGATTTCCCTTACGCCGGTTGCAGGGATGGCAGCAAGCCACCAGATTCTCCCAAGTCGACAATCCGCCGCGCGATCTCGGAATCACGTGGTCCAGCGTCAATTCTCCCGAGGGCAGTACCTCTGCGCAATATTGGCAGGTATTACGATCCCGCAGCAAAATGTTCTTCCGCGACAAGGCCCTCGACTGGTGCGGAATTCTCCGATATTCGAGTAAGCGAATCACCGATGGTAACCGCACCGCCAGCCGAGCCGCATGCAGGAAGTGACCATTCTCTTCCTCGGTCATGGCAACGCCCTTAAGCACCAGAACGATGGCCCGCCGGGCCGCGCACACATTGATCGGCTCGTACGAAGCATTCAGTACAAGCACCGGGGCGTGGAGCACCTGACCCTCGCCATCAGGGTTCGCTCCGACCATCATCGGAGGAGGCAATTGCCCATGTCCTACATTGGTCGCCGAATTGTTCCACTTACCCGACATACTTATCCCGCAGCCGCCATCGCTGCTTCCGGCTCGCCTTCGATAGGTAAGGCTTCAAACTTGGCTTCCGCCTTCAGCGTCCGTGCCACGGTCGCCACAAATACTTTAGATGCTCCTGCACGCCTTAGCACCCGCGCGCACTCAGACACTGTGGTTCCGGTTGTGAACACATCGTCCACTACCAGTACCTCACGATCACGAATAAGCTCAGGCCGCGCCACGGCAAACGCTCCGCGCATGTTCTCTCGCCGCTGACGCCGCGACAGCCCGATCTGCGACTGTGTCTCCCGACGCCGCTCCAGGACATTCGCTGCCAGCTTAAAGCTCGGAGAATCCAGTCGCTTTAGTGCTTTGCCCGCAATCTCTTCCGCCTGGTTGAATCCGCGCTGGCGGAACTTACTACGATGCAACGGCACCGGAACCACAATCACATCGTCAGCGTACAAGCCGTCCAAATCTGCAATCGCGTCCGCCAGCATCCTGCCAAGAACGCCAGCAGCGGGCCTTACATGCTCATATTTGAGCAAATGAATCAGTTCCCGCAACCCACCTTCGTAACTGCCATACGCAGTCGCTTTGGCGAAGATTGGCTCTGCTCGCTGGCAAAGACCGCACCGTGTTTCGCCTTGGTCGTAGAAGTTTTGCCCTTGCGCCAGGCGTTCGCCACAGACGGAGCACACGCACTCGGAAATCGGTCCCATGGCCGCGAGGCATTCTTCGCACACAGGCAAGCGAGAGATGTTTATAAGAGGACTTCCGCAGAGACGACAATCGGCAGGAAACAGCGTGGCAAAGAGCGCGGTGGCGACGCCGCGAATACCAGAAACCACGGAAGACAAGACTCGATCTGGCGTCTTTCCATCCCTGGCCTCGGTTGCCCGAGTTGGGTTCGTGCTACTGCTGAAGACGACCCTCCGTCGCCCAGCCGAGACTGCGGGGGCTCCACCGGGCGAATCTTTATCAGTATAGTGGTGCGCCTTTTGTTACGCAATTCCACTTCCCACAAAGCTTGTGGATCATTCCCAAAATGCACCTGGGTTGTAACTTGGCGAGTCCATGATCATCAACCCTGTGTGCCTCCATGTCCTCTGTGGTCCAGTTTTTTGCCGTTATACCGCTTGCTTTCAGCCGCCACCCGCGCATCACACTTGTAATATGTGCGCTGCACGTGCTAACTTGCGCCGTCTCAAGTTTTTATGAAATAACGCCCTTATTATCTAAAAGGAACCGTCTATGAGCACCCAAACCGTCTCTCCTTCCAAAAAGTATCAGCCCTACGTGCCGCAAAACATGGAGATGCGCGAGTTCACCTTCCGCGCCGTCTTCTTAGGGATGGTCATGACCGGCATCCTCGGAGCTGCCAATGCATACCTCGGCCTGAAGGCTGGCATGACGATCGCTGCCACATATCCCGCGGCCGTCATCGGTATGTCGATCCTGCGGTTGATGAAGGGCTCGCTGCTGGAAGAAAACATCGCCCGAACCGTTGGCGCTATCGGCGAGTCGGTTGCAGCCGGTGCAGTGTTTACAATCCCGGCCTTCGTCCTCGCCGGACTTTGGCCCAGCCTGAGCATGGAGCACTATTGGCAGTCGGTGGCTCTCATGGTCATCGGCGGAGTCCTGGGAATCTTATTTGTGACACTGCTGCGCCGGGTGATGGTGGAAGACCCCGAGTTGCCCTTCCCGGAATCGGTCGCGGCGTCAGAGATCCATAAAGCCGGACAGCAGGGGTCGAAAGCCGCCAAGATTCTGTTCGCGAACATGGGCTTCGGCGGCCTCATGTATTTCCTCTCGCAGGTCAACCTGTTCTGGTACACCAAGCAGCTTCTGGTCAACATTCCCAAGATGCCAAGCGGGTTGCGTCTTGGTCGGGGCGCCGACGCTCCCACGCTGGCTACGGGCGGCATGAGCGCATTTACCTCGCCTGCAGTCAGCCCAGCTTATTTAGGTGTCGGCTATATCATCGGTCCGCGGCTTGCGGCTTTGAACTTTGCCGGCGGAGTTCTCGCTTGGGGCCTGCTGGTTCCACTCCTAATTTACTTCCTTGGACCCAGCTTACCTCCCATGCAGCCCGGCACAAGTGAAGCGGCTTACTGGAGCGGCGTCGCTTTTAGCGTCTGGTATTCGATTGTTCGCCCCATAGCGGTGGGCGGAATGTTGGTTGGCGCCGGATTCACTCTCTTCCGCATGCGCAAGCAACTCGGCGTGGGCATGAAGCGCGCAGTTTCCGACCTGAAGAAATCCGCCGAAGCGCACGAAGCTACCGACCGCACCGATCGCGATCTGAACGCGAAGGTCGTCTTTGGCGGTGTGGGCGTCGTCTTCGTAGCGATGATCGCTCTTTACTATTTCTTCATTTCCAATGCGCATAATCTGAGCAGCAACAAAGTTGTCGCAGGCGCAGTTGTCGCGGCCGCAGTCATGATTGTGCTCGGATTTTTCTTTGCTGCAGTCTCCGGCAACCTCGTAGGCATGATCGGTTCGTCCAACAATCCGGTCTCAGGATTGACGCTGTGCACTCTCGTGGTTGCGGCACTGTTGATGGTCGCCCTCGGCGTGTCGGGCATCGGTGGCGTCGCAGCCGTGCTCGGAGTCGCCGCTGTAGTCTGCGTTTCGTCCGCGGTTGCAGGCGAGATGTTGCAGGACCTCAAAGCCGGACACATTCTCGGCGGCACACCGTCCAAGATGCAGATCGGCGACATCATTGGCTCAATCGTTGCTTCGCTGGTCTTGTTCTTTCCGTTAATGGTTCTCGATAAGGCTTACCACTTCGGCAGCGCAGCTCTACCTGCTCCGCAAGCCGGATTGATGGCGATGCTGGCGCAAGGCATCGTCGGCGGAAACATGGCGTGGCCTCTGGTTGTCGTCGGTATTCTGATGGGCTTTGCCATGATCATGGTCGAGGTGAAAAGCCCGATGCTCTTCTCAGTCGGCATGTATCTGCCGCTGGAAACGACCTTCGCTATTTTCGTCGGCGGCGTGGTTCGCTGGTTTACCGACAAGGCACGCGATCGCCGCGGTTTCAACGACGCCCAGAAAGCTCGCGTCGATAACGCTGGCGTCTTAACCGCTTCCGGCTTAATCGCCGGCGAAGCGCTCTGTGGATTGGTGATCGCTGCTATCGTCGGTAGCAATCACGCACTCTGGCACATTGATATCGGCGACTTTGCCTTCTCGGGACTGATCGGCCTGGCGGTGCTCATCTTTGTGATGATGCGGATACCGCTCTCGAACGCGGGCAGTCCAGACGAGCCGGCGCCGCCGACAGCAATCATGTGATCGCACTTCATAAACCACAAAAGACACAAAGGCGCACAAAGGATTTCAAGTTGGGTATGATTTTCCTTTGTGTTACTTAGTGTCCTTTGTGGTTTCTCATGTCGATTGAATCCAATATCCGGACTATCCGCGAGCGCATCGCGTCCGCGGCTCGAAAAGCCGGTCGCGACCCTGCCGATATTGTCCTCATGGCGGTGACCAAAACTCATCCCCCGGAGCGAATTTGCGAGGCCTACGACGCGGGCCTGCGCCTCTTCGGAGAGAATCGGGTGCAAGAGTTTTCTGAAAAAGCTGCCCCCTTGCGGGACTTGAGAGGCGCGCAATGGCACATGATCGGCCATCTGCAAAGCAATAAAGCCGGTAAAGCCGCCGAACTGTTCACTGCCATCGATTCGGTCGACTCGCTCAAGGTGGCACAACGTCTCAACAGCTCAGCCGAGCAACTGGGAAAGAAATTAGCAGTTCTGATCGAAGTGAATGTCGGAGGCGAGTCTGCAAAAAGCGGTGTTCCGCCTGACTCCGAAGAGCTGCAAGAACTGCTGCATGGCGCCGCCACCCTCGAGCATCTCGAATTTCGCGGCCTGATGACCGTGCCTCCATTCACCGACAATCCCGAAGAGGCCCGCCCCTACTTTCGTCAGTTGCGACAACTGCGTGACGGAGTCGCCCGACGAAAGTTGCCGAAAATAAGTATGGGGGTGTTGTCTATGGGCATGTCGCATGACTTCGAAGTTGCTATCGAAGAGGGATCGACCTGTGTCCGCGTAGGCACAGCGATTTTTGGCGGCCGACAAGCCTAACTGTCATCCTGAATGAAATTGATCCCGCGCTCGCGCGAGATCAATGCAGTCGAAGGACCCCACTCAGTTTCCACCTCCGCTGGTGTCGCAAGGCATTCTCCCCATGCACCCGACCTCACTCCTGACTGCTGTTTTTGTGAGAAACTGCATCCGCCGATGATTCCGATTCACCAAACAAGCAGCGGCGTGACCTTCGCCGTCAAAGTTCACCCTCGTGCAAAGAAAAACGCTATCACGGGCGAACTTGGCGACGCCCTCAAACTCGCCCTCACCGCTCCTCCGATTGATGGCCGTGCCAACGAAGCCTGTATCGAGTTCTTCGCAAAACTTTTGAACCTTCCCCGCTCCTCCATTACCATAGCGTCCGGCGAGAATAGCCGTAGAAAGATCATGCGTATCGAGGAACTTTCTGTCGACGAATTACGGCAGCGCCTGAAATATTAGCTATGACTCTTACTCGCACAATTCCGATTCTTCGCATATTCGACGAGCGCAAAGCCAAGGAGTTCTATCGAGACTTTCTCGGCTTCAAAATCGATTGGGAGCATCACTTCGAGGACAACACGCCGCTGTATATGCAGGTTTCTCGCGGCGATGTGATCCTCCATCTCAGCGAGCACTACGGAGATGGTGTTCCCGGCACTGCCTTGATGATCGTGATGACCGGAATCGAAAGCTATCAGCGTCAGCTGAGTCAAAAGAAATACAAATACTACCGTCCCGGAATTCAGCTGCAGCCTTGGAATGCAAAGGAAATGGCAGTGATCGACCCTTTTGGCAACCGCATTCGCCTCACGGAATTTCTGAAACCTGGAGCGCCGAAGGCAAAGAAGAAAGGACGTCGATGAGCCCCGTAAATCCCGGAATGCAATCGCCTTCAACATTCGGACAACGACTTCACGAAATCCGTGCCGGATTCGAACTGCCCTTTTGGGTCGCCAACATCAGCGAGATATTCGAGCGCCTTTCTTATTACGGCGCGTTTGCGTCGCTCGCCATTTATCTGCAGGAGCAGCTCAACTTCTCGACCGAACAGACTGGCACGCTCACCGGCATCTTCGGCGGGATGGTGTGGTTTCTCGCGATCTTTGGTGGCGCGGCCGCCGACCGCCTGGGCTTCCGACGCGCACTGGCCAGCGCCTATCTCATTTTGGCGGTCGCCTACTTTCTCATCGGATCGATTGCCGCGCCGTGGCTTGCCCCGGTCCGCAATGCGGTTCCGCTCAGCCTGTTTGTCGGTGTGATCCTGATTCTTCCGGCGCTTGGCATCTCGATGGTCAAGCCCTGCGTCGTCGGAACCACGGCTCGAGCCTCAAAGGAGAATGTTCGTTCCGTCGGCTATTCGATTTACTACACCATGGTGAACCTGGGCGGCGCCGCTGGCCCCCTGGTGGCGTCCTGGACTCATCGCAATCTCGGAGTTGCGAATGTTTACCGCGTTTCTGCCATAAGCGTCTTCGCGATGTTCTTTCTGGTGATGTTCTTTTTCCGCGAGCCGCGCAAGCCGGGAGACGCCCCACCGCCATCCGTCGCCCAAGTTGCGAAGAACTTCTGCGTTGTACTCGGCAACTACCGCCTTGTGCTGCCCGTCTTGCTGGTGGCACTTTTGCTGCGAATCGGCTTGTGGATTTACCCGTTCAACATGCCCTGGTGGATTTGGCTCGGATTTCTCGCCCTGGTGCTTGCCGGCCTTAGCCGCTTTATGTGGTTCCTGGTGCTGTTCACCGGCTACTGGATCGTTTTCTGGCAGCAGTACATCAGCTTGCCCGGCTACATTCACAAATTCATCAGCGCCGACGCTGACGTCGAGAAAATTCTGGTTACTGACGGTTTGACTGTCATCTGCCTGACCCTCGCCATCGGCTACATCACCCGCAGGATTCCCTCGTTCCAGGCAGTGATCCTGGGCACGGTCATCACTTCGGTTTCGTGGCTGATACTCGCTTTCCACCCCACGATCTGGGCAGCGATTCTTTCCATCTTTGTCTTGGCCCTGGGAGAGATCACCCAGCAGCCGCCCTATTACGAATACATTTCGCGGCTTGCCCCGGAAGGCCAGCAAGGCACCTACATGGGATTTGCATTCTTGCCGATCGGCATCGGCTCGCTCATTGGCGGCTGGTTTGGCGGTACTCTGCTACACCACTTCGGCGAAGTCACCCATCAACCGGAGCGTCTCTGGTGGGTTGTCAGCGGAGTAGGTCTACTCACGGCATTGGCTTTATGGATCTATGACAAGATGAAACCGAGCAGCTAGGCGTTCTCCCTAAACTCGGCGTGAATCTCCTGGCTCCTAGCCATTAGCGGCTTGTCTTTGAAACTACTCCATCCCTGTTTAGTGATCCGAAAAAGAGCCTATCCCTAACCCGAAATCCGGTGCCAAAACATGTCCGCGCAGGTCCTCCGAACCGCCTGCGAAACCCTCCCGGAAGCACCAGAAAAGCCATTCTTGCCTGTGGATAAAACGGCCCGAATCGCCCGTCAATCGGGCTTTTCCGCAATTTTGTGAAGAAAGAAGTATGTGGGTAAAAAGTGACTTGACACGGTCGTAGGAACTGCAGATACTTGCAGCGGACAGAGTAATGAGTTACGCGGTAAGGTGAATGGCTCCGGCGACGGGGCCATTTCCATTTCGTGGCTTCTTAGGGTCTCCTCCCACGCAATTTCAATTCAGCTCATTCGCCCAAACGCTTCCGGTTGTTTAGAATAGTCATTCGCCATGAACCTCTCCGCCATTCAGTCCGCGCTGCGCGAGCGCAATATCGACGGCTGGCTTTTCTACGACCATCATCATCGCGATCCCATAGCCTACCGCGTACTCGGCCTGCCGAATAGCCTGATGGTCACTCGCCGCTGGTATTACCTGGTTCCGGCCTATGGTGATCCGGTCAAGCTGGTTCATCGCATCGAGTCACATCACCTTGATTCTTTACCGGGTGAGGTCCGCCAATACTCGGGCTGGCAGGAGCTTTTCGATCAAATTAAGGCGCTGCTCGCCGCCTACCGCGACATCGCAATGCAGTACTCGTCAAACAACCTTGTTTTCACGATCTCGATGGTCGACGGCGGCACGCTCGAGATGATTCGCGGACTGGGCAAGAACGTCGTCAGTTCTGCCGATCTAGTCGCGCAATTCGAAGCCACCTGGAACGACGATCAGATCAACACTCACTTTGCGGCTCGCGATTCTATCGACGCTATCATTCCCGAGGCCTTTAAGGAAATTGGACGCCGCGTGCGCAACGGCGGCACCAATGAGTATCAGATCCAGCAGTGGTTCATGGAATCGTTCCGCCGCGAGAACCTGATCACCGACGATCCCCCGATCGTGGCTGTGAACGCGAATAGCGGGAACCCGCATTACGAGCCGCATGCCGAAGGCTCGGCTCCGATCCGGGAAGGCGATTTCGTTCTGCTCGATGTGTGGGGCAAAAAGAACACGGCCAACGCCGTTTATTACGACATTACCTGGACAGGGTTTGTCGGCAAGGCTCCCTCGGACCGTATGCGGGAAGTGTTTACAATCGTTACTGGTGCGCGGGATGCTGGAGTGAAGACTGTAACCGATGCTATCAACGGTGGCCGTGCCATTGCTGGATGGGAAGTCGACCGTTCTGTTCGCGATCACATCAAGAGAGCCGGTTACGGAGACTATTTCATTCATCGCACAGGCCACTCCATCGGCACCGAGGTTCATTCGAATGGCGCCAACATGGATGACCTCGAGATTCATGATGAGCGCCGCATTCTGCCAAACTCCTGCTTCTCTATCGAGCCGGGTGTTTATCTCCCCGAGTTCGGGGTACGCAGCGAAGTGAATATGTTGGTGCGCCCCAAAACTGCCGAAGTAACCGGTAAAATTCAACGCGAGCTAGTACTCATCTAATGGCAAATCCTTCCTCGATTAAGAAAGAACCGGTACCAGCCGCTGCAAGGCCATCCATGATGTCGGTGCTTGCGCCGGCGCTTGGCTGGCTGATTCCGGGAGCTGGACACCTGATTCAAAAACGCTGGATCCGAGGCGGCCTGGTGCTGATCTCGATCTTCACCATGTTCCTCCTGGGCCTGGCGATGCAGGGGCACATCTACCAGCCCAATGGAGGCGACATTCTCGACATTCTTGGGTTTGTCGGCGACGTCGGGGCCGGTGGCCTCTATATCGTTTCCCAGGCCATGAATTGGGGGCAGGGCATGATTTCTCATGCCACCGCTGACTACGGAACCAAGTATCTGATCGTAGCCGGCCTGCTCAACTTCATCAGCGTGGCGGATGCCTATCACATCGCGATTGGAAAGAAGCCGTGAACCTCGCCCTTTCTCATTTCACTGCCGCGCTGTTGTTCTCGGTATTCGCGTCGGTTGTCTTCGGAATCACTCAGCGTAGCACCTCCCGCGAGCAGATTCGCTATGGCCTCTATTGTTTCGCCATGTTCGTCGGTGGAGTCTTGGTGGCGGGATGGGTGATGTGGATATTGCGAAGATAACTCGCCTTACCCTTCCCAAACAAACGCATCAAAGACGCGCTTGGTTTCGTAGCCCAGCCGGAGATACAATTCGACCGCCTTTGTATTTCCTTGCGTGACGGTTAAAGAAAGCCTGCTGAATTTCCGGCTTTGCAAGTTATTCGCGGTAAACGCCAGCAAAGCTTCGCCAATCCTCTGCCCACGATTCTCCGGCAAGACACACACTTGCGTCACGTGGCCTACATCGTGCCGAACCTGTGAACACAAGATCAGTCCTACCAGCGTTCGGGTGCGCCGATGAGTGGCGACAAACGAGGATGCGGCATCGAAGGTGCCACATCCTGGGAAGCGCACAATATTGTTGAGGAAGCGCAGCGAGCCGCTCAGGCTTCGGTACTGATCATTGATGGTCGAGTCGACATGGCCGCGGTAAGCAGTGGTGATCACTCCGGCTGCCGGTTGGTAATCTTGCTCTGCCCATGGCCGGATTTCAATGTCTGCCGGGAGATGAATTGGCGGCGGAGCGCTCGTCAGAGGCAAGGACATGAACAGCCTCGGATGCTTTTCAAATCCCTGGTCGAGAAACGGCCGAGCCACCATGCCCGTTTCATGTACGAGTAACTGAGCCTCAACCCGATGCAGCCCTGGAGATTGCTGCAGGGTCTCGATGACATGAACCAGCAATCGCGATTCGACTTCATGAGGATCAGGCAGGCGGCCGCCATTGGCAACGAACAGATCTCCGATGACTCCTTTGCTGCCCTCGTACACGAAAAAGCTGTAACCGAAAACTCGCCCACGTTCGACTGCGGCGTACCCAGGCAGAATCTTCGAATCGACGTAGCGCAGGATCATGTCCGCCGAGCCGCTGTAATCCCACGACAGCAGCCGCGACCACACCTCAGTCTCATCATCCAGCAGCGGACGAAGGTCGGTTGACGAAAAGTGCCTGAGGTCGAGAATTTCCACGCTGCGAGGCTCCTGCGGCTGGCTTCGAAGCCGTAAAAATGTGAGTGTAGTGGGATACGCGGGGAAGAGGCAAACTTTGGAATACGAAGAGGCACTCCCGGTGCTGCCGCAAAAGCGTTGCGGAACGCTAATGCAGAATAGTTGACTAAGTCAACTATCAAATTGATAATGCTGGATTATGGGAGCTGGGACGTCGAATACGGTTCAGGCCTTTCGCCGCTTCAATCGCTTTTATACACGAAAGATCGGCGCGCTGAACGAAGGCCATCTGGACAGCCCGTTCTCGCTGACCGAAGTCCGCGTCCTTTACGAGCTCGCCCACCATGACCATCTCACGGCCACGAATTTGTGCGATGCCTTGAGTCTCGACGCCGGCTACCTGAGCCGCATACTGGATCGGTTCAAGAAACAAGGCTTGATCTCGCGTACTCCGTCTGATTCCGACGCTCGCCAAAGCCATTTATCGCTGACCGCCAAGGGCCGGACCGTATTCGCTCCCTTGAACGCTCGTGCGGATGAACAAATCTCAGCGCTGCTGAAGACATTGTCTCCAGCTCAACAGCACGACCTTGTCCGCGCGATGCAGACCATTTCGACCCTACTGGAGCCCGAAAGCAAGCGGACCGCTCCCTACATGCTGCGTTCGCACGTCCCCGGAGACATTGGCTGGGTAGTCAACCGTCACGGCACGCTGTACTGGAAAGAGTACGGTTATGACGAGCGCTTCGAGGCCCTGGTGGCCCGAATCATGGCGGATTTTGTTGACCATCTCGACCTAAAGCGCGAACGCTGCTGGATCGCTGAACGGAATGGCGAAAACGTCGGCTGCGTCTTCCTGGTCAAGCAGTCAAAAACAGTTGCGAAGCTGAGAGTTTTGCTGGTCGAGCCATCGGCGCGTGGCCTGGGTATCGGCCGGCATCTGGTGACGGAATGCGTCCGCTTTGCCCGCGAGACTGGCTACAAGAAAATCGTTCTCTGGACGCAAACCGAATTGACCGCGGCTCGCCGTCTTTATGAGGACGCCGGTTTCAAGCTAGCAGGCAAGAAGCGGCATAGCAGTTGGGGGCGCGACAACCTGGTTGCTGAGACCTGGGAACTCAGGTTGTAAAGATCAGTGACTTTGGCTGGAAGCCGCAACCCAGTAGTAGTCCAATCCTTGCGCCGCATAGCTTCCCAGATACGAAACTCGCCGGCCGGGCACCAGCATGGCAAGTTCGGTCTGAGAAGCCGACGGAGCAACCACCAGAAGCTCCTCACTCGGGATCGGATCACGCCCATAGCGCTCAATTACCTGATTACGGTAAAACGCCAGACCGAACTCCGTTTCACGCGAAGTTCGATAAACCGCGAGAGGCAATTGCTTGCTCTCCAAGTGAGCCAACTCTTGCGCCAACGGTCGGGCGGACAGAGAACTGTCCAGAGCAGGAGACCCAAGCCGCAACAAAGCAGCGACAGCCAAAACCACGGGAATCAGCGTGACGAATCGCAACATTTCCATTCCTGCACGGGTTCGCAAAGTCACACCGATTGCAATCGCGATCACGGTTGCAAAAAGACCCGAGATCAATGCGGCTTGCCCCCATGTCACCCGGTGCTGCAGAATCAGATACTGAATCATCAATGCGCCGAAGATCGGCGACGCCGCCAAGGCTCCATGTAGTACGACCAGAGGCCAGGATGGCCGCTCTCCCGCATGTCTCTTCACATATTGTGCGAGCAATAATGTTCCTGCAGGCAGCGCCGGCAAAATATAGCCGGGCAGTTTTGACTGAGACATCGAGAAAAAAATGATAGGCACGATCAACCAGGTCAACAGGAAAACATCCAACGAGTTTTCCCCACGCAACATTTCTTTCTTCTCAGCCCACCAGGCGCGAATCGTCTCAACAATCCCCGTGATCGCAAATACCACCCACGGCAGCAAGCCGAGCAGGGCGACCGGAACGTAATACCAGATGGGCTCACGGTGGTGATAAAGGTTAGACCCGAACCGCTGCAGGTTGTGCTGCAGGACGAAAATCTTAAAGAAGTCAGGATTCTTGAGTTGAACCGCAACGAACCATGGCGCAGCTACGACTAGAAAAATCAGAATGCCTGGAAGCCATAGAGTTCTTCGGAGAAGCGACCATTCTCCCTTGGCGATCACGAACAACAGTACGATAACGCCCGCGAGAAACGGCGCGACAGGACCTTTCGCCAGCATTCCCAGCCCAACGAAGAAGTAAAACGCACCGAGATGGTATTTCTGCTCGCTCTCGTACCACCCGTACCACGCCAGAAGAGCAAGCGTGAACATCGCCGCCAGCGGCATGTCAGTGGAGGCAGCCCGTGCGAATCCGATTACGCCTGCGGCCGACGCCGTCATCAACGCGCCATCCAGGTGCGAGCCCGGTCGGAATCGTTTCAAAAAGAAATAGATTCCCACGACCATCAAAGTGGCGTCGATCGCCGAAGGCAAGCGCGCCGACCAGTCGCTCACTCCGAAGAGTGCATATGCGATCATTGCCTGCCAGTAGTAGAGAGGAGGTTTCTCCAGCCACGGCGTGCCGCCAAGAGTCGGCGTTATCCAGTCATGACGCGCGAGCATCTCGCGCGCTACTTGGGCGTAGCGCGGCTCATCAGCGCCCATCAATCCGAAAAATGAAAGCCCGAAGAAAAACAGGAACCCGCAAAATCCGGCGAGCAGAAGCCAGTCGGTGCGAAGGCGTGATTGAATCAACGGCAAATCCCTGCCGAAGAAGTTTGACGTCTCAAACGGTCGCGCATCATTCTTTCACCGCAGGCCTGAGCAGTGCATAAATACTGATAAGTGTCCACGTGACTTCCAGGACTACAAAGCCAACCTGAAACGGATGGAAAGCGATATAGGCCAGAATTGATGATCCGATGGCGTTCAAAACGTTGTAAGAGGCTTTGCGCGCATCAATCCATTTCAGTTGATGGCCGCCGTAGGCAACGAGAATCAGCAGCGCTCCGATGAACGAAGCCAACTGCCTCGCCATTGCGATATCCATGGACAACTATTGTACGGGAGAGGACTGGTGAAGCTGATCAACCACTCGCGCTACCGCAACCGACAGCGGTCCGTCGAGGGAGCAACCGCTGGCACACTTGTGGCCGCCGCCACCGAAACGCTCCGCCACCGCGGCCACGTTCAACTTTCCCTTACTGCGCAGACTAACGCGGAAGCGCCCATCGGGAAGCTCACGAAAGAACGCGGCAACCTCCACGTCCTGAATGGAAAGCGAGTAGTTAACCAGGCCTTCGCAGTCTTCCTCTTTCGCCCCGGCGTGCTGCATTTGCTCGCGAGTGACCCATATCCACGCTAAGTGACCGTCGCGATGCAAGTTCGATAGCGCTGCTCCGAGCAGGCGCATTTTAGCCGTCGAGTGGGCAAAATAAACGTTGCGAGCGCAACGCGCCGGATCGGCTCCGGCCTCCACCAACTCCCGGGCCAGGCCGAATGTTTCCGCGTTGGTGCCTTCAAACATGAACGAGCCCGTGTCGGTGAGCAATGCGGTGTACAGACAGGTCGCGATGTCGGGTGAGATCGTCACACCTGCTTCTCTCGCCAGGCGATAAACCATTTCTGCTGTCGCCACCGCCTGGGGATCGATCCAATTCACATGAGCAAAGGGCCGTCCGTTGAGATGATGATCGATGCTGATAAGGAATCGGTTGTCCAGACCCTCAAGCCGGGTGCGCTGGATGCTGTCGCACTCCAGAATGATCGCCGCCTCATATCGACCGTTGACCCGGTCGGCAGTGATTACTTTGTCGGCAAAAGGAAGCGGCTGATAGATGCGCGGCACACCGTCGTGCAACACCACTTCGGCTTGCTTGCCCATGATGCGCAGGATCTGTCCAAAGGCGAGCGCCGAACCGACCGCATCGCCGTCCGGGCGGGCGTGCGAGGTCAGTACAAAATGATCACGCTGCCCGATCTGTTTTAGGACCTCATGCACCATAGTTTCTTGACGGCTCGCTCAGCCTACCCTTTCCGCTTCTTGGCCCGGTTCAGCAACTCTTCAATGCGCGCTTCGAATTTCTCAGACCGATCCAGCTGGAAAAATAACTCTGGCGCGCGCCGCAAATGCAGGCGTTCGGCGACTTCATGGCGAATAAAGCCAACGGCTGCCGCCAGGCCTTTCAGGCTATTTTCTGCCTCTGCCTCGTCGCCTTCGACCGTTACCAGCACGCGAGCCGATCGCGAATCGTCCGCGAGTTCGACGCTGCTCACGTTGACCAGGCCAATGCGCGGATCGCCCAGTTCACCTTCCACGATGGTTTCAATTTCCTCGCGCAAGGCTTCTCCCAGCCGTTCCCGATGGTATTTCTGCCCTCGTTTTTCCACGGTTTTCGCCTCGGAGTAAAACGAAAGAGAATACCAGAAAACTGTCCACCGGTGCAGAGTGGAAAGGCTTTGCGGAGTACTTCGGTGCAGTTTCAGGAGGTTGCAGGCGGGTTAGAGGAATTCGACGAACGAATCGGCGATCTCGGCTCCGGCATTGTTAGCGACCCGTGCGGCGTGCCGCTCGACATTCTTCATCAGCCCATCCAGATAATCTCGCGAGTCGGAAACGCTCACCACGCCAACCGTAGCGCGGTTCCAGAGGCTGCTAGGATCCAGCTCCGCGACGGCGACATTGAAATGGGCGCGCAGCCGGTCTTTCAGGCTCCGGACGACCTGCCGCTTGTCCTTGAGGGATTGCGCGGCTTCGATATGGAGCTCAAGAGTGAGAAAGGCAATCATGTGGTATTGATCTTATCCCGCCGCACCCTTTATCGCTTCCAGTCAGACATACACTTCCGGTTGTTTTTTCTTTACAAAACTCGACGCGAGTTTGGTGTAGCCTTCTCAAACCCCCAGTCAGAAGTCATCGCATTACGACGGTCACTCCCCTGACAGGTAGCCCGGCATCCTATGAGCCCGCGCATCGTCCGGTCGACGCTTCTGCTAGTGACCCTTGCCCTTGCCACGCTCTGCCTGGCGCAGGCTGATCTATCGCAGGCTGGCCATGTCAGCGGTACGGTCCTTGACCACAGCGGCGCAGTCGTCGTCGGAGCTCACGTAACTCTTAAGCAGGGAACTCTGTCCCAGGAAACTGTGTCGGGTGATAACGGTCAGTTCTCCTTCTCGTCGATCGCGCCGGGACAGTTTGACCTTACAGTCGCGGCCTCGGGCTTTGCGACGAAGACAACCTCGGGCATTTTGCTTCCCAACGAAAGCTTCCTTGTTCCGACCGTCGTCTTGGAAGTGGCGACTGCGGTCACGGAAGTGCAGGTTGGCGTTTCTCCGGTCGAGGTTGCGGAAGAGCAACTGAAGGTGGAGGAGAAGCAGCGCGTTCTGGGAGTGATTCCCAACTTCTACGTCAGCTACGATGGCGCGCATGCGGCTCCGCTCAACTCGCGGCAGAAGTTTCGTCTCGCCTGGAAAACCGTCATTGATCCGGTGACATTCGGAATCACTGGCATTGTTGCGGGTGTCGAACAAGCGAATAACTCTTTCGCGGGATACGGAACCGGTGCAGAAGGCTATGCCAAGCGCTTCGGTGCTGCTTACGGAGACATGGTTTCCGGGACGATGATTGGTGGCGCGATTTTGCCCGCTGTTCTGAAGCAGGATCCGCGATATTTCTACAAGGGAACTGGCAGCAAGAGTTCGCGGTTCCTCTATGCATTGGGAGCGGCAGTTTTCTGCAAGGGCGACAACGGTCATTGGCAGCCCAACTACTCCAACATTCTTGGCAGTCTTGCTGCGGGCGGAATCTCGAACCTTTACTATCCGGAAGAGAACCGCAGTGGTGCGGGATTGACCATCGAGACTGGGCTGATCGGAATTGGTTCAACCGGCGCTGTGAACGTTATTCAGGAATTCGTTATCCGAAGATTTACTCCGAGCGCGTCAAAGCACGATCCCGCCCAGCCCTGAGCGTTTATGTAAACAAATTTAACAAAATATTCATCTGCAAGTAACCGCCTCGTAATCTCCGCGCGAAATGATAGGAGCTCTTCCAAAATCAGTCCGCCCTCGGCTTGCAATGCAGAAGAAAGAAGTGAGAATGCAGAACTCACCTTGCGGCAATCGACGAATTTTGAGATACCCCCCTCCCCCTGCCTATCTTTGGAATCATCGGTTTAGCGCGATTTTCCCGGCAAATCTTACTGTTTAAACGGGTTATAGCCAAAATCTTGGATTCAAAGAAGTTAATCGGTATTTTTCTCCTTGAAATGGTTTCAGGGCTGGAGCGCGGATGCCGAAATGGGAAACCATGCGCTCAGCCCTGAGAGTGAACTCGCATGATTGCAGAAATGGGGAGGCGAAGTATGTGACGGGTGACCCGGAATGTAAATAAAGTTTGCTGGTTAGCTGTGGAAATGAAACGAGTGCCCGCCTATCCGCAAAGAACCCGGATAAGGACGGGCCACCCGACCGATCAGCAGAATCCGCAGCAGCAACTCAGGATCGAACGACGGCCGCCCGGCATCGCTGTAGCTGTCTTTCAGTTGCTGGCGCACGAATTCGAAGCTGATGTGCTTGTCGATCAGCCGCAACAGGTGAGTTTCAGGAACCTGATCTTCCAGGCGGAAGTAATAGAACAGAGCTTCTGAGCGGCAGTGTTGCCCCATCATGATCAGCAGGCCTCCGACAATCAGAATCCAACAGAGCATCGCAATTGATTCCTTCTAACATGCTTCTGCTGATTCTCATCCTGCTAATCACCGTGACTTTTTCAACACCCACGCCTGCTAACAACAAGTGACGTTCATCACAGCCGCATTGTGCTGCTTTCGTTCTATGCTTCTGTCGTGCAATCACCACCATCAGACATATCGACGTGCCCCAATTGCGACGGTGTTCTCAGTGCTGAGGAAGTCCAGTCTGCCCCGCTTCGTTGCCCTCACTGCAATGAACTTTTGCTACCGAAATTCCCTCAATGGTACGAACGGCTACGGTTGGCAACGTGCTTTATCGCTGCAATTGTGTATCCGTTGTGGCGTCATCCCCAATGGGGGTCATTTGTTTTCTTCGTTGTCGGGTTTTACTGGCTGGGTGCGTTCGCCGTTTGGCACATCGTCGTGCGACCCTTCATGCGGCCAAAACAGATTCGCCTTCTGACGCAACGTCCCCTGATTCAAACCCTTGGCATCGGCCCAGTACAGCAAAAGAAGTGACCGTGATTGTCGCAAAATCCCAATTACACTCACAATCAGGCTTTTGGAATCGAATGCCTGCGGTCAATACTTGCATCTGCACCAAGGAGTTTCCTTGCCATCTGACTTCAACTGAATGCCCTGATAGCCGTCGTAGAACATGCAGACTCGATTTCCATTGAAGGCAGAAAATTTGAACCAAACCGATTCTTCCGGTTTCCCGTGTAAATCAACGATAACCAGCAGGTGACGGGCACCCAGGTCCAAGCCCTCGATTTTCAAACTTTCCCGTTGCGGCCACGGCACAGCTGCTTGCTTGTCGATTTTGAGCCGTAATCCGCCAGAATTTACTTCCCCGGTAGGCGGGATTACTTGTCCTCGGAATGGGGTTGCGGCTCTCGAAGCCACACAGAGTGTTCCGGTTTGCACTTGAGCAATGGTGTTTGCACACAAACATAGAAACAAAACCCGGTGCCACTTGAGAAGCCTCATACGAACATTAGACACCGACGCGGGAGGCAGGGACAACGATAGCAATCACCATTCTGGCAGAACAGCGTAGTTGGTGATAAATCTCGCGGCTGTTGAAAAACTCTTTCTCGTGAAACTCACGAAAATAAAATTGCGTCACAATGCGTTATAAGCGATCTTCTCGAATCGCAAGACATTTTCTATCCCCGAAATTTTACCGATTTTGGTTGAATAGGGACTTTTTCAACACCCACTCGCCATTGCACTCATTGACCATTCAAATCGTGTCATCGCCCTGGTTTCAACAATTGACTGCCGAATCGGGCCTTGGTAACGGAAGTTTTCCTGGTGCCCTCGTAGTGCAAGGCCGCCCGTAGGTCAGGCGGCCTTGTTTGATTAATGAATGGTGATGTGCTGTGTCGGGTGGGTTCCTCTTACGGCTTGCGTATGAAGCCGTGAGCCACAAAGTTCGTGTCGACGTAGCCTCCAGTGACCTCGCCCACCTCATTGATGCTCTGCGGCGCTGTGCCCTGACCGCCGCCGTTACCCGCGCCCGGAGCGTCGAACAAGGTGATCGTGCCGTTTGGCGCCCGCACGAAGCCGTGGGCTACGCCAATCCCATCAATGCTGAGCCCGGAGATCGCGCCCCACGAGTTGATGCCACCGGGTTGGGTACCTTCTCCCGGGTCGGTGCCAGCGCCTGGCACGTCGAACAAGCTGAATGTGCCATCCGGCTTGCGAAGAAAGCCGTGATACACGCTGTCACCACTCGCGTCCCAGTAGAACCCTGTTGTCGCACCCGCCGGGTTGATGCCCCAAGCGTCTGTACCCTGATACGGACCCGTGCCCGCCCCCGGAGCGTCAAACTCGGTGATGGTGCCGTTGGGAGCGCGCACCCAAGCGTGAAACGCAAAGCCAGCGTCGAAGTAATACCCGGTAGTAGCACCCGCCGGGGTGATGGTGTCAAAGAAGTTTCCAACGGCCGTGCCCTGTCCCGGGTCGGTGCCAGCGTCGGGTGCATCAAACGCAGTGATAGCGCCGTTAGCAGCGCGCACATAGCTGTGTGTCACGCCGTTCGTATCCACGTAGTGGCCGACGATGGTCCCCGCTATGTTTACGTCCAAGGCCCAGGTTCCCTGTCCGGGATTCGTACCCGCGTCGGGAGCATCGAACTTTGTTATGTGACCTTTCCTTGATCGCAGAAAGGCATGGGCAACGTTGACGGCGTCGATGTAAGTTCCAGCCAGAACTCCTAACAGGTTCATGCCAAGGCAGGAAGTACCCTGCCCGGAATCACTGCCCGCGCCGGGAACATCGATGGTTGTGAAGGTGGCGTCAGGGTAGCGCATGAAGCCATGGTTCGTACCGTTGGCATCGATATAGCTCCCCATGGTTGTTCCTCCGAGGTTGGTCCAGCCTGGCCACGTGCCCTGGCCGGGGCCCGTCCCTGCGCCGGGAGCGTCGAAGGTGATGAATTTGTGATGCCGACACTGTGGGCCTGCTTGCGGCCAAGCGGCCAAAGCGAAACACGTGCAGAAGGTCAAGAGCAAAATGTTAATGCGCTTCATAGTTCCCTCCCTAAGCTGGTCGTTGGATTTCTTGCCCTAAATGACGAAGGAGATTTACTACTCGCCTGAGGGGTGTTGCGTGCCGTGTTGGCAACGGCTCTTCGGGAGGCGAATAATACGAAATAAATGCGATACTAATTTCCTTGGGTTGTCGGTGAGATTCGTCATACTCGTTTGTGACGTGGGTTGGGAGTTCGTAGCTGCCGATAAATCTCCATCTCACTCATTGACCATCAGTAAGTGCCTGTTAACAACAGTTATCTCCAGCCCCAGCTTTCGTCTTACTTAGCGAGCGATTCCGGTTTGCTATTCACGTCAACACATGCGCTGTAAATAGATGATTCGTTGTAGGCCATTCGACTCTTGACGACTCGCTCGCGACAACAGAACATCATTGCGCGCACAAGCTCCCGTCTCCTGTTACAGAAGTTCACAAACGTCCGCCAAGGAGAATTGTCGTCATGGGGAACACCTGCAAAGTATTCGGAGTGTTTCTTTTGTTCACGTGCGGAATTTTGAACGTGGCCAGCGCCCAGGTTGTGAGTTACGAGACTTTCTTCGTGGGAACAAATGGAGAAGAACCGGAGCTTCCTGCTTTGGCACAGGATATCGATGGGAGCTTGAATGGAACCGCCCCACTGGGCGGGGCTTACGGTGAAGGTGTCACCTTCAAATGGAAACAGAAGCTCAACCAAATCGATGCGATCAACAGCTTTGACGTCACAAACGGGGATAGGCCGGTTGCAGGCGTGATTCTCGCTTCAGACGGAACCTTCTATGGCGCCTCGTATCATGGCGGCGCCAACAGTTTTTTGGGGCTCATTTTTCGGGTTACTCGCGACGGGAGCTTGCACACAGTTAATGATTTCGAAACGACCACGGGTGTCAATCCAACAAGTTTGATGCAGGGTATTGGCGGTCGCTTCTACGGGACTACGGATAATGTCAGCGGGCAGGCCTATTCCGGCACGGTCTTCGCAATGTCACCCGCAGGAGTAATCAAGACCCTTCATCAATTCGACGGTAGCGACGGTGCCTTACCCGAGGCGAGATTAATCCAGGACAGCAACGGGACTTTATACGGTTCGACATACATCGCTGGGAACTTTGACGCCTGTGACAACGGTTGCGGGACGATCTTTAAATTGACTGCAGATGGAACTTTTACGACGCTCCATGTTTTTGATGGAGATGACGGAAACCGCCCAAATACCGCGCTAGTGCAAGCTAGCGATGGAAATTTTTACGGTACTACTGAGTTCGGCGGAACTTACGGTAACGGAACTTTGTTCCGCATTACCGCCGACGGTAAGTTCGAGACCTTGTACTCATTCTGTGGAATGAGTTGTGGGGATGGCAAGCGCCCGAACAGCTTAATTCAGGGCACAGACGGAAATCTGTATGGCACCACTCAGTTTGGCGGCACGGGAGAATGGGGCACCTTATTCGAATCGTCCTTGGATGGAACTCTCAGCACGCTATACAGCTTCACAGAAAACACTCCGGGGCTAGTTCCTTTTGGGCTTACTCAATCCACCGACGGTAAGTTTTATGGTGTGATCAACGGCGGCGGTAGGTCAGGCTGGGGAGGCATTTTTCAACTAGACATGGGGCTCCAACCCTTTGTGACCTTCGTCCTGAAGTATGGCAGTCCCGGCCAGACAGGAAAGATCCTGGGGCAGGGATTCACAGGAGCGACAGACGTTTCGGTCAACGGAACTCCGGCGACCTTCACAGTCGTGTCCGACACTTACATTAAGGCGACGATTCCGCAGGGGGCGACGTCGGGCTATGTGTCGGTCACGACGCCGAGCGGTGTGCTGACCAGCAACGTGCCGTTCACGGTGATTCCGTAGCGGGCAAGTACATAGTCGGCAGCAAAAATCTGGAAACCACTCCTTGGGTCGCGGCGGGGTCATGGGGAAAATTTGACCGGGAAATGGAGATCACAAATGACGAGAATCAAAGCATGGAAACTCGCTTTCGCCCTTTTCGCAGTTTGTATCGCGACATCAACCTTGTTGCCTGCACAAACGTTGACGCCGCTGTTCAGCTTTAGCGGGAGCGACGGCAATTATCCAGAGGCGTCTCTGGTGCAAGGAACAAATGGAAACCTTTACGGAACAACCCAGGCCGGTGGTACGAATCTCAGCAATTGCGTGAATGGTGGCTGCGGAACGGTATTTTCCCTTACCCCGGCCGGCGCCCTGACTACGCTTTATGATTTCTGCGCCCGAGCGAATTGCGATGACGGAACCTACCCTTTTGCGTCGCTCTTGCTGACTGAGAACGGCAGTTTCTATGGGACAACTTACGGAGGCGGAAGGGTCAAGCTTGATTGCAACAACGATGGTTGCGGAACCATGTTCAGGATCAACCCTGCGGGAAACCTGAACACGATTTACAACTTCTGTAGCCAGAAATGTGCTGACGGGGCCGGCCCCGAGGCTGCTTTGGTGCAGGGCGCGGATGGCAACTTGTATGGGACGGTCGCGTATGGAGGCGGGTCCTCCGACGGAGGAATTGTTTTCACCATGGACCCGACGGGCGCTCTAACTACTCTTTATACCTTCTGTAGCCAACCGAGCTGCTACGACGGGCAGCTCCCGTACGCGCCTTTGGTTCAAGCGTCTGACGGAAGTTTTTATGGAACGACGTTTGGCGGCGGACTTACGAGCAACCAAGAACCGTGCCACACCGACGGTTGCGGCACTGTTTTCAAAATCACTCGCTCCGGCACTCTGACTACGCTCTACAGATTCTGTTCCCAACCGAGCTGCACAGACGGCACGAATCCCTCCGGTGGCCTCCTACAGGCCAGCGACGGTGCGCTCTACGGCATGGCAGGATACGGTGGCGCCCACGGATACGGCACCGTTTTCAGAATCACAAGACAAGGAAAATTCGAGACGCTTCACAGTTTTACTCGCTCCGATGGCGAAACTCCCGTTGCCGGTCTCATACAAGGAACGGATGGGAACCTCTACGGAACGACCGCGTATGGCGGCAAGAACTACGACTTCAAGAATCACATACTCGGGGGAACGCTTTTCCAAATCAGCCCGGCAGGAAAATATACGGTTGTGTATAACTTCTGCGGTGAAACCAACTGTACAGATGGCGAAGTTCCCGAGAGCGGACTCTTCCAATCTACTAACGGGATCATTTACGGTACCACGTTCTTCGGCGGTAGCAGTTCGAATTGTTATTCGGGCTGCGGGACTGTGTTTAGCCTGAACGTCGGTGCCGGGCCGTTCGTGAGTTTCGTGCGCGATGCGGGGAGACCAGGTCAGACTGGCGGCATCCTGGGGCAAGGCTTCACGGGAACGACAGACGTTTCATTGAACGGAACTCCGGCGAGCTTTACGGTTGTGTCCGACACTTATATTAAGGCTACGATTCCGCAGGGAGCGACGTCGGGCTATGTGACGGTCACGACTCCGACCGGGGTGCTGACCAGCAACGTGCCATTCACGGTGCTGCCTTAAGTTATAGGTCCTTCGCGTTGGGCGAACCACCGAGGTGGCGTGGGCGATCGAAGCCTCCGCTTTTGTCCTAAGCGTTCACAAGCAGCCAAGGAGAGTTGTCATCATGCGGACTGAAAAATCAGACCAAGCGATCTCGTCAATAATTATCTGCGCAACGGTTTTACTGTGCGCCACAACCTTGTTCGGACAGACGTTCACAACACTGGCAAATTTCGAAGGAACTAACGGCGGCGAGCCGGAGAGTTCTCTGGTGCAAGGGCGCGATGGGGCCCTATATGGGACGGCATCTTATGGAGGAGACACCAGGGACTGCAACGGCGGGTGCGGTACAGTTTTCCGCATCACGACAGATGGCACATTAACGGATTTACGTCTGAAACCTGCAGACGGGTCGGTGCCCGCGGGGATGGTGTTGGCCTCTGACGGGAAGTTTTACGGGACTACCATTCTGGGGGGAGCTAACAGCTGGGGTACGGTTTTCCGGGGTGGTGCGGCCGGGGCCTTCGATGTGCTCTACACTTTTTGCGCACAGCCTAACTGCATCGACGGTGCGGAACCCGTGGGCACGCTGATCACAGCCACTAACGGAACCCTTTACGGAACGACTGCAGCTGGGGGAACCGTTCATTGCAGTTCGCACAATACTGGTTGTGGCACCGTCTACAGCATCACACGCCAGGGTCAGCTGACGGTCCTTCATAACTTTTGCAGCGATCCGAACTGCACCGACGGCGAGTATCCCCAGGCGGGCTTGCTGGAGGGCGCAGATGGAAACTTTTACGGCACGACGTATAGCGAGGATTCCCGCAATAGCTTAGGCACGGTTTTCAAAATCACGCCAAACGGAAAGCTCACGACAATCCACGCATTCAATGGAACCGACGGGTCCCTGCCCACAGGATCGCTGATTCAAGCAACCGACGGAAACCTGTATGGGACAACTACGGGTGGCTGTGGCACGGTCTACAAGATCGAACCATCGGGCGCGTTTTCGAACCTTCACGTTTTCTGTAGTGGAGGTAACTGCGGTGATGGTTGCAGCCTGTACTCGGGCGTGATTCAGGGCACCGACGGCAATTTGTACGGCACAACCAATGAAGGCGGAGCCTACGGTACCGGAAGCGTGTTCGAATTGACCCTCAGCGGCACACTGACTACCCTTTACAGTTTCGCT
>Ga0335069_10001120_pt1 | contig 43127 bp, 44 predicted proteins | sample Lox_Sample_11_FD_206714 | JGI IMG/M metagenome (GOLD analysis project Ga0335069, IMG submission 206714) | Soil microbial communities from Loxahatchee National Wildlife Refuge, Florida, United States - Lox_Sample_1.1 | ecosystem: Environmental > Terrestrial > Soil > Wetlands | place: USA...
TTACGGTGGAAGTGCGTTCGACACCCACGACCTTAGAGCTGTTCCACAAAGGCCAGCGTGTGGCTTCGCACTTACGTGCGAGAGGTCACGGGCACACGGTCACCATTGCCGAGCATCGTCCACGTTCCCACCAGGCGCATCTGGAGTGGACTCCCTCCCGGATGGTGCACTGGGCACAGTCCATCGGCCCGCACACAGCGCGGCTGTTCGAGCGCATCCTCGCTGACAAGCCGCACCCGGAGATGGGTTACCGTTCCTGTCTAGGAATCATTCGTCTGGCTGGGCAGTATTCACCAGCTCGGATGGAAGCTGCCGCGGATCGAGCGCTCGTGACAGGAGCCTGCCGCTATCAGAGCGTAAAGTCGATCCTGAAGAACTCGCTCGACGCAGTGCCGCCCGTGGAGACTCCTCCATCTCCACCTTCCCCGCCGCACGATAACATCCGTGGCGCGGAGTATTTCGACTAAGGAGAAACTGCGATGCTCAAACAACCGATGATCGAAAAGCTGCTCGCCATGAGGCTCCATGGCATGGTCGAGTCCCTGAAGACGCAGGAACAAGATCCAGCGGCTCGGGAGCTGAGTTTTCTGGAACGCTTGGGTCTGTTGGTAGATCAACAGTGGAACTGGCGCGAGAATCAGGCACTGGGGCGGCGGCTGAAAAATGCTAAGCTCCGCACCAACGCCTGTGTCGAGGAGATCGACTTTCGCGGCGCCCGCGGACTGGACAAGAGCGTGATCCGTGCACTGGCGCAAGAATCGGCCTGGGTCGGCACCCACGAAAACCTCTTCGTGCTCGGCCCGACCGGTGTCGGCAAGAGCTTCGTAGCGTGCGCTTTGGCGCAGAAGGCGTGCCGCGATGGTTACTCCGCACTGTACACACGCGCCCAATCGTTGTTCCGCGATCTAGCAATCGCACGTGCCGACGGCAGCCTGCGTAATCTACTGGCCCGGCTCAGCCGCATCGATGTTCTAGTGATCGACGACTGGGCAATGGCCCAGCTATCGGAACCAGAGCGGCGCGACTTCTGGGAGATCTGCGAGGACCGCTACCAGGTGCGCTCGACGATTTTGACTTCGCAACTGCCGGTCTCGCGGTGGCACGAACAGATCGGCGATCCAACGCTGGCCGACGGCATCCTCGACCGGCTCGTACACAACGCCCACCGGATTGAGATGCGCGGGGACTCGATGCGCAAGAATCGCGGGAAACCGGCCGGATAGAGATATGCGCAATGGCGAAATACGGGTGTTGACCTACCCGCCGTCTGGCGTTAAATCGCGGTATTGTTTATTCCACAACCCGACGAGTTTCACGTGCTGATCGTGAGTGACCCAAGTGACGTTTTCACCACGATTGGGATCACCGCCGAAAACGATCGGTGTTGTGTACCACTTGATCCTATTGGTGAATCGTTCATCGGGGGTGAGTTCGCTCTGAGGTGCCGGGAGTTGGTATGGCTGCAAATACTTCGGGTCGCATGGAACAGTTGGAACCGTAAACTGGCCACCATCGCTGTTCCGCACAATAAAATCGTCCCAGCCGCGCAACCCCACTATCTGGTAACCCGGAAGCATGTCGACAATCCTGTACCCGTCAGACGCGGCAGTTGCCTCGCGATCCGTGAACAGGACCAAATATTCGTCCCCGTGCCAACCCTGTCTCATAGAACCTGACAATGCCATTATCTATCGATCTTCCGCTCGCTTAGGCTCCCATCGCGAAACCTCTGCCGAGCGTTCGGATGAACCATCTACTCACCTTCGCGGCACAGACCGGAGCGCTGGTCGCGCTCCGGGCCACTGTGTGCTGAGGCGGGGACAAGGGCTGCCGCCCCTTTCCCCGCACCCCTTTCTCCGCTAGCGGCGCTCTTCCTTCGCTGCGCTTCGGACAAGTTCCTCTTGACGAAGCCGAACACTTCTTGCACAATCGAGGTGCCAGCGTCGCTATGCTCCGATGGTGTTCGGAATCATCCCGGAATGCCGTTCGGATTCATCCCGGATTCAGCGTTCGGCTTCGCCGGAATCCTCAGTATGATCGATTCATAAGTTAATGATTCTAAATACTTTATTTCCTGCAAACCACCTAACGCCGCGATGTCTTGGGCACAGCGGATCGGGTAGGCCCTCTGACATTCCGCCACAGTGGCGGGATGTCAGGTGCGCTTCGAATTGGAGATAAATCATTGAGCTGAGGAACTTTGAAGCTCTCTACAGCTACAATTTTGACTACAGTCGATTTTCAGCGCCCTAAGAAACGACTGCATCTCATTGATTCCATTGGTCGGGGCGGGGCGATTTGAACGCCCGACCCCCTGCGCCCAAGGCGGATTCCAGCGCATTAGTGAAATCGCCTATTTTCAATGGCTTTTGTTTCAAACAGATGGCTGCCAACTCGTTGAAGCGTGTTGAACCGCGTGGAAATTGGAGGCTTCGTCGTCTACATTATTATCTACAGTTGCTCAAAACAAGAGGTGGTAATCAAAAGGGTCGTTATGTTCGGAATCCCGTGACGAGCCAAAATGCTCGTAGTCCGCCGCCGCAGGTAGAGTTGATTGTTCGATGGCTTTGGCCACATTGCGCGCTAAAGTATAGGTGGCTCGCAGGTTGCTTCCGAAGAATCGGACATTGCCATCGACAGAACGTTCCAGAACAACTTGCCCTTCTGGTGTACAGAGTTGACTGAGGACCTTCAACTTGGTCGCACCACTAACGGTAGTAATGGCACGTTTCGTCTCACTGCCTGGCGTGTAACTTTGTACTGTAGTTTTCAAGATCAGGAGATCGTGAAGGCCGGTGGCGTTGCGATCACCGCTTCGGAACACTCGTTTGAACTGCTTCGTCTTGGTTAGCTCATCTAACAGATTTTCATAAATTGCAGCCTTAAACGCGGGATCAAGATTCACATCGCCTGTGTCCACGTTCGCGACTTGAACACTCCAGTGCGGGCCAGGCATGGCTTTATTTCCCGCCAGCACATGCGACGCTAATGCGGCTTGGAACAATAAGACCGCTATCAATGAGGCCGGCGTCTTCGCTTTCATTTCTTCGTCTCCTGTGCATTCGTTTGATCTGCCGGCCGGGTGATGTGCACTCCATCGGTTTCCAGTTCATTTTCAAGAACCTGCGCTTGCCCCTTTTCTAGCTGGAAAATCGCGCCGTGCAGGCCCCCGTCAGAATCGATATATTGCAGGGTGACCGTTTCGTATTTCTTGTGTGCGAAAAGGCCAACCACTCGCCCGCCGCCGAACGGTACTGCGGCCCTGGTGACGGCCATCGGCGTCCCACCCACCTGCTTGTCTTCCAAGCCGAGGAAGACATCCTGGATGGAACCGATTGCTATCTGGACGCAGGGACCGCCTCTCTTCGCAAACCGTAAAGCATCATCTTGTATTGAGAGCTCTCCATTCAGGTTGCTCGATATACCTTCGAAACCCATAATGTGCTTAACCTGCATTGTGAAACTTGATGCTGGACCATTGGCTCCAGCGTGGTCCTGGGCCATTAGACCGGTGCGAAAGCAGGCCACAAACATTAAACACCTTAGCATCCGACCGATTTGCTCGGAAGCGACAATTCTATGGATCATGTTTCATCTCCAAGCCGGACGTGTCCAGCATTATGCAATCAGGTTTAAGCAATCCAGGTTCCACGACGATCGAGTTGGTTGAGCGTGGAAGAGCACAGCCTAGTCATAGCAAGATAGTGGGAAACTCGCGACGACAAGATGCGGCACGAATGGATCCTGCTAAAGTCCCGGTTGAGAGTTGGACTCCTACTCTAGAGCCAATCTACTGAGAGCATTTCACGTTTATCAGCCATTCTGAGTACCACCAGAGAGAGTCCGGATGGCAATGGTGGGCTACTTGTTCAGCCCATCGTCTTCCAGGGAGCCTACAAATGGTGATTCGGGCGGTCGGCCACAATCACAGCATGGGAAATGCTTCGGATCGAAGGGATGTCGAGAATGAGTCCATACTGACGATTTGGACGTTGTCGAACGGAGGCTGTGCTTTACTCAACCGCGTTGAAGACTTCGCGCAATCGGCCGCAAACAAGACAGCTTCAATCCAGCTCTTCTCAGATGAGGATTAAAGCCCGAACGGGCGGCGGTACCTAGGAACAGAGGAGACCCTCCGATAATGAGCATTTTGGGGCGTGTCGTGGGGCTCTTAAAGCCCCGATCAGGGAAACAGATTTTAGTCTGCCTGCTACTGGCGGCCCTGTTATCGTCGGCTTGGCCGCAGGACTTGCCATCCCACCAGGACCCGCAACTACCCGGGCAGACCGCGTCGCCATACCCGCACCAGACTCCCGAGCAGTTGCAGCAGTTGGTAGCGCCGATTGCCCTGTATTCGGATTCACTGGTGGCGCAGATCCTGGCCGCATCGACGTTTCCCGAGCAGGTCGTCGAGGCCGACAGATGGGTGCAAGCGCATCCTGATGTGAAAGGCGACGCTTTGGGCCATGCCGTGGACCAGCAACCCTGGGATCCAAGCGTCAAGGCGCTCACCGCATTTCCATCCGTTCTTGGAAACATGGATAAGAACCTCTCCTGGACGTCATCTTTGGGAGACGCGTACTACAACCAGCAACCAGATGTCATGGATGCCATCCAGGTGATGCGCCGGCGAGCCGAGCAAGCCGGCAATTTGAAGAGCACGTCGCAACAGACCGTGGAGACGCAAGGTTCGACGATCGTCATTCAGCCTGCTGCCCCCGAGGTCGTCTACGTCCCCGCGTACGATCCGTGGCTGGTTTATGGAGACCCTATCGTGGCGTGGCCGGGATGGTACCCTTATCCTGGCATTTGGTATGAGGGCCCTTACCTTTCGTGGGGAATCGGCTTCGAGATCGGCTGGTTCGGCGGTTTCGGATGGGGCTGGAGTCAGTGGGGATTCGATTGGCATCACCGATATGCAACTTATGACCACGACCGTTACTACTCCCACAGCCGCACGTTTTACAACCGGGACCACTTCTACCGAGGTGGAGGCGAGCGGGAGGGAGGTGAGCGCAGCGGAGGTTTCAACCGTCCCGGCGGCGCGGCCAGGCCCTTCAACGGAGACAACCGCGCGGCGCGAGGATATGCGGAACCCCGCGGCCAGAGCGGCGTGAGATCGGGAGCCTTCAGCGACTTCGGCCATGGCGGAGAGGAAAGAGGCTTTTCGTCGCGTGGAAGCTCCAGCTTCGGCGGCAGGTTCGGCGAGCGCGGCGGTGGTGGTTTCGGTGGCGGCGCGCGTGGCTTCGGCGGAGGAGCGCATGGCGGCGGAGGGCGTCGGTAGGAAAGAAGTCATATGCAACACACGAACTTCGGTATTTCCAAATTAGCGGCGGCCGCGATCCTCTTGGCCACAGGTCTCCCCAACGATTGTATGGCGCAGCAACAGGGCCAGAAGATATTTTCGTCGCCCCAAGACGCGAGCATGGCGTTAGTCGCTGCAGCGCAGCGTAACGACGAAAAAGCGATGCACGAAATCCTGGGGCCAGACGGCAGGCAAATCATCTCGTCGGGAGACGAAACCGAGGACGCCCAGAGCCGTGCCAATTTCGTACGAAGATATCAGGAAATGCACCGTCTGGTGAGGGAACCTGATGGATTCACCTTATATGTCGGCGCTGACAATTGGCCGCTCCCCATACCCATCGTGGTGAGAGATCACTCCTGGTATTTCGACACGGCCGCGGGAATGAAAGAAATTCTGTACCGGCGAATTGGCCGGAACGAGATCTCGACCATTCGCGCGTGCCAGGAACTCGTGGCCGCCGAGAAGGAATACTACTCCACACAGCACGAGTACGCCCAGAAAATCCTCGGCGATGCGGGGCAGCACAACGGCCTCTATTGGAAAGCTGCTAATGGCGAACCCCAGAGCCCCATTGGGCCGCTGATAGCGTCCGCCGTTGCCGAGGGCTACACCAAACGCCCGGACGGCGCTCCAACTCCTTACCGCGGCTACTACTACCGCGTTCTCACCGGTCAGGGAAAGAATAGCCCGGGCGGACCGAAGAGTTACATCTCCGGTGGCAGAATGACCGAGGGTTTCGCTTTCGTAGCCTATCCCGCGGAATACAGGTCGTCCGGCGTGATGACCTTCATCGTGAACGAGGATGGCGTAGTATATCAGAAGGACCTCGGCTGGAAGACCGAGATTCTCGCCAAAGCCATGAAGGAGTATAACCCCAAGTCCGGCTGGCAAAGGGCTGATCAGGAGTGGGAGACCGCCGCGCAGCAAAGCAAATAGAAGGTAAGGCCTCAGAACAGAAGCTTCAGAGAAAGTTGCCTAGCGCGGGCTGGAGGATGTCCTGTGTGTAGGCAAAACTGAGTTCTCAAGACCCTCGAAGGTGCCCACTCGAATTTGGAACTGGGCCGCCGATTTGACACAGCGGATTGAGGCCGCCATTCTGGCTCCACACCGCGCGCCGCTGCGATTACTGATCGAACCCATCCCGTCGCAGCGCGGCACGGGTTCATTCATTTCTACGCGCACGATGGCTTGTTCCTTTGGTCAAGTCAGCGTGAACGTGATCGGATAATGATCTGAGGCTTTGATGTTCGCGTGAACCTGGGCCAGTGTCGCATCGAGGTGTCCAGACACAAACGCCCAATCAATCGAACGCGGACTCCCTAAAATGGTGTGCGCCGGTGTAGTGTAAACGCGCGATTGTCCGAACACATTGCGAAAGCCACCTCTTTGAATGAGCGCAGCCGTTTGTCCTTCCGAAATATCGAAGTTCAAGTCGCCTGCCACAAGAGCCGGACCATGTGGCACATTTCGGGCAGCATCGTCCAACACTTCACTGAGCTGAGAGAGGCGGAGGTTGTCGTTCCCCCGGCTCTCCAGGTGGAGATTGTAAACGGTGAATACCCTCCCCATCACATCGACGTCCGTTACCAAGGCTATGCGTCCACCGAGCCGCTCCTGAAAGGGCTCCGTCCGCGGCAGAAACCATCGCGGACGCCAGAATCCAGACTGGCGGTGAAAGCGGATTAGACGAGAATTCTTCAATCTCCAACGGGATAACGTCGCCTGACCATGATAGGCGGGCGATGTACTCGACCCTTGGGTCAGCTCCTCAAATTCACGTCCGAAAACGTAGTTCATTCCGAGCGCTCGCGCAAGTTCTTCGGCTACGTTCAGCTTTCGGGTGCGTTTTGCATTGACATCGACCTCTTGGAGAATAAGGACATCGGCGTGCTGAAATGCAAGAAAATCCGTGATTCCGTGCAAATGCAGCCCTCGATCGATATTCCAGTTGACGACTCGGAGCGTTTGGGGTGGCCAGAATTGCGCTGGCCGGGACGCGAAGTTACCCGTGATAACGTCTTTCATACTGACTGCGTCACGAGTGAGTTCAAAGTAAGACTGGGGAGAATACGGCGTCTTGTGAACGCCCAGTCTTCAGGATGATCGATTTCGACAAGGCAGGTCGCCGGTGCTTTCGAATCCGGCAGGAAGACCTTCATTGGCGAGTTGCTGCACAGCGACATTATCGTTCTCATTGCCGTTTCGGATGAAATTGTCGGATTCATCAGAGGGTACGGGCAAACAGCTACTTAGCAGTGTGACGGATCGAACTTCCGACAGAATCGACTGCGACAGCGGCGCCTCTCACGTTGACCAGTTTCACTTCCGCCAGAGCGGATTTTATAGAGATAACGCAAAGGAGCAAGCAAAACGGAATTGCCAGCGCGGCGATCAGCAAGAGAAGCCGTGCCGTAAATCCCGATTGACTCAAAGGGCTCCACGAGACACCCTCGTTACTGGCTACGGGATCTATCGGTTGAGATGGTTTGATCATCATGTATGTGCTCTACGCCGCTTCGGACTGGTCGACGGGGATTCTGAAGGTATCTTCATGGGTGGTCTGGGAGTCAGCGGCTTCCTGGCAATGAATGCACCGTTCGGCCCACGGAATCGCCTTCAGACGCTTTGGCGCGATCTCTTCTTCGCATTCCTGACAGACGCCGTAGGACCCATCATTCAGACGCTCGATGGCCGAGCGAAGACGCCGCACTAGTGCAGAGTCGCGGTCGAGACTGTGTACCGCCATTTCCCGCTCTACGGCTTCTCGGGTCATATCAACGGAATCTGCGACTTGGTTGATGCGAATCGATTCGCGCAATCCCCCCGTGAGTGCGGTTTCCCTTAGTTTTGATTCCAATATCTGTCGAACCGATGTGAGATTCGTGTTCATGATCCTATGTTTCCTGTGCAATGAAATGTGAAGGCCTAGACTCGTCTGAACATGCCCGCTGTCTGGGGTTTTGCAGTCTGGAAAAGCATTGTAGTGGAAGCAGCACGGTTAGCTGTAGCGCTGGACCTTTCCAGCAGCTTGGCCATGGCGTGGGTTGGAAGCCCTTCAGCCTCTTTTGAAAACGTCATTCGTGGGCAGCTAGCGTCGTGGTCCACTCGAATCCAGTCCCCGGCGCGCACCTGACTGGTGGCAATCAGATTTGAGAGTGGTTGAACCACCAGCCGCTCAATCGCACGCTTCAGATGCCGCGCCCCGTACCTTACATCGGTGCCTTCATGCAGCAGGAACTTCTTGGCGGCATCGGTGGCGGTGAAAGCAAATGCGTTTTGGGGCGATGCGTCGAATATACGCTGTTGCACGCCATCGAGCTCGATGTCGAGGATTGTCTGCAACTGCTGGCTGTCAAGCGGGTTGAAAGTGACAATCTTGTCCAGACGATTGATGAACTCAGGCGTGAACTTTCGGCGCGCGGCTTCAACAGCGGAGCGTGCGACCTTGCCTTGCAGTTTGTCATCCAGTGTGCCGACGCTCGCTTGACGAGCACTCTCGCCGGCGGCGAACCCGAGTCTCGGACTGATAACTGACGACATTTCAGCCGCTCCGAGATTGCTGGTCATGAAAATCAGAGCGCGAGAGAAGTCAACTCTCCTGTTGTCGCCGAGCGTCAGAGTCGCCTTATCAAGGATTCCCAGCAGGAGGTTCCATAACGCATCGCTGGCCTTTTCGATTTCGTCAAAAAGCACAAAGCTGACCTTCATTGTTTCAGTGTGGTACTGGTTCAGCACTTCTTGACTGAGCAGTGGATGCGTTTCACGGTGACCGAGATAGCCGGGAGGCGAGCCGATGAGCTTGGCGATTTCGTGACTGTGCTGAAATTCAGCGCAGTCAATTTTGATGACGGTGCGTGGATTGTTCAGGAGCGATTCCGCTGTGGCCTCTACCGTCCGAGTCTTACCCGAACCGGTCGGGCCAAGAAAAAGAAAGTTTCCGATCGGACGGCCTGGCGGGGTCAACCCACTCGAATACATCTGATAAACGTTGACGATCTGCATGATTGCATCGTCTTGACCGACGACAAGCTTCCGCAAATTCGTCTCGAGAGCCGAAGCATCCTTACCTGTCTTCGTAGGATCAAGAGCAACATTGACTCGCACCATGTTTGGCCTCCTTTTGCGACTCCTGGCTAGCTGGTGAGCAACTCTAGTTCCAATGCGCGATCGTCGGTTCGTGCTCGCATAAACTCTCCTATATTGGGTTTCCAGCCGGACATTGATGATGGGTTTGGTCTGTCGGTGAGATACAACAATTGACAACTCCTAGCGCCACCCTGTGGCTTATGTGTCGAGGGCTCGTCACCGGGTGGGCAAGCGAAAAACCTGCGTTTTCTCCGCTTCGACTTATAAGCGACCCCTCGCACAGACCGTCGAACCAGCGCTAACCATGATGCCGGATCGGTAAGGCTAGCCGAACCTGACGGCCCGCTTCCCGCGTATCAAAATGAATCTAGCGAAGTCGCCGGCTCAGCCTTGCTATCCACCGCAGCACCATTCCTCTGATCACGGACGAACGTCTTGCGCTTCGATCGTAAGGACAAGTATTCGTGTGCTTCCTTAGTGAGGCGACGGCGCTCGGCAGAGTTGAATATCGCCTTCCGTACCACGCGCCAAATCACGCGAGGACGAAAGTAGTATTCGCCATAGAAGCATTCGACTGCATCCACCAGTTCCGCTTCGTTCAAACCGGGATAAGTAATGTTTGGCAGTTGATGGCCGGCTTCGTCCGCCATCGATACATTGATCAGTCCATTCTGGGTGCCGAAGTCGTGGAGCTCGGTGCCTGGGAGAGCGTGCGCAATCGATACTTGTATGGTTTCCGTGTCAAGGCGTTTTGCAAAGTCGATCGTTCTGCGAATTGTCTCTTTTGTTTCGCCAGGCAGACCGACGATGAAATCTCCGTGGATCACCAAGCCCAACTTTTTGCAATTCTCAGTGAAACGCAGCGCCATCTCGACGGTTGCGCCCTTCTTGATGTTTTTGAGGATTTGAGAATCGCCGGATTCATATCCAACGATCAGCAGCCGGCATCCGGATTCCTTCATGGCCTTGAGCGTCTCGTAATCCGTGGTTACCCGGGATGTGCATGACCAGGTGAAATTCAGGGGTTTAAGCTTGGCGCACAGTTCCAACGTCCTGGCTTTCCGATAGTTGAAGGTGTCATCGTCAAAGAAGATTTCCCCGACTTCGGGGAACGTGTCCAGCGCATAGCGAACTTCAGCGGCCACGTCATCGCTCGAACGGAGGCGCCAGCGGTGTCCGGAGTGCGTCTGTGGCCAAAGGCAGAAAGTGCACATCGCAGGGCATCCCCGCGAAGTGTATAGGGATATGTAAGGGTGACGTAGGAACGGAACGTTGTACCGCGTTATGTCGAGATCGCGTTTGTAGACTTTCGTCACCCAGGGCAGTTGATCGAGGTTCTCAATCGCTCGGCCTTCGGGATTGTGTATGACGCTGGCGTTCTTCCTAAAGCTGACGCCTGGTAACTTCTCGATCGGCGTACCTCCGGCATAACCGGCGATCTGGTAATCGAATTCTCGACGCACGACGAAGTCGACTGCGGCGTCCTGAAGGACTTTCTCGGGTTCGATCGTCGCAGGCGGTCCAACGAATGCAACCTTTGCCTTCGGATTCGCACCCTTCATCATTTCTGCGATCTTCAAATCGATGCGAAGCCCGAGGCTGGAAGTAAACAACACGACGAGTTCGAAATCTTTCGCAATTTCAATTGTTTCGAGCGCTGTGATTTTGTGCGGTGGTGCGTCGACGACCCTGCTGTCAGGCAAAAGACCAGCCGGGTAGCACAACCACACCGGATACCAGTAGGACTCGGTTTCGCGCGTGGCAGGCCACCTGGAGCTCGCTCCGCCGTCAAAATTCTCGAAGGACGGTGGGTTCAAGAAGAGTGTTCGCACTAGTAGTCCTCCAGTTTCTGAGCTTACCTTGGCGTTTCATTCTCCGGAGTTCGTGTGGTCGCGGTGTTTGCGCCGGGACTTTCGTTGGAGGTCCGGCCAAAACTCTTTCAAAATATTCGTGGCCATGTCGACGCCAAACTGCATTCCAAGCTTCGACACGGCGCGGCTTGCAGTCCGATTGTCCACATAGTATGCATTTGAGAGCGCAACCGCAGCGGAGTTGCCTACTATTTCAGAATAGTTGAACTGCGTTCCGCCTGAATCGCGATGGGTCCAGAAAATTTGCCCCATTGCGTAGCCTAACCGGGATCACCCGGTTCCAATACCACGCCTGAAATACCTTGGGTCCTGGTGGAGCGCCGTGGGGAAGATGGCCTCTGCCATGAAGTTTCCAATGACTTGATCGCCGTATGCAGCACCGTAGTAGCGCCCGAAACCTGCTGCGCCCTGACCAAACGATCGGTTTGCGTTCGTCAGCTGAGCTTCTCCGGCGAAAAAACCGGCTAATACAAACGCACCCCAATCAAAGGAATCTTCCGATGCCAATTTGAACTTGGCGCCGACCGTCAATGGCTCGTAATTGACCAAGCTCGGAGAGGTTCGGTAATTTGGGACAATTTCGAGAATACGCTTGCTCTCCTGCTCCTCCGTTCGATCACCCGTTACGTTTTGACCGGCCGCCACGGAAGTGGCGAGAAGGACGGCGAAGTCTATCCAGATAACGCGATAGAGCAACAGGAACTCCTTTGTCTATGGGCCAACGCCGCCCTTGATCTGCGTATTCGGGCTACTTGCTCCCGAATTGAAATACAACGCCGGCCGAGTAGCGGACGTCGTTCTGATGGTCGCCGAAACTCTTGGTTGAGCCACCGAGCTGGGCGCTATCGAACTGAGTCATGACATATTCCACTTGGACCGGCTTGATTGCGATGTGGCTGGTCCACTTGTAGTCCAAACCGCCCCCGGCGGCCGTAGCGAATGCATTCTGTGTATTGGAATTCCCGCTTGGACCACTCCACGCGTATGCGCCACCAAACAGGAACTGCACATAAGGGTTCCAACGAGAGTGCCGCCAGTTAAAGCGCGGACCGAACAGGTACGTAAGTGCCTTATCATTGATTCCCTTCCGGGTGTTCGCATATCCACCAAAGTCTCCAACCAGTCCAATCATTCTGTTCAGGTTGTACTCGAAATATCCTGAGCCGCCGTTTCCCGTCCTCTGATAGTCATAGTTGGACGAATTCACATGTAGCCAGGAATAGTTTAAGCCGACCTCGTATCGCGGCGTCGACACCTCCTGCGCGCTCATCACTGCGCCAGATACCAGAAAGACTCCCAAAACAAACCTGAGTGATTTCATAACTAATCCCTTTCTCTTCTCCTTTTAACTAGCGCGCCAAGTCGTAGTGCGCTCATCTGCTCCCATCGATCTCAGAACAAAGCCAGTTAACGCTCGGTCGATCTGCAGTTACTGAGACCGTTACGACTGGAAAGAGCGTAGCCCCTAAAGTTTTGTTGGCGTCGGACCCAGAACTGTTTCGTGACGAAATCCAAACTCGCCGGTGACAACAGGGCGGGAATTCGAGAGGTCTTCTCGTATGTGATCGGAAGGGGATTGAAATGAGCCGAATATCGTTATGTCATTATTGTGCGCGCAAGGTCATCCTTGCTAGTGTCAAGGTTTCGACACTTCTGCTGATTGGGTCGGAGGTCTTTGGACAAAGCTACCCCGGGCTACCGAGCCCAGAGAGGTCCGATCTTCAGGTTTCGGACCCAATTCAGATCCGGGTCACGAAGCAAAGGAATGCTGGTTCGAACGTCGTTACACTCCAGGAGATACAGCACGTCGTTCCCAGTAAAGCCTGGAAAGAGATGGAGAAGGCTGAAGCAGCACGTCTCAAGAACCGCACAGATGATGCGATCAGCCACTATCTTCAAGCGATCGCACTCGATCCCGAGTTCGTCGCCGCCCGCAACAACCTGGCTGTCGTTTATTTTACGACGGGAATAGGGGATCCGGGCATCTCGCAATTGGAAGCGGCCATCAAGACCGATCCCCACAGGCCGACTGTATTCACGAATCTGGCATTGGGGTATACATTGATTCACCAGTACGAACCCGCGGAGCGGGCTGCTCGGGTGGCAGTCAGCCTCGACCGGGCGGATGCGCGGCCGCGCCTTATTCTCGGAATCGCTTTGGTAGCACAACAGAAGTCCACGGCGGAGGCGCTTCAGAACTTCGAAGAAGCAGGGGGAACGTATCAAGAGGCTCATCTCTTCGCCGCGAGGGTGCTCATGACTGAAGGTCAGCTAAAACGGGCGAAGTCAGAGATCCAGATCTATTTGTCCAGCGCTGAGCAGGAAAATCGTGCCGTAGCGATGCACTGGTTTGATCTCATCGTCCAAACTGAACAGAAGAGTGTAGCTTCGTTTCTTAGCCCGTCACCCACGAATTAGTTGTGCGCAGTCCATAACACTATCTTCAGTTGCGGTCAGTGCGATAAAGCAATTGACGTAAATATCGTCAAGTTCTATCTCGAGCCTCAGGCACGAACATGTGGGCTTGCCATCGTGACCTCCCTAGTAACAGGAAATCCGTGGGCCCGCCAGGCCTTCAGGCCGCCGGCGAGCGGCCGAACGTGTTCAATCCCCTTTAGGCGGAGGGCCAGTGCGACGCGCGCGCTTGTGTACTCACCGGGACACGCACAATATAGTACAATCTCACGCAACGGCGATATTCTTACATCCCTGTACTGCTCAAGCGCTCGAGGATTAATGCGAACCGCACCGGGAATGCCCATGGTTTCGGCAGTCGAACCGGGGCGTCCTTGCAGATCTACAACCAAAATGTCTTCACCAGCGTTGAGCTTGTTGTTCAGCTGTTGCGGCGTAATCCTTGCAAGCCTAAACTCCCGAAAAAAGCGTAGCCAGCGAGCGAACTTCCGAAGTACGTTGAAGCCGACGCCAACAGCAACAGCGAGCGTGATGAAGGCTCCCACGTGAACTAAGTGACTGGCAACGCGGTCTAATTGGTCGCTAAAAATGTAGCCGAGGGCCACGTAGGTCGAGGTCCAAAACGCGGCCCCCAGGACATCGAAGAACAAGAACTGGATTGCTGATATTCGAGCCCTTCCAGCTAGTGGAGCAGCGACGGCGTCGAACCCGACTATAAACTTTGAGATCAGCAACGTCCTAACACCGTGCTTCGAGAAAACGCCGTTTGCCCTGTGGACACAAGACCCCGGATCTCGAGAAAGCCCGCAAAGGAAATGAAGAACTCTGTCGCCCAATCTCCGACCAGCTTCGTACCACGCCAAGTCCGCCAACAAGAACGTCAAGACTGAAAGGCCGACGATTCCTGACAGACTTAATCTTCCCGAGCGCGCCAGTGCGCCAGCCGCGACGAAAACCAAACTCGCGGGTATTGGTAAACACGCTTGCCTGCCCAGTACTGCGCCGATTAGCAGCCAATAGTTGTGCTGCGCAAGAAACTGGACGGTCTCATCCATGGTCAGCGTCCGACCAAGGACCTAATCATTTCCGGCGCAATATCCCTTAACGGCGTTCCCGTCTCTTCTCCCCGAGCGTCCATTCTCGAATGTGAAATGGGCCAGATCAAAAGCTCGATGCCCTTCGATTCACAGGTACTTAGGAACCGCACAACGCTCCGATCCACGAGTTTCACCTCTCTACGATGGTAGTCATTGCAAATTGCTGACCATTTCTGTAATCGGAGAAGACGCAACAGACTGACCGCTTGTTTGACCGGTCATTTACATATCTTCCAAACAAGCGCGGTTTATTGCGGCTCCTCTCCTGTAGATAGCGTGGACTTCCGCCTTCGAAGACAGAGAGACTGTTTGGTAGATACAAGTGTTGGTATACGGTCCGATTTTCAAGGCACGCACGGTGTTGTGTCGATCTCGGGCAAAATTACCATCGACTCCTCGCCAGAATTACGCGTCCTGTTGCTGCAGAAGCTGCGATCCCCGGCCTGCCTAAGCATGACAGTAGATTTTAACGACGTGGAATATATCGACACTTCCGGGCTGGCCATCCTGGTCGAGATCCTCAGGGCTGCGCGCGCCGAAGGAAAATCATTTTATCTTAGCCGGCTTCAAGAGAGGCCGCGCTATTTGCTTGAAGCGACTCATCTTCTGCACCTTTTCGATGAACAGAGCGCTCCCGGGGCCCAGACAAATTGTCCGTGAAAAGAGAGCGCGTTATGAACTTACCCGTCGTGGAACGCATTGGCAGCGCGACAATAAGCTACGTCACGTATATAGGCAGTCTCGCGGTTCAGTTCTGGAACGTTCTTGGCTCGCTAAAACGGACGCTACCGCTCCTCGGAAATCGGAATCGCTGGCGGTCAGCAATGACCCAAATGCTCGCGGTGGGCGTCGATGCAGTTCCAATGGTCGGAGTTATGGCCGTCTGCGCAGGATTTATCCTGGCCATGCAAGGGGCGTCCGAGCTCCGCCGTTTTGGGGCAATGCAATTCGTGATCGATCTCGTGACCATTGGTTTTACACGGGAGTTAGGGCCACTGCTCACGGCAATTGCGGTCAGCGGCCGTTCAGGATCGGCATTTTCGGCGGAGATCGGAACCATGGTGGTCACCGAAGAGATCGACGCGCTGAGAACGATGGCTATAGACCCAGTAGAATTCCTGCTTGCGCCGAAGTACCTCGCAGCGCTGGTTGTACTGCCCTGCTTGACGATTATTAGTAACGCTTGCGGAATTCTGGCCGGCTGGCTGTTCATGCAGATTAGCACGGATATGGCATTCAGTATGTATTTTCAGTACGCCATGCACTCCATGGTTTTGCGCGATGTTGTGACCGGATTAATCAAGAGTCTGGCTTTCGCTACCATCATCGTGCACGTTGGGTGTCTTGAAGGGTTCCGTGTCCGGGGCGGGCCGGACGCGGTTGGCCGGTCCGCCACGGCGGCGGTCGTGAAATCCACCTTCTTGGTTATCCTTGCCGATGTCGGATTTACAGCCATCTTCTATCTAACTGGAGGGCATTGACGACGTGCCAGGGTCGGTCGCAGAAGCCACAGAACCAGCAATCTCCGTTCGAGATGTGGTCGTCAGTTACGAAGGGCGCCAAGTCCTCGACGGGATCAACCTTGAGATCGCCCGCGGGGAAACCATGGTCTTGCTCGGAGGGAGCGGGTCCGGAAAAAGCACCCTACTACGCCAGATTATCGGTCTGGAGCGCCCACAAGCTGGCCGGGTTCTCGTTGCCGGCGTCGATATTGCCAGAGCCAAGCCAAAGGAGTTGACGAAGCTGCGGCGTTCGATTGGAGTCGCCTTCCAGGATGCGGCTTTGTTTAGTTCGATGTCGATTGAAGATAATATCGCGCTGCCTCTCCGCGAACTTACGCGCTTGGCCGAATCGACCATCCGCTTGATGACTTGGATGAAGCTGGCCGTGGTGGGGCTGGCAGAATTTGGGAAACTCAGCCCACAAGAACTCTCAGGGGGAATGAGGAAGAGAGCCGCGGTCGCCAGAGCGCTGGCGCTCGACCCTGAGATCTTGGCCTTTGACGAGCCATCGGCCGGGCTTGACCCGATTGTGGCGGCGGAACTCGATGAGTTGATTTTGGCATTAAAACGCGCATTCAACATGACCGTTGTAGTAGTAACTCACGAACTGGCGAGCGCATTCCGGATCGCGGACCGGATGGCGATGCTCTATGAAGGCTCGCTTATCGCCGTTGGCACTAAAGAGGATATCGGAACAGTTCCAATCCTCGAATCCGGCAGTTCCTAGACCGCGTGCCGGACCATATTGTGGACACCGCTGGGGTTGACAAGTATTTCGAACGGTACCTGGAAGGGAGTCTCACGTGAACACAGAAACTAAAGTCGGAACGTTTGTAATTATCTGTTTGATCCTGTTGGGCGTGACGGTGTACTACGTGGGTAACGAGCAATGGGGAACTCATGTAACAGCATATAGAACGTACTTGAGGTACGCCGGAGGCGTGGGACCAGGTACTGACGTTTTGTTCGGCGGGATAGAGGTAGGCAGAGTGAAGGCAGTTAGGGCATGGAACGAGGACCCGACGCGAATAGAAATTCTGCTTGAGGTAAAGGAAGGGACTCCTGTCAATGAGAAGTCCGTCGCAAAGCTTGGCTCGGTGAGCCTGATGAGTAGCCCCGCGATTTCGATCACGACGGGTGCCCAAGAAGCCCGGCGCCTCAAACCCGGTCAAGCAATTCCTTCTCAGGAAACTGTCAGCATGGATGACATGACGCGGAAGCTTTCCGGCATCGCCGATAGCGCAGAAATCTTGATTACTCAGGTGCAAGGCGAACTTAAGGGTGTCAGCGGACGAGCGGAAGCGCTTCTGGCAAACTTGAATGACGTGACGGGGCCAACAAACCGCAAGCAGATTGCTGAGATCTTGCAGCAGGCGAACTCGCTCGTAGCAACGCAATCTCCAAAAATCGACCACATCACGGACCAGGTGGCGCTGGTTAGCCAGGATGCGGACTCCGTAATCAATAAGATTGGCCCGCTTGTGGATCATTCGGACGCGACGGTAGCCAATGTCAACTCCACGATCGATCAACTACGGGACCCCATCCGCCAGGACCTTGCCCAATTACAATCCACCATGGAGCAGGCGAAGAACTTGATAACTAGCCTGCAAATCGTAGTGCGGTCGAACGATGACAACATCCATGAAACAATAGAAAATCTCCGGGTCGCGACGGAGAACCTGGATCAATTGACCGATCAAGTCAAGCAACGCCCATGGAGCCTGGTAAGAATCCGGCAGCCGAAAGACCGCAAAGTGCCGCAGTAGGTCTGGTCAGGAAATGGCGCTAAGTGCGACCGGCCCTTTACAGTTCATCATCGTGCAGATGTAATCAATGAAGTCTTGGTCATGCGCGAACTCTGCCGCCACTCCTCCCCATTCTCGTAGGAAGACTGGACCGGTTAAAGTGCGCTTGATTTCGCGTTCCCAAAGTACCCAGAGATGTTTCGAAATGTACCCACCCTTGTGAAGGTGATAGACATCCGCGACCAACTGGATGCAGTACAAGGTGCAGTCCGTCAATTCCTGGCTGGAAGGCGGCATGGGTCGAGAGGGATTGAGGTTTGCAAGCCACGCTTCCGTTGGAAACAAGCGCAGGATCTCCTGGAATCTTGAGGAAATTTCGATGAACATCTGAGCGTTCAATTGCCGGCGCTGGTTTAGGAGGGCGACCCAAATACCTACAGAGCCGAGCACAAGGGTTCCGACCTGCATCAACAAAGTGTCAGTTCGCAATCTCCACCTCACTGTTATTACGAAGCGATGACGGTTCAGATAGATCGCTTTGAGGGGAAAGAGCGCATTCTGAGTTCTCCTGTTGGATGACTCCAAACTGAATAATCTACTCCACACGCCAACAAAGAACGACTGGCAAAGATCTCATCGTATCAGGTGGCCAATACCAGAACTCAAGCGGACCGCCTTATGGAGCACACCTGGTTTATGCGAAAAAGACACTTCTTTCTTTTCGTAGCAGCTGCTGCTGTTCTTCACGCGGGTGCTGCAAACGAGACAGCGGCACGGCTTGGCAAGGCGGTGACCGTTCTCAGTAGGATGACGGAATCCGAGCATGCCATTCCGGTAGCAAAGTTAGCGAGTGCCGACTGCATCGCGGTGATCCCGGGATTTAAGAAGGGCGCCGCTGTTGTAGGCGTAGGGTACGGGCGGGGATTCATATCCTGTAGGAATGGCAACGGCTGGTCCACGCCTGGCGCAATCACGCTGGAAACTGGCAGTCTGGGGGTCCAGGTTGGCGGCGAAGAAATCGACATCGTGATACTGTCGCTGGACAAGGAGAAGCGCTCGAAGCTTCTTTCAGAGCGTTTCACGGTCGGGTCGGATGCTTCGGCGGCCTGGGGAAATGGCAAATCAGCGCACGAAGACCCGAATACGCAGATTCTCTTTTACGGGCACACTAAAGGTGCCTTCGCCGGTTTCGGCCTGGATGGCGCAACGCTGAAGTCCGACGATTCAAGCAAAAAGGCGCTCTACGGCAAGACATTGACCAACGGTCAAATTGTTGCTGAAGAAGCGACGCCGGCCGTTGCCCGGTCGTTCGTCGCGAAGCTCGATGGGGTGGTCAGCCGATAGTCGGTGGACCACTCACGCCGCGTTTCAGCTCAAGAATTGCGGGCAGAGGCATCGGAACAATGAGGCCATACTCGTTCTAGTTCACCAGTACAGACGGCCTGCACCCCTGTAGCCACTGGGAGAGCGGCCCGACCTGGCTGGGGTAAATCCTGTTAGCCCTCAGCTGGGCGTATCCGTTTGGAATGGTGGCGATACGACGGACGGGCGTTTCGGGCTCGCTCGCGGTTGCGATCTGCGCGGCGGGGCTGCTGGTGTCCATATGGTCACTCAGGGCGCTGGGCAACGAGTGGAGCAGAGACGTCGAATTGAAACACGGACACAAGCTTGTGGAACGGGGATCGTATGCCTTCGTGCGGCAGCCGATCTACACCGGCCAATAGCTGATGGGATTGGGGACGGCCATCGGATCCGGCCTGCTCGTTGCGTTGCGGGGCCGGCGCCTGTTCCTCGTGGGATTCTGGATCAAGCTGAGGCAGGAGGAGAGTCTTTCTGGTGAGGAATTTTCCGGAGGAATACCCTGCCTACCAGAAGCGCGTCCGGGCGCTGGTTCCTTACGTGTTGTGACGCGATATCTCGCGAAGCGGCCGGCGTGGATGGCCAGGTTGATGACGCAGACCACAGAGGTCGGGATGTATTTCCGCGGCGATGCCCTACACGCGACATGCCAAGGAAATCGCGGTGAGCGCGGCCATTTCCTTCTGAGCTTCCAGGGTTGGGAATAGGTGAACGCGCTTGGGACTGGCGAAAAGATGTCGTCGCAGCCCGGATTCGCTGCTCGTACACTATTGTTAGTAGCTCTGGCCTAACCGACCGTTCACTCCCTGAATCTACAAATCGAGTATGTAGCCGCCGGTCTGCTTTTCGTTCAGGCTAGACATTTTCACCCGGTCACGGCTGGGTTTTCAAACCCGGAGTCAGGTTAGCTGAAGCCGGAGAGCCGTTCGGCCTATAGTCGAAATACTCAATGGTCATCTCCGTCGCGCCAAATATGCGGGCATCGGTCACAGAGCGGTCTAACACCGGCAGCCAGAAGGCGCCGGCTTTCTCGTAGTTATGATCGAAGTGAACGCTCTTAATCCAGAAAGAGGGATTCTTAGCTGGCATGCCTTCAACTCGGAGGATGGCGTATTCCTCAGCATCCACCCAGATTCTGCCCCGGGCGAGATATTTGTTAGAGGTCTTGGGTTCAATCGCAAGCACGTAAGCTCGCCTGCCCCGGACGCATTCTGTGCCCCTCATTTCAAACGTGTAGTTTTCAGGAGTGATCCGGGAACGCTCGCGAACCTCCGGCCGCGCGGCCTCGATTTCACCCTGGAGGAGCCGCGGAAAAACGTGCTTCCGCGCCCCACCCCAACCATCTTCCGACAAAACTTCGAAGTCTTTTGAGCCATCCTCGCGACAGATCACGCGCACCAACATCTCGGCACGCTTATGATGACCGTCGTTCTCCAGCACATACCGCCGAATGGCCGTATAGCCATGGAGGTTCGCCTGCCGTTCACCATCGTGCTGAAGCATTTTCGCAACAACCTCGTCAGCACTTTGAGGCATGAACGCAGTCTCGGCAAATGCCATCGTTACAGACAAAGCAGCTATCGCTGCGGCCAGTTTCATTAGCTAGAACTCCCAAATGAGTTTTCCTCGCAACGTTCGGCCAACACCGTTAAAGAGCGCGCCATAGCGGTAACTATCGATGTCGCTTTGAACGTCGCGGGGGTTGAAGCGATTTAGAAGGTTGAAGACACTGAATCCGATGCGAGCTTTTACGTCTTTATGCGGGAACGGAAGCCGAATCGGTCTGGTGACTTGTAGGTCGACAGAATTGAACACTGGGAAGCGCAGCGAATCTCTGGGTCCGACGAACTCACGTTCCTGGTCAATCCGGGAATACGGGAATCCGGTGTGGACGTCAAGAACGGGCATCAGAGTCAACTTGAGAGGCCCTTCAAATTGGCCCCAGAACAAGAACCGGTTTGGAGCATCGAAGGGGAGCCGGCCACGAGAATTTGGCTCGATCACTGCAACAGCGTTGTTGCCAAAGAACTGATTGAAGTCATTGAGATCGCCAAATGCCTTCGAGTGGACATAGGACGCATTGAGGGTGTCCCGCTTGAACTTATACTGTCCTTCGACTTGGAACTCGCGGTATAAACTACGACCGTTGTTCGAAAGCGAGAGGATTCCCTGGCTTAGGTTTGCCTCCGGGTTGATGACGAAGTCGTGAACGGTGTTGCGTTCCTGAAATCCAGCTCGAAAGATAAGGGCGGAGGTGATTTGCCGGTCAAGCTCGATGTTCCAACCGAGGCTTCGGGGGTTGCGAAGGCGTCTGGAGATCGTATTGACGTATGGCATAGCATCCAATACTTCCCCTGTTGGCCCGAGAGTCTCAATTGTGCGGTCCGGCAGAAGAGGAAAAGACGCTGTGTTCAGCGGCACTCGGTCATAGAACAGACCCACGCCGCCCTTTAGTAAAGTCCTGGCATCGCCGGTAAGCGCTAGGGCGAAGCCGACACGTGGCGCCGTATTTGTGGAATGCGTCACGGAATCACGGTCAAACCGCAGACCGACTTCCAGGGTGAGCCGTTGGAACGGCGTCCACTTGTCGGCGAGGAACCACGCCACCTCGTTCTGGTGAATGTCAAAGTGAGAAGTGGTCCCGAACGTGATGGATTCAATCGTAAGGTTCGATGATCCAAGAATGGTGACCGGCAGAAATTGAATACGACCGTCATACTCGCTGTGGGCAAAATCCATTCCAACCTTGAATTGATGCGAACCGAGGAAGCCGTGTGTACCGAACTGATAACCCTCCTGCCATTCTGTCCTGTAGCTCTGACGGCGCTGGCGGTCGAAAAACCCGCCGGTCGTGGTCTCGACCAAAAGTTGATACGGGGCGTTGCTATTCGGGGTGACATCAGCGTCGAAAACTTTATAGCTGAATTGTGAAACGACGATCGAGTCGGAACCTATGGCATAACGGTGCTGGATGGAAGCCATGTAGCCGTTCTGATGAAGATCGGGCGTCGAGGGCTGCGGGACGAAGGTGTTCAGCCCTAGGTAGTTGAACTTCTGCGGATACAGTGCGAAAGAGGCAGTCATCGTTTGGCGCTCCGTCAAGTTCGCATCTAACTGACTGAAGGAGTTGAAAGATTCCAGCTTCATGTCGCGCTGCAGAGGAGGAAGACTTTCCACCGGGGTGCGAATGAAGCGGTACTCAAACGACTGCGTGAAGGCAATTTTGTTCTTTAAAAGCGGGCCGGTGATGGTGATACGTGGCGTAGAAGCTTCAATGCCTACAAAATCGCCATCGCGCCTCCGCGCCCGCGGCATCAGGTTTTGGGCGGTAAGATGGAACGCATTGAAATTCCCGGTTACGGTCGCCACGCTTGCAAGAGCCCCGGTAAGTCTGCCGTACTCCGGATCGTAGGGATCGGCAATCACCTTGACGGACTCGACGACATCGATGGGAAGGCTGAGCGCTGCGTTACCTGTAACCGGGTCCGTTGCGCTTGCGCTGTTCACTAGATACCCTGCCTGTGAGGCGCGGGCGCCTTTCATATTGATCAGACCGTCTGGTCCACGAACGACGCCCGGAACCAAAGGCAAAAGCGAATCAATGCGTTCCTCTTTGTTCGGTGCGTTTAGGATCGTGGTCTTGTCTACCGCTCTTTCATCCGAGGTTTCCTTCGAATCGAGCTCTGAAGCGTTGGACGTTACCGTAACAGAGTCATTCTGCGCTTCGACCTTCAATTCAATGGCAATGTCCCGGACTTCGCCCGCCATTATTTTCACGGCGCTGGAACCGCTGAGTCCGGGCGCCCCTACCCGGAGTTGATAAGTGTCTTGCGGCACCGCCTGGAAGCAGTACCTGCCAGTATCATCACTCACCGTCTCTTGGGAGAATAGATGGCCCTGGAGTCTGATCTTAGCGCCTGGGACAACGGCTCGCTCTCCATTTTGCTCGCTTGTGAATACGATCCCTTGTACAGTCCCGGAATTAGGGTGGGCCGCCTGTGCCGCCAGAGTTTGAGGGAACGACCACATCATGCAGGTTAATGCCGCTAAAGCTGCTGACACATAGATCGCTATTGCCGTCCTTGAGCTCATGCGGCCTTGCTTAGGGGTTCGATTTGTGACTTGGCCCGAGCTCGCGCCATTGCGAGATCGGCCTTATGGGAAATTCGCCGGTGTTGCCTATGAAGTGATACCGATAGCAGTTGCCGCGCGCGAAACAGTCTGGTTTTCACCATTGAGATGCTGCCCTGGAGCGAGTGGGCGATTTCAACTGCACTGAGTTGCTCAAGATCTCCGAGGACCAGGATGTCGCGGTAGGTCGACGGAAGCTTCGCAATAGCTTTTCGCACTCGTTGCGTAGATTCCCGTCGCTCAAGAGATTGGTGTGGAGATTCGAACGAGGAAGCGAAGGTATCAAGATCTGCGAGTGCTGGGCATATTGGAGACTGACGCGCTCGACGATAAAACTGCAGTACTTCGTTCATAGCGATCCGCGTAATCCAGGTACGAAAGCTACTTTCAGACCGGAAGCTCGCGAGGTGAAGCCAGGCCTTCAGAAACACTTCCTGAACTATGTCATCTTCATGAGATGTATCGAAGGTCATGGACCTGATCCGCCTTCTCACCGCTGACTGGTGCCGGACCATCAACACGTCAAAGCATTCGGTTCGGCCCGCTTTAGCCATTTCGATAAGGACGTGGTCTTCGGTTCTTTGGCTCGGTGTAGTCATCGCGAGTTTTTGCGCTCTCCAATGGAAAAGACCCGATAAGTCATCCTGCTGTTTGAGTTCGTGAAGCACTCTCGCCAACAGATTGGTTAGCTCTACGGTCTTTCTCTATAGGACTTGCCAGTCACCAAATGAAACCAGTGAATCAGTGTCTTATTCTTGCTGCCGGTAACGGGACGCGCTTGAGGGCGGTCTCTCATGGGCTCCCTAAGCCTCTCGTGCACTTTCGTGGCAGACCGATCCTCGAACACGTCATCCTCGGGGCACAGCAAGCCGGTATCGACAAGTTCGTAATCGTGGTCGGGTACCGCTCTGACTTGATTCGCAGTTGGTTCGCAAAACGATGGCGTGGCAGGGTGTCAGTGACTTGGGTAGAGAATCCGGATTATCACAAGAACAACGGCATTTCCGTCTTGAAAGCTCAAGACCAACTTCATGAGAAATTCCTGCTACTTATGGCGGACCACGTCTTTGACACTCAGACGGCGAAAACACTGGTCCGACAGCCGCTCGCGCCGGGAGAAGTGATTCTCGCCGTGGATCCAAACATCGGCCAGGTGTTTGACTTGGACGATGCTACCAAGGTTCGACGCGAAGGTGATCTCATCGTGGATATCGGTAAGGAGATCAAAAACTTCGATGCGCTGGATACGGGCATGTTCCTGTGCAGCCCGACCCTATTCGACAGGCTTCAGTCAGCAGTTCGAGATGGGAACTGTTCATTATCGGACGGTATGCGCGAGCTGGCCCAAGAGCGACGCCTGCAAGCCTTTGAGATTGGCGACGCTGGTTGGCAAGATCTTGATACCCCCGAGGCTCTGTCGCATGCCGAAACCGCGTTCAACCGCTATTTCCGCGACAAACCTCTCGGCGAGAGGTTAGCCAGTTGACAGCGAGAACTCGACTGCCGTTCCGGCTCCTTGCAAGTGTCTTTGGAGTGTTACTCCTTGCCTTTCTGATCCGGCGAAGCGGTCCTGCCAAGATTCTGGAAAGCATCGCTGCTCTCGGATGGGGACTGAGCCTTGTGATCGCTCTGGGTGGAGTTTCGCACTTGTTGAAAACGTGGGCCTGGCGGCTCACATTAGTTGATGAAAAGCAACACGTTTCGTTTACGCGAATGCTCGGACTACGCTTGGGTTCGGAGGCAGTAGGACAGCTTGGGGCCCTCGGACAAGTATTCGGCGAAACGCTCCGAGTCTCTCTTCTGAGCACGACGCTGCCGCTTGCCAGCGGGATAGCGTCAGTGACGCTGGACCGGGCATTCTTCATCCTGAGTGCGACGATAGTAACCACTGCGGGTTTGGTAGCCGCGCTAGCCGTTTGGCCCCTCCCTCATTTGCTTTCGATGTACGCGGCGCTGTTTATTTCAATCCTCAGTGCCGTGATTCTCCTAGCTGCACTGACGCTGCGCAGACGTTGGGCTGTGGTTTCAGGGACCGCACGCACTCTGGGCCGGGTCCGGTATTTCGGCGACTGGATTGAATGCAGGCGTGCGCTGATTCACTCTGTCGAACACAAACTGCTGGATTTCTACCACCACACACCTGGTGCGTTTTGGGGTAGTTTTCTGTTCAACTTGGCATGTCACGGTCTGGCGATCTGTGAAGTCTACGTCATCCTTCGGCTCATGGGCGCCAAAGTCGGTTTCATCACAGCACTTGCAGTTGAAGGTTTGACCAAGTTAATTAATCTTGTCGGCGTATTCAATCCCGGAAACATCGGCACGTACGAAGGAGGGAACATGCTTATCGGGGAACGGTTAGGTCTCAGTGGCGCCGCAGGCTTGACTCTTGGACTTGCTCGGCGAGTTCGCGCTATCTTCTGGGCGGCGGTTGGAGGCGTTTGCCTGGTTCTATTGTCCAGGTGGAGAAAGCAGACTGACAGCTCTTCTTCGGTTCGAGCTCCGGAAAATTCGACAGCGGCGCGCGAGACTCCGAACAAGAGCGGGGACGCTCAGGTTGCTCACTCGCACATTGCAGTGATTCTCGCCAATAATTCGACAGATTCGAAAGGTTTTGGGCCACAGTCGCCCCGGGTCGGCGCTCTCCCGGTCCTACTTCGAGTAATCTTGGGTGCCAAGAAGGCGGGCGCTACGCGAATCGCAATTGTGGTCAGGGGAGAAACAAGATCTTCCATAGTGCGCGATTTACAGGATACCGGACGCTTGCCAGCGTCCCTCGAGTGGTTTGAACTCGAATCCGGAGAGGTATCTTTCGCTCCGTTATTGGGGCACATCGCCGGCGGCGCAGAGCAAAATCTGGTGCTGATATCCGGAGACAGAACGTATCATCCTTCGTTACATCGACGCGCAGCCGAATGGGAAGGAAATCGTGACTCCCTGGCGCTGAGAACCGGCGGCCAGCTGGTCGGCATTTATGTGCTCTCACAAGCCGCAGCGCTCGACGTGGCGAATTGTTCTCAGACAAGCATTGGCAGCATCGAGGAACTGGATACCTGGCTCACTTCGACACATTCGGTCGAAACCGAACAAGTTGACGAGGGCAAGTGGCAGCGAGTATCCACGCTCCAAGACCGTTTGGCCGCCGAACGGAAACTGGATTCCTGGCTGGTCAAGCCTACGGATGGAATTTTTGCGCGACTGAATCGCAGAATCTCGATACCGATCAGCCGCCAGCTCATCAAGTTTCCGATTACGCCGAACATGGTCACTCTGTTTACTCTCGCTGTCAGCTTCATCGCGGGATTGTTCTTTGCACTCGGCGGTTACCGGAATATGCTGCTGGGTGCGATCCTCTCTCTGTTCGCAAGTATTCTCGACGGGTCTGATGGTGAAGTTGCCCGGCTGAAGCTTCAGGAATCCGATTTCGGTTGCTGGTTGGAGACCATTTGCGACTACCTTTACTATTTGTTTATATTCGCCGGGATGACGATAGGGTTAATGAGACGCTCTAGCATGCGGGGCTACCTCGTGTTTGGCGCCCTGCTTCTCGTTGGCGCGGTCCTGAGCTTTTTCGTTACGGGGCTGCAGAGACGCCGATTGACGAACGGACGTCCCGAGCAGCTGCTAGGAATCTGGCAAGCCGAAGCAGCCAGCCGACGGAACAATATCTTCCTTTACTTCGGCCGACATACTGAGTTCATCGTTCGGCGCTGCTTCTTGCCTTATGCTCTCCTGTTTTTCGCTGTGCTGAATATCACGCAAGTGGCGTTCATTCTCGCGGCCTTTGGGGCCAACATTGTTTGGATCATAGCGCTGTATTCTCATCGCGCCTTTGCTACTGTTCCAACCGTTGCAATCCCTGCTTCGCTTAGCTGAAAGGCTTTTCCTCGCTGGAGGAGTCAGTCTCATGGACCGCTCGAACGACCGCCTGGTGGACGCTGTCATCGCTTGCGAGTTTCGAGCTGACATAGGCCACCCTTGGGTCGCGAGACTTAATTGGAATGCGGAGCGGGGGGTGCAGTTCTCGCTTTCCTCCCGTATCGTGATGTCGCTTGCGAGCTTGGACGGCCGCTCCACCTAATTTACTTATTCGGTGCAGAGTTCGAAGAACCATGTGCGGCCTCGGGATACTCGCCCCGCACATGATGGAACTAGAAACACTCTCGCCGTGGGCGCTGGCGAAATGGGAGGGCATTCGCTTCCGGCACCAGTTAGTTTCTGGAAGCCATATATATACCTCGCAGCGCACTGTTCCAACGAAGTCTTGGCGCCGAGATCGCCCTGACTGGGGAAGCGATTAAGCTCCGGGCGCCTCTCAATGCCTATTGTTCTGCGTTGGACGGGCTCGACGGCAACGAAGCCACAGAAAGACAGTCATGCATGGATGAAACAAGGCTGGCGACAGCGCTTCCAAGCTCCCGAGACATTCCGGAAACAATGCCCGGCACCGAGCGCTCGTCCGACCTTGCTTTCTTGGTCGATGTGCCCCGCCACAGCACCTCGCCAGTGCGCAAGTTGATAAGTCGCGCAGAGATACCAACCTCAATTGAGACACTGGAGCCCTGGTCGACTTCTTCGAGGTGATCCAGCGTTCCTGTGATCAGATATTCCGGGGACTGACGGCCGTCGAATATGTCAACCGACTGGAAAAGCCCCCGAGCTCGTAGCTCCCGCGCCAGGCCCTCCGTAACCACACGTCGTGGGTCTTCAGCCCAGCGATCATAGGTGTAGAAATCCAATTGTTCGGGAGATGGCCGATATACAATAGGACCTTCCTTCAAGAACCTCGGCGCGCTAAACTCCCGGACGGCGACCGATCCCAGAGCCGCCTTCGGTGGCTCGACGGCCGCAGTCGTCTCGGGTAGGTTCAAGACGTAATAACTCGGGTAACGGATCTTGCCGGCGCATCCGGGGAGGCTCGCCAGCGCGGCCGTCAAACTGAACGTGAATATCGCTCTTGAGTGGCGCATCAATCGCTTTCGAAAACCATCGTTGTGGCGTACACACTGATATGAGCAACAGACGAGTGGCTTTGTTGGAGGAAAGGTGTCTCCGATGGAAGCAGTTTTGAATACCTCCTAACGACGGGGAGCGAGTTCCGCTTCGGGGATGCTCCCCAAGATCCATCGCGCCTGACTCCATCCAGTGAACTCGAATTGTTCACCGCCAGCCAGTCGTACGCAACGCTCGCACTAAGGTTCAATGAGAGGCGTTTGCGAAGCCAGTTGCAGATCCATGACCAGACTGAGACGCCAGTCCAGTTGAAAGAATAACGCCGTCGATTTGCCGGACAGCACTTTCTTAAATATCGGAAGATACTTCAGCCGCAGCTCCATGATCGACTGCTCGACGCCCGCGCGCCCTTTGATGTAGCTTTCGGCTTGCTGATCGGTCATCGTCGTGTAATTCTGCGCGTACTCCTTGAGAAGGGCGTACTTCTTATCAGTGATCGCAGCAAATTCCGCATTGTACCGATCGTATACCGGCCAGAACTGTTGAGCCTCAGTGTCAGTTAAGTCCAGGTTGCCGGCTATGATCTGCTTTTTCAACGACCTAACGTCTTTCCTGAACAGCTTGATGTCGTCGTCCGATGATGCCTCCGACGCCTGGGTTTGAGCAAATGCTCCCAAGCCACTGATCAGCGAGGCACCAGCCAGCAGAGCGATCACAGTCCACAGTCTATTGGTCATCCATTCTCCTTCACCGCCTATTAACGGTTCTCAGAAGATAAGAGGTGCAGTCGCACGCTTTTGTTTGGTGCGTTAAGGTTCAAGGTCGACCGATGGCAGCACAAGTGAGGTTTCAGGAGCGACTATCGGTGCGGGGAGTCTCGTCCTTGGAAACCGAGACATCGGTCAATTCCAGAGGGAGTGAACAAGCGGTTGCAAGCCGATCAGGCGGTTATAACAACGTGAAGCTTCATCCCGTCTTTCACGGCGAAGTACAGAACGGACTTCTCAAGATGATCACGATGAGATATGGGGCCGCCTTCTCCCCTTGCGGCCGTAGGTCAATCGATCGGTATGACGAGATCGACCCTGGGCTTCTTGGACGAATTGAATTTGCTCAACGTCTTCGCCTTGGACCACCCATTTCGGTACTTCGCTTTCAAGGTGTAGTCGATATCGTCATTCAATCCATTGAAGTGGTAGCGGCCATCCTGATCAGTCATGTAGGACACGATCGACAGGGTTTCCGTGTTCTCCAAGAGCACGGCGACGCCCGGAAGCGTATTGCCCCTGCTGTCAGTCACGACGCCAGTTACCGAACGCCGTTCAAACTGTGAGAAGGAGGAGGATGCGACCATGAGCAATATTCCAGAGAGTTGAACGGTCCGTTTCAACATGCGGATGGCCTGCTAACACGCGATCTGAATCAGCTCCGGTTTTACGTCTGGTGTGCTGGTAACGCCACTCACGCTGAGGCGCAACTCGCGTTCGTACTCGGCTACGCGCGCCTCGATCTGGCGCTCGGCGTGGGCGCGCTTGATGATGTCTTCGCGATAACGCCTCAGGAAATAGTCAATGGTCTCCACGCGAATCCTCACCGATCCGGTTGGCTTGTTCTCATCGAGGTCCTTGAAGCAAAAATAGGGAGTGTGCGAGTTCTCAATAATGCCCTCGATTACGCCGTAGATCGGTGCATCATGGCCGCACTTAAAATTGGAGATCTCCATGGCCACCAGATTGGGATGGCGGGCAGTAAACTTTGCTGCCCAGATCTTATGGTTGGTGCTGGCCGAGTAACGCGTCTTCCAGACATCGGCAATGTCGAGGGGATGCGTAATGACTCCCGCGCGAACTTCCTCTCCGAAGAGGCGTTCGAGCAGGTCTTCATCGAGCGGTAGCGTACTTTGGGAAAAAATAGGGTAGCCGAGCCTTTGGAACTCCTCAAGAATCTCATGATTGAGCCCGGGATCGTGATGATAGGGCCGGCCCAGCATCACAATCCCGATTCGGTCTTCCCGTTCTAGCTGATCGAGGACCTCCCGAGCTTTTCTCCGCATGCCCCTCTCGTACTCTTCCAGCGCAATGTAACCGGCCCCAATCGCGCGTTCATTTTCTTCTTGCGACAGTCCTAATATAGGCTCGAAGGCGGTGAACATTTGGAAAGCCAGGAGCTTCCTGTCCTGAAAATTCAGAACCGGGTTAACATACTTGACGTCGTTTTCCGCAAAAACGTCACTTTCCTTTGTATAGGCTGCTTTCACAGTCTCCGGGCAGGCCGTCACGGTGGGGCAAGCATTTGAGCCCGTCAGGTTGACGAGCGGTGTATGGAGTACGTCCACCATTGGGAAGAAGATCAGGTCAAGAGGTTTTTTGGCCGCTTTGATCGTGAGCAGATTGTGGACATGTGCGATTCCAATCTTGGCTGGAAAGCAAGGGTCGATCGCACCCCGGCTCGCGCCAGCTCGATAGAGCTCGGGGCTGGTGTAGTCGGAGTAAACGATATTCTCCGCTTTCAAGCCAAGGCTCTCGAAGTACGCGTTGAAGTGCGGTGCGTAGACGTAAGCATTCAGCAGTCGCGGGACGCCGATCCGCAGGTTCGGACGGTTTTTCATCAGCGCTATCCGATCCTTTGTGGACTTCGTCCAACCGCGGGACGGAATCGGGTCAGCGACCAACTCGGTTTTGCGCGAACGGAATGCTTCGTGCGCGGCCAGGTCAACGAAGTTCGGATAATTTTTCTTCGCTGAGTCGAGCCCGGCCTTAATGTCCTTCATTTCCTCGATATCTTCGACAGTGCCTTTCTCGCACGTCGCAATGATGAGGCGCTGCTCGCCCGCCTGCAACGCCACCTTGGATTTGAAAACTTTCGCTACCGGGACGAAGTCCTGTGAAGGCTTCGCCGCGCCACCAGTATTCACGTCGATAAAGGTTCTCAGGCAATTGTTCTTACAGAAATAGCAGCGAGTATCTTCGTTGCGAGTTGTGCGATAAGAGATATTTCGAACTGCATCCAGTCCTATGAAGCTGGTGCGCCGGCCGTTGCGGTATAAGCGAGAGGCCTCTACGGCGGCTCCAATCGCTCCCGATTCGCCGCAGTGCTCATGAACGATGATCTCGGGCCTGCGTCCGCTGGATCGGAAGCTGGATAGGATGAAATCGACTTCGGCCTTTACCACTGCCAAATTGTTTTGCGTTCCACCCTGAAGCACGAAGCGCGATCCGAGGGCCGCCAGGTTTGGAATGCTGGCTACATAAAGGAACACGTTCTTTGGTAAGACTGCCGCGAGGCCAGCCAGAATCTCTTCCGCGCGCCAGCCCTGGCGCTGGAAGTTCACGATGTCCGACTGCATGAACACCGCGCAGCCGTAGCCGAAGACGGGCATTGACTTCGCAGAGAAGGCGAGGTCGGCATATTCTTCCACTTTGAGGCCGAATCCCTCAGCGGTCGATTGCAGGAAATAGCCGTTACCGGCCGAACATTGAGTGTTCAGCTTGAAGTCCTTGACCCGCCCGTTCTTAAGAACAATAAGTTTAATGTCCTGGCCGCCGACATCCACAATGACGTGAGGGTCGTCGTAGAACTTCATGGCTGATTCCGTGTGCGCCACGGTCTCGACCAGCGCTACGTCGGCATGCAACACGTCTTTGAGAATGTCCTTGGCGTACCCGGTCGTGGCAACTCCGAGGACTTCGAGCTTCGCCCGCTGCGACTCCACTTGCTCGCGCAGTTTGTCGAACATGTCAATCGTGTCCTGGATCGGATTGCCGTTCGAAAGCTGATATGCCTTGCAGAGGATGTCACCGTCTTCGGAGAGGAACACGGCTTTCGTGGATGTCGATCCGCCGTCTACGCCGACAAAGCCAGCGACTGTGGTTCCGGATTGGAAGCTGGCGGGAACGAATTTCTTGCGCCGGTAAGCGTGCTTAAACGCGTCCAGTTCATCGTTCGACCCGGTCAGCCCTCCGCTGCCTGAAACGGACTTCTCTTCGGCACGCCCGAAATCGATGTAGTGGACTAGCTTTGCGAAACCTCGATAGCGCCCCACCTCATCGTCTTCAGTCCTGCCGAATTCGATTGCACCGAGAGCAGCAAAATACTGCGCATTTTGGGGAACCTTAATGAGCTCCTGCGGCGTCGCGCCCTCCGGAATCTCGACCTTCCGTTCTTTCCACATGCGCGGGATGTTTGTTTGCCACGCCTCCCTCATGCCGCGAATGAAGGTGTTCGGCCCGCCCAGCAAGAGAACGTGGGGCCGCAGCGTATGGCCGCGAGTCAGCACGCTCAGGTTCTGAAGCACAATCGCTTCGAACAGCGACGCCATCAGCTCATCCGGCGGCGTACCTTCTTTTTGCAAACTGTTTACATCGGTCTCGGCAAAAACTCCGCACTTGCCGGCTACCTTGTGGAGCTTGATACCGTCGTAACCTTGCACACTCAGAGACTCGACCGGGATCTTAAGCTTGGCGTTGATCTTATCGATGACGGTGCCAGTGCCTCCCGCGCACTTGTCGTTCATGGACGGGAGCTTTTTCTTGCGGCCGCTCTCGGCATCATCTTTGAACACGATGATCTTGGCGTCCTGCCCGCCGAGTTCGATAACCGAGTACACTTCCGGATGCATCTTCTCGACAGCCAACGAAACAGCGGTTACTTCCTGAACGAATTTTGCGCCAACCAGCTCGGCGAGCGTACCGCCGCCTGAGCCGGTCATAAAAGCGCGCGAGTTCTCAGTGGTCACGCCAGTCTCGGTTTCGATACGTCGAAGAAACTCCAGGACCTTTTCCGGTTGTTTCGTTTCGTGACGCTGGTAGTCTTGCCAGACGATCTGGTCCGTCTGGATCTCGGAGACAACAGCCTTCACTGTTGTCGAACCCACGTCGAGCCCGACCATGTAGGACGCTTGCATTTCAGGCCACCCGGGGGTCGGAGGCTCGCACGGCGAAACGCTTCGACTTGCGCGCCTGTGAGTTCATCAGATCGTTGACATGCAGGACGAACTGAGCGGCCGTGCCCGCAACGCCTTCGCGATGAGGAACATGATAGAAAGGCCGCCGCAGCTCGCGATGATCGGCCACGAATCCGCGGATATCATCCAACCCTTTGCCGGTGGATTCGAGAACCTTCTCGAACTCCGCCTTAGCTTTGGCTTTCGCTTCGCCGAGAGCCATCTGCACGCGGCTATGGGCATTGACCTCGCCTTCGCCGGAAGTTTCGATCGGCAGAAAGATCATGTCCTTGAATTTGTTGATCACGGCCGATTGAACGCCATCCGACTGGGAGGATGGCATGCACCCAAACGGTTTCAACGCCAGCACCATATGGCATTTGTGATGAACCGTGTAATAGACGTTCTTGCCGACCTCGAGATGGCCCTCGCCGCCTCGCGCGAAGCGATGATAAAACGGTTCTGCGAGCCGCGCAAGCTCTCTTTGATCCACGAGCTTGTGGGCCAAACCGCCTAGTTTCGCGCCGACGCGATGATAGAAGTGCGCCCAAATGAACTCGCCAATCGTCAAGCCGAGGAGTTTAGCCTCGAAAGCAAGGTCGCGTGTGATCTTCCGTTTGTATGCGTACCAAGGAAGCTGTTCATGATGAGCGCGAACGTGCTTATTGTGGTGCGCCTTGGCTTTGGACTGGCAGAGTAGGTATGCAACCCAGGTTGCCACCGGCTCGACGATCACCTGGGCGCCCTCGCGCTCCAGGAAGCGGAACATGTTGAAGTTGCCGTCGCCTTCGGTTATGGAGGCCCAGAATTCCCCGGTGATTTTCACCACCGGCTTCACCTTCGTACGGTCGACTTCCACTTCGTCGATGCGCACTCGGCAAGCGTCGAGAGCGTGGAGATATGCTTTCCCGTACAGGTTCTCGTACACCTTGCCCCAGGAGTTCCAGAAGCGCATGAACTTGTCATGGCTCTTGAGATATCCTTTGGCCCAGTTCGGAGCCCGGTCCATGACTTCAAACGGCGGTCGCTCGCGAAGCATGCGAGTCAACGTATTGCCGGCTTCTTCGAAGGCGCGATCCGTTTCGCCATGCTTTACCTCGAATGGCCGGATCTTGTAAATGATGTCGTTGAGCGTGTCGCCAATGTTCATGGCATTAAGCATGCCCATGCCGAAGTCGACTGTAAACTTCAGTCCGGCCTCGCCCGATGCGGCTTTGATCCCGTCGTCCTGCTGAAACAGAAGCACTCGGAAGCCCTTGAAGCCGGCATTCTCAAGCGCGTAACGATACTCGGCCTCGTACATGCCGAAGCGGCATGGCCCGCACGATCCGGCCGTGAAGAAAACGTAGTTGTCGACGATCTCCTGGTGGGGCACACCCTGCTTTTCGAGTTGTTGCAGGTACTGAACCAGGCAACCCACCGTAAAGTACGTCGGATTGCATTGGCCGTTGTTGCCAAACTCCTTCCCGATTTGGAATGCGGGCACATCCGGGACGGGCAACGTCTGGCATTTGTATCCGCAACCTTCAAATACCGCCCGGAACATGTTGTCGTGCTTCCAGGTCATGCCCCCAATAAGAATGGTGACTTTGCCGCGCTCCGGCGCGGTGAAGGGCCGTTCCACGGGTCGTTTGAATTGATGCCCCAGTTGAATCAGCCCGGCACCTGCGCGCAAACGCGCGCGCTCCGCATCTACTCGCCGCGCGATATCGTCTGCCGCCACCTCTTCCGTGCGCGCATTGACAAGCACCTGATCCATCGTCTCCGGCATTTCTTCCCCTTTCGCGATTAGTCGAAGTTAGTGGTCCCCTGGAACCGGTTTAGCGCCTGCCGAAACATCCACTTAATGACGCGAGCGTCGTTGTAGCAGTACGCCAGGATATGGTTGAGTGTGGAGAAACAGTGCGGCTGGCACGCCTTCTTCATCTCCGACAGCTGCTCTGTCTCAAACTTGTGATTCTCGATCGTGCCCCAGTCATAAGTTGCGTTGTACATCGGAAAACACGGGGCGAGTGTACCGTCCGTCCGAACAATGAGTGAATTGAATCCGGCCCGGCAGTTCCATTCCTGAACTTTGCCGCGCATGAACAGCCGCATCTCATCTAGACGGCTGGCGGAGTTGACCATTTTGTAGCCCGACTTTTTTTTCTCGATCAGCCAGTCCACCAACTCATCGACTTTGTCCCAGTCCTCTGCTGTGATGAAAGTCTGGTTGTTCTCCATGTGCTTGAAATCCGGCTGGTCCATCATCGGCGATTCGTTGATGTGGTAGTCGGTGGCAATCCCGTGATCATGCGCGATCTCGGTCAACTGTCGGACGTCGTCCATATTGTTGCGGCAAATATTGATATTGAAGAAGACACTGTATCCGTATTGATATTGTTTCTTCACCAGGTAATCGAAGTAACGGCGTACGGGTACCAGTGCCTTCGGCAAGCCCGGCTTTTCGTCTACGGCGTCCACGGCGAAGTTGAATGTGGCGACGCCGGCGTCGGCGAGCCAGTCAGTCACCTGCGGCCTCAGCAGGCGCGCGTTGGTAGGAACATAGATCCAAAAGCCCTTCTTCGCCGCGTAGTAGCAGACTTTGTGAGCAAACTGCGGGCGCAACAGCGGCTCTCCACCCATCAGCGCAAGGACACCGGCGCCGGTATCGCGCAGCCAGTCAATGGACCGCTTGGCGATCTCTTCGGTCATGCCTTTCACGCGATTGTCGAACGCCCAACAATAATAGCAATCCAGATTACACTTCCACTCCGTAAATAGGTAAGCGATGATGGGGTGAAAATCACCTGGTAGCAGACGCGATTTCAGCCACGGCGCCGCCCAACCTCGCAAAGCGCGCGAAATCTGTTCCGCATTGTAATGGCGTTTCGGCGGAGGGATGGGCGGACCAAGTCCGTCGTCGCCCAGCAACTCAGAATGCTGTGGAAATACAGGATCCGGCAAACGCGCGGGTGTTCTCGCTGGAGGGACGAGAGATCGTGACCCCGGCTGCGTTAACAAATTGTTCAGAGGTACGTCCAGGCGGAAGCTGGATGAACCTTGGTTTTCCCCGGTTTCGACTGATGGCATTCATTTTCCTTTCGCTTATTGAGAAGACCACCCAGCGACTACCTTTGTTGGAGGAAAGCGTGTCTTGAGTTGAGTGGGGCGGACGTCCTCGTCCGCGCCGAACCTCCAGGTTCGGCTCTTCGGGAGCCAGCTGAAATTCAAGCGTTATGTGTGGCTGCGGTCTGCTGGCGTGTGGGGCCGACGGATTTCGGTACAAACAAAAAGGTCCTCACGACGCTCACAACTGATGAAACGATCGCGCCCGACCGACACCCTGCATGAAAAACATGAACACAATCCAGCTTTTGCCGTTGTGGCTTCTGATTCTGGCTACCGCCGCCTGCACTGCAGTTGCCCAGCAGACCGACGTCTCCAGTCAGTTGCGCGCGATTGCTTCGTCCGGCCAATTGCCGGAACTTCGATGGCCGAATTTCACCGACTATCGCCGGCACGTTCAGAACTTTTACGAGCCTTCGAGCTACACGCCCGCCTGGATTCTTGATAGTCAGCCAACCCAGCAGGCGCTTGCAATCCTAGAGATCCTGAGGCACGCGGACAGCCAAGGCCTGGACCCCGAAGATTACGACGCCTCCCGCTGGGCCGATCGGCTGGCTCGCCTGCAAAGGTCTCATGACCCCAGCCAGGTCGCAATTGTCGATGCGGCGCTTACCGTTTGCCTGATGCGCTACATGTCCGATCGGCACATCGGAAAGATCAATCCGGAGCACTTCAAGTTCGGCCTCAGCGTCGAAGAAAAGAAGTACGACTTGCCCGCTTTCCTGCGCGAGAGGCTGGTCAATGGGGATGCCAAAGCGGCATTGGCGCAGATCGGGCCGCCATTCGCCGCCTACAACCGCACCCTGGATGCATTGCAGCGCTACATGCAACTGGCGGGACAAGACAACGGTGAGAAGCTTCCAGTTTCGAACAAACCCATTGCACCCGGAAGTTCGTACGATGGCTTTCGCCGATTGGCGCGCCTGCTATGCCTGTTGGGTGATCTGCCCGCGAACGCAGCCGTTCCCGATGACTCGAACTTGTACCAGGGCGCGGTCGTGGACGCGGTCAAGCGCTTCCAGGGCCGGCATGGCCTGAAGCCCGATGGCAGGTTGGACGAACAAACCCTGAGAAACCTGAACACGCCGCTGAGCCAGCGCGTCGACCAACTGCGCCTTACCCTTGAGCGCTGGCACTGGCTGCCGGACCGCTTCAACGAACCACCGGTCGTCGTCAATATCCCGGAGTTCCGCCTGCGAACCTTCGACAGCGACGGAAACGAAGTGCTCACCATGAACGTGATCGTCGGCAAGGCATTCCACCACAAGACGCCGGTCTTCGAAAAAGACATGCGTTACGTGGTCTTCCGCCCGTACTGGAATGTGCCGCCGAGTATCCAGCGCTCGGAGATCGTGACAGCTATCCAGAGGGACCGCGGCTACATCGCCAAGAAAGGATTCGAGGTAGTCACGCCCCAGGGACAAGTGGTCACTTCAGGCGCCATCTCGGATGAAGTGCTGTCGCAATTGCGTTCCGGAAAGCTCGAGGTCCGCCAGAAACCGGGCGCAACAAACGCACTGGGTCTAGTGAAATTGCTGTTTCCCAACGAGTACAACGTTTACCTGCACAGCACACCGTCGCCGCAATTGTTCTCTCAGACCCGGCGGGATTTCAGCCACGGCTGCATTCGCGTCGAGAAGCCGGCAGAACTGGCGGCATGGGCGTTGCGCGAAAGGCCCGAATGGAACCTTGAGAAAGTGCAGGCAGCCATGACGAGTGGTAGCGACAACGTGCAGGTCAACCTTACAAACCCAATCCCCGTGCTAATCCTTTACGGCACTGCGGTCGTCGATTCGGATGGCACAGTGCGCTTTTTCGACGACATCTATGGCTACGATGACGAACTCAAGCAGGCCCTCGCGAAGGGGTATCCGTATCCCGGGTGAAAACGAATTACCAGCGCCCTAGGCGCGTAGGGTCGGGCAGGTCTCCGCACCGGCCCGCCAGTCAGAAGCTTCAGAGCCAGGTGCGCCGATCACTCGAAAGAGTGAACCCTCAATCCCGCTATTAGGGTTTCGAACGTCTTATCAAGCCCTTAACCTAAGAGAGGGAACTGTTCCTGCAGCGCTTATTTTCAACTTTCGCTAGGGGCTGGCCTGGCAGCGGCCTCCTCTGCCTACGCCTGGGTGCTAGTATTGCCTTATTCCACGACGGGGTCAGCGGATGGGTGGAATCTCCTCACGAACTACACCTAGTTAGGTTACTGATCGAGGCCGCAGCGGGACTGCTCCTAACTGCCGGTCTGTGGACACCGCTCGCCGGCGGGGTCACCGCAATTATTGGGCTGTGGAGTGCGCTATCGGGAACCGGAAATCCTTGGAGCCAACTCCAATTGGCGATATTGGGGGCCGGGCTGGCTATGCTCGGACCTGGCATGTGGTCCGTTGATGCCCGCCTCTTCGGAAGAAAGCGCATCGAACTTTCGAACGGTAGAGCTGTCCTCAATCGCTCGAAAGAGTAGTCCACGGCCTCACTATCCAGTGAATCCGGCTTCACCATCCAGTGAGCCGGCAGGCTCTAATCGGGGTTGGCTGCGCTCGTGATTAGGTACACAATCAGGCAGAGGAACCAAAGGAAATGGCAACAACGAGCACCGTCGTGATCCGTACCATTCCGACTACCCAGTCCGGTATCAGCGCACAACCAAAGGGGCCCCGTCTGGTGACTGGCCACCATGTCTCTGCAAGCACAAGCACGAAGGACTTTCCTCCATTCCGGCTGGACACAGTCAATCAGTGCCTCTGGCGGTGCCGGCATAGCGGAGAGGACGAACGTGTCCCTTTGAAACCGAAGGCATTCGCAATTCTTCGATATCTCGTGGACCACGCAGGACGCTTAGTGACCCAGAACGAACTGCTCAAAGTCGTATGGCCCGATACCCATGTTCAACCTGAGGTTCTGAAGCGGCACATCTTCGAAGTCAGAGAAATACTAGGGGATGATCCAAAGAATCCTGTTTATATCGAGACGCTCCCCTGTCGCGGATACCAGTTCATAGCGCCAATTCGGAATGCGGCATCGGCTCTACTCGCGCCAGCGGAGATCCCGGAGCGAACCAAAATCGTGGGAAGAGATCGACCGCTTCGTGATTTGCAAGCATGCCTCGGGAGAGCACTTGGCGGGCAGCGGCAGATCGTCTTCATCACGGGGGAGATGGGTATCGGAAAGACCACGCTAGTGGACGAATTTCAGCGGCAGGCGGCCACTGGAGCAACCATTCTTATCGCCAGAGGGCAGTGCGTTGAAGGCTACGGCGGCAAGGAGGCCTATTACCCGGTGCTGGAGGCACTGGGCAGTTTGTGTCGTGGGCCCGAGGGCAACTTCGTGGTTCAGATCCTCGCCACGCAGGCCCCTACGTGGCTCGTTCAGTTCCCCGGCCTTGTAACCTGCCAACAGCGCGATAGATTGCAGTGGGAAATCCAGGGCGCTACACGGCAGAGAATGCTGCGCGAGATCGTCGAGGCCCTGGAGACCATCACTTCGGAGCGACCCCTCATGCTGGTTTTGGAGGATCTGAATTGGGCGGACCCATCCACGGTGGATCTCATTTCCGCTATCGCCCGTGGGCGAAACACGGCGAAGCTGATGGTGATCGGCACATACCGTCCGGCGGACGTGGCAATCTCCGATCATCCATTGAAGGCAGTGAAGCTAGACCTTTTGGTTCATCAGCTGTGTAATGAGATTGCTTTGGATCCGCTGCGGGAAGAGGAAATAGCAATGTTCCTTGCGGCAGAGTCTTCAGATGGCAGTGTACCCGAAGGTCTCGCCGCGCTGCTCCATCGGCATTCGGAAGGCAATCCGTTATTCATGGTGGCGGCGCTGGACCACATGAGCCAGCGGGCTTTCATCTCACGCCGGAAGGGAATATGGAAGCTCAACGTATCGCTGGACGAGATCGGCCTGGAAGAACCGGAGAATCTGCGACAGGTGATCGAAGCTCGGATTGACCGGCTGAGTGAAGAAGAGCGTTGCGCTTTAGAAGCAGCAAGCATCGCTGGCGTCTCATTCTCCGCGGCTGTCAGCGCCGGGACAGCGAACATGAGTGTAGAGAGCTTTGAAGTCTTGTGCGACGGGCTGTCGCGCCGCCGCCAGAAATTGCGTTCCGCAGACCCTGCGCATTTTCCGGACGGAACAACCTCCAGCTGCTACGCATTTGTCCATGCACTCTACCGCGAGGTGCTGTATCGACGGCAATCGCCGGCGCGCAGGGCTAAACTACACCTGCTGGTCGCCGGACGACTAGAAACAATCTATGCAGACCGGCTGAGCGAACGTGCTGCTGAATTGGCGCATCATTTCGAACAAGGTGGGGATCCGCTGCGTGCGATCAAGTACCGGCAGCTCGCCGGAGACAGCGCCGGCCGCAGGTTTGTGCCTTGGCAAGCCGGCGGAGACATCCGGTCAAGGGCGCTCCAATGAAGAGCGCTACTTGCGCGAGCGGGATCGTAATTCCGAGAACTGCAATTAGTTTGGCGGCATGATTCCGTGCTGGAAATTAAGCGCGTGAAATGTTTTCGTTCAAGAGCTCTGCAACAGGTAGCTTGTGGCGCACGTACTCTTACGAACCCCGTTGACGCTAGTATCGACGCCGCTTTTCTTCGACGAAATACTCAAGGCCGTTCACCAAGATCATTGGCACACTCCTACACCGCGCCAGCCGGTTGATTTGTCTCGCCAGCATGAACATTAACCTCTACTGGCGAGGTGTGCCCAATGATCTCCTTCGCCTGATCCACTTCATCCGCGGTGCCGTGCGCAATCTGCAGGAACTTGTCCGCCTTCAGCACTACGTCATATTGGACGATGCTGTCCCGGGGATTACCGATGTTGTATAGGCCGCCGCCGATCACGCTGAGTACCACGGCAACAGTTAACGCAATGGGGAATCTGAACGGGAAGCTGCGCGAAATTCGATGGGAATTCGGATGGAAGCGAAGGGCGCGCCGATGATGGTCGCTAAGATGCTGGTGGCTCCCATTCTGAGCAGAGTGCACTCTCCTTCACTCTCTGCCGAGTGGGTGGGTCATTTCCTCCGGGCGCACCCATGAATCGAACTGGTCCCCAGTTAGGAACCCGAGCTTGATAGCAGCGTCACGTAGACTGAGATCTTCGTGGTATGCGGTCAGTGAAATCTTCGCTGCCTTCTCGTATCCAATGTGTGGATTGAGGGCAGTCACAAGCATCAGTGAATTATCGAGATGTTCTTTGATCCGTTTCTCATTCGGCTCGATCCCAATGGCGCAGCGGTCGCAAAATGAGCGGCAACCGTCAGTGAGTAGCTCGATCGATGTCAGCACGTTGTGCAGCATGACGGGCTTGTATACGTTCAACTGAAAGTTGCCTTGCGAACCTGCAAACGCGACAGCATGGTCGTTCCCAAAAACCTGGACTGCGACCATCGTGAGGGCCTCGCACTGAGTCGGATTGATCTTTCCCGGCATAATGGAAGAGCCGGGCTCGTTTTCGGGGATTTTCAGTTCACCAAGCCCTGCACGCGGGCCGCAAGCGTACCATCGAACGTCGTTCCCGATCTTCATCAGCGCGCCGGCGAGCGTGCGAAGGGCTCCGCTCACGGTTACCATGTCGTCGTGTGCCGAGAGCGCCGCGAATTTATTGGGAGCTGAGACAAAGGGCTGGCCGGTCTCCTCAGCTATCCGCCGCGCAGCTACTTCACCGAAGCGGGGATCAGCGTTGAGTCCCGTTCCGACGGCTGTGCCGCCGATTGCCAGACGATAAACTCCAAGAAGAGCTTGGCGAATGCCGTCGAGCGCCTGGTCCAGCTGTGCCACCCAGCCGGAGACCACCTGACCAACGGTGAGCGGCGTCGCGTCCTGAAGGTGCGTCCGCCCCACCATGACGACCTCGCCATAGCCGCGGGCCTTCTCATCGAGGACATCCCTTAGGCGCCCTACCGCTGGAATCAGGCCGCCTTCGATTGCCTCCACGACTGCGATATGCATCGCAGTTGGAAAGGTATCGTTCGAGGATTGACTATGATTCACATCATCGTTCGGATGGATCGGCTTCTTTGAGCCGACCGTTCCACCAGCAAGCTGGATCGCCCGGTTCGCGATCACTTCGTTGGCGTTCATGTTGGTCTGCGTGCCAGAACCGGTCTGAAATACAACCAGCGGGAACTCATCGTCCCATCGGCCATCGATCACTTCCTGAGCAGCTCGCACAATCAGATCGACTTTTTCCTTGGGGAGCTGGCCCAATTCGCCGTTGGCGAGGGCCGCACATTTTTTCAAAATGCCCAGGGCTCGAATGACGGGTCGGCCCCAGCGGAAACGCTCCACGCCAATCGGAAAGTTGATATGAGAACGCTGAGTCTGTGCGCCCCACAAGTGTTCGGAGGGGACCTCGACGTTTCCTAAGGCATCTTCTTCGATGCGGAACTGATCGGTAGTTGCAACACTCATGATCGTTTACTCCTCGTGAGACTTATTTACTTCCCCAAAGCAGGGATGCCCAAGGCACGCCGATGCTCAGGAACACAATGAGGAAAACGGCACCGAAAATTGTTCCGAGGCGCCAGTAGTCCCTAGCCGGCAGGAAACCGCTATTGGCATAAATCGGGCTAGCGGCATCTGCGAATGGCGTGATA
>Ga0335069_10001121_pt1 | contig 43109 bp, 38 predicted proteins | sample Lox_Sample_11_FD_206714 | JGI IMG/M metagenome (GOLD analysis project Ga0335069, IMG submission 206714) | Soil microbial communities from Loxahatchee National Wildlife Refuge, Florida, United States - Lox_Sample_1.1 | ecosystem: Environmental > Terrestrial > Soil > Wetlands | place: USA...
AAGACAAAGCCCGGATAACCGTCGAGGTATCGCCGGAACTCACGCACGCATGGGAAGGTCGACGCCTGCTCGAACGCACGATCGCGTGGGCTCGCGGGTTTCGATCTTCGAAACAGCCTCGATGAAAGCCCAGTTAGTTCCAGACGTTCTGATGGCTGCCGTTGAGCAGTATCCCGCCCGTACCGCGATCGTGATGGGCGAGCGTGTAGTTACCTATGCCGAATTCGACGCGATGGCGACGAAGGTCGCGCGATCGCTCGTCCGCTACGGGGTCAGGCCCGGTGATCGCGTGGCACTCTGGATGCCCAAATCGATCGAGGCGATCGCGGCGATATGGGGAATCATGCGTGCGGGCGCGGCTTACGTCCCGCTGGACGCGACCGCTCCGGTTGCTCGTATCGCCGGAATTATCTGCGATTGTGCGGCGAGTGGCTTGATAACCTCGGCCCGAAACCTCGCGATGCTGACGCCGATCCTCGCCGACGAGAATCCGCTGAGGGGTGTTTGGTTGCCCGAGGCGACCGCGTCGGAACTTCAGTGCGCAGCTCCGCTGATTACGGCCGATGAACTTGAAAGCGAAGACGCGCAGAGCTTTTCTGTCGCGCTCAAGCCTGGCTCCCTCGCGAATATCCAGTACACGTCGGGATCCACGGGTGCCCCAAAGGGTGTGATGGTGCCTCATCACGCGTTGCTCGAACAGATGAATTGGACGCAGAACGTGTTTCATCTGACACCTGACGATCGCCTGAGCGGTCATACGCCGCTGCACTCAGCGATGGCGAGTTTCGATATCTTCATGAGCGTGTTGGCGGGAGCGGCGCTCTATCCCGTGCCGCCGGCGCTCGCACTTTTCCCGCGTGAAGTGGCCAAGCTCTGGAGTGCAGAGAAGCTCTCCGTATGGTTTGTCGTGCCGAGCGTGCTCTCGATGATGATCGATCAGGGAGGCTTCGACGGTAACGATTTTTCCTCCCTTCGGATCGTGGGTTTCGGAGGTGAGCGCGCAACCTACGACCGTATCCGCGAGATCGCTAATCGCCTTCCCCACGTCCGTCTTTTTACCAACTACAGTTGCACCGAGGCGAAAATACGTATCCTCCGAGAGCTGCCGCGGCCATTTGAAGAGATCGATCTTCGCCGCATCGGCCCTATCTCGGGGGCTTTCGAATTATTCGTCCTTGACGACGACGATCGTCCCGTCGGACCGGGCGAAGTCGGCAAGCTCTGGATAGTCGGATCGGTCCTGATGCTTGGCTACTGGGGTCGCCCCGAGGAGACGGCGCGGGCGCTGAGGGAAGTCGAGCCGGAGCCCGGTCGCAAGGTAAAGGGTTACTGCACCGGCGATCTCGTGCGGCGGCTTGAAGATGGCGGGCTCGAACTGGTTGGCCGAGCCGATCAGCAGATCAAGATTCGCGGAAATCGCGTTGAACCGAGCGAGATCGAGGCTGCTCTCACGCGTCGTCCCGAGGTCCAGGAGGCGCTTGTGTTTCCACAGCAGGACGCGAAGCTCGGGCTGCGCGTGGTTGCTGTCGTTGTCGCTAAGGACGATGCGTCTATCGATCAAGCCATCTTGCGTCGGCACTGTGCGGAACTGCTGCCCGCCTACATGGTGCCGGCCGCCATCTACGTCCGCTCAGCCATCCCACGATTGAGCAACGGCAAAGTGGACCGGCGTGCTGCTCTGATCGATATTGAGGACGTTCAGACCGATGCAACTTAACGCGGTTCAAGAAGAGATACGGAACTTTCTCCTGAGCAGCGTTCCGGCTGCGGCGCAGCTTCAGGATTTATCGATAGACGATCCACTCCTGGAGCTTGGCGTGTTCGATTCGTCCGCGATGGTCGAGACGGTGGTCTTCTGCGAACAGCATTTCGATATCGAGATACCGAGCGAAGAACTCAAACCGGGATCTTTCGCTTCTATCCGTGCGATAAGCGAGATGGTGCTGCGCGCGCTGGATCGTCTCAGCGCATAAGCCCGGCCACGAGGCGATCGACAATTCCGCTCGGAGCCGCGGTTGGAACACTCTGCGGGATCCGCTCAATCAGGGCTTCACTTATCGCCACCAGATGCTCAATGGTCGCCCAATTGGGCTGAGCGACCAGACCCGCCTCGGCGTGGAAGCCGAATGGATCGCGCCAAAAAAGTGTCGAATGAACCGCAACGCCGCTGGTGGGCCAATTTATGATGCTATCGGCCAAGGCTGGATCGACCGGCTTCTTCTGGCTTTTGTCCGGCATCGTCAAGACGCGATAAGCCTTATCGAACGCCGCGTTGCCGCTCGCAACTTCCTGCGCCTCTTCAAAAAACTTCAAGACACCGGCAGCCGTTCCGCTGAAGGCAGCTATCTTTGAAGGGCTGTGCGAAGAAAGCGCTACGTTCTTCCCACCTATCGAACCGGAAACCCGCAAGCGCGTATCGATACTGTCGCGCAGCGCTATAGCGACGTTAGTTTCCCCGGCCAATGAGGGAAAGCGCTGATGGAGACCGACGGACCATCCTCGGTTACTCGCGCCAGAGCCTTTGGTCGTAAGGATCCACTTGATACCGCTTGCAGTTTGTCCCTCGATACGAACGTCGGTCGGACTCCCGGTCCATTGACGTTTGTGGAACGTCCATCGGCGCTGTTCAGCATGCTGCCGTATTTCGCGGACGAAGCGCCGCTGACTCCGCGTCAGGAGTCTATAGAGGCCGACAGGAAGGCCTATCACGACCAGAAACATCCCCCATACGAGCGGTAGTGTGTACGGCATCGCAGATAGCCTCTCGTCGAGAAGAGGCTATCAATCGGACCGAGTTAGGTCGTCGAGGAAAAAACGAAAAGAGGGCGGAGTTATCGCGCGGAAATCGTTAGCGCCAATCGTCGAGTAGATAGACGCCGGGACGGTTGTAACCCGGATCATGATCGCGGTGCATCGCTACGCCAAGGATGTCGGTGCGGAACCGACGCGCGACCATCGTGCGATAAGCTTCGTGGCGGGCCGTATTTACTCCGGCAACAAAGCGCTTGACGCCGCGACTGGCGCCGAATTGGCAGGATGCATCGAGGAGCCGCTCGAAGTTACTCGCTGCATCCACTCCCGGTCGCACTGCGGCAAACTTCGCAAAGCACACGCCGCCGCCGGCCTCGGTCCTTGCGCCAACGTGGCAGACTGCGAAGGCTACGATCTTGGAGTTGTCTGTCAGCAGGATTGTATCGCCGAGCCGTTGCTTATCGACCGATCCAATATCGATAGCGACGTCGAGGCCCTCATAGATCTGATTCGTCAGTTCGCGGCAAGCCGCAATCATCTCTTGTTTTTGGCTCGCTGGCAGCTTGGAAAGCTCGATGTAAGTTGCCCCTTGTTGGGAAGAGCTGGTGGCCAGCGACATCACCGGAGTCAGAAAGCGGGACCAGAAGCCAAACTTCTGATAGAGAGCCGCATGCTTGGGACTGTAGCTGAAGGTGAACAGACCGGTATGGCGACACCCCCACTTCGCGAAGAGATCCATCGTTGGTTCGAGCAGTCGCTGTGCGACCTTTTGCTCCCAGAATCGAGGATCGACGGAAAGCGGACCGAAGAAACCGACGCTTCCCCAGTTAGTAGCGAAGTTTGAACCGACCAGCTTGCCATCGCCGGTCGCGACGAAAGCCGCACTAGGATCGGCTTTGAAACGCGTTCGGGCAACATCGCTATCACCGAACATGGCCATCGGATCCGGCAATCCGATAAACGTTCCGAAGGCGAGACGGAGGATACGATCGACTTCGACAAGATCCTCCGGCTGCATCGGGCGAGTGGCGATTTCCATCGGCTATCTCGTTAGAACCTTTTCAGTACTGCGAGCAGAGTGAGGATTACTCGAAGCTTTCGCGTAGGCGAACGGCAGCGAGCGGCGACGTAAAATCGCCGCTCGCTGCAATCAATGAATTGTTAGGCGGCGGGGCGGAATTTCACGAGCGTCACCTCGGGTGTGACGTCATCGAAGACTACCTCGACGCGCTGATCGATTTTTACTTGCGCCGGCGGACAATCGACGATGTTCGTGAGTATCCTCAGGCCCTCGTCTATTTCGACCCACGCGAGGACATAGGGCAGTGAATCGCGGAAACCGGCGGCGCCGTTCTGATTCGTTACGGTGAAAGTGTAGATCTTGCCCTTGCCGCTGCACTTCACCCATTCAGTGTTGGAAGACATGCAGTTGGTGCATAGCGCGCGCGGATGGTGGCGCAGATCGCCGCAATCGCGGCACTTCTGGATGTATAGTTCGTGACGCTTGGCGGCCTCCCACCAGGGGCGGTTTTCTTCGTCGATATGAGGGAGCGGTTTCGCGTAACGCTTCTTATCTTTTTCGTCAGCCATGGCTGTTACTCACTGGTTGCTGAGAATCAAAGTTGCGCCGGAGTGACGGGTGCCGAGTTCGCCGCCGGTGCCGTGGCATAGGGCGATCTGGCAATCCTTGACCTGACGCGGACCACATTCGCCGCGGAGCTGCTTCACCGCCTCGATTACGAGGAACATCCCGCGCATCCCCGGATGATTCGATGACAGTCCACCACCGTCGGTGTTGATTGGGAGTTCGCCGTCGTAGCGAAGGCGTCCGCCGGTCACGAAGGAGCCACCCTCGCCACGTTTGCAGAAGCCGAGATTTTCGAGCGTCGTCAGGACGGTGATCGTGAACGAATCGTAGATCATCGCCATGTCGATATCTTTATGAGTGACGCCGGCGCGCTCGAACGCGAGCTTGCCCGACTGATGGGCCGCGATTTCGAGGAAATCGCGCTGTCCGCGAGCCGCATGACGCGCGGTCTCGCCGGTGCCGAGAATATACGCTGGCTTTTTCTTTAGATCCTTCGCGCGTTCCGCAGAGGTGACGACCAACGCGCCACCGCCGTCGCTGATGATGCAGCAATCGAGCAGATGAAGCGGCGACGAGATGATACGCGAGGAGAGCACGTCATCGACCGTAATCGGATCGCGGTACTTGGCGGCCGGATTCATCGACGCATGATGGCGCATCGTCACCGCGATCTCGGCCAGTTGCTCTGACGTGGTGCCATATTCATGCATGTGCCGCTGCGCGACCAACCCGTAAGCACCCACCGTGGTCGGGCCGTAAGGAAATTCGTATTGATGGCAGGGGTCACCACCACCCAGTCCACCGCCAGTGCCGATCGCGAACCGGCCCGACGCAGCGGTTGAGCCGTAAACGATCACGGCTACATCGCAGAGGCCGGCGTGAATCGCGGCTGCGGCGTGGGCAGTGTGGGCTACGAAGGACGAGCCGCCCATGTTGGTGCCGTCCAGGTAATTGGGGGTGAGGTTCAAGTAGTCGCAGAGACCGACGATACCCATCATGCTCATCCCGATACCGGCCGAGAAGATGCCGTCGACGTCTTTGATCGTGAGACCACAATCGGCGAGCGCACCCCGGATGCTCTCGGCCATGATCTGATGCATGCTCTTGTCCGGGGCGAAACGTGTTGGATGTTCGTAAACGCCGGCGACGGCGGTTTTGCGGCTGAGACTCATGCCAGCGCTCCCTCTCTATTTCAGTTCGCTCAGGAATTTTTCCAGCGCCGCGTTAACAGCAGCCGGTTGTTCAGAAGTGACGTAATGCCCAGCGTCAGCAATCTTCTCGAGCCGCGATCCTTTGATCTGGCTGACGAGATGTTCCGACATCGCGGGCGGCGTAACGTCGTCGTCGGCTCCCGCGATGATCAACGTGGGCTTGTCGATACGGCCGACCTGATCGCGCAGGTCAACGTTGTTGCAGGCGACCATATCGCCCCATCGCGTGCGCGGATCGGTACGGATCTGCTCCCCCCATCCTTCACGAATAATCTCCTGACGTTCCGCAATCGTCTTGGGCGAGTAACCACCGTTGGTGAACGGCTGACCCGTCCGGCCCATCGTGACGTTGCGCCAGGTCTGGATCAGTTCCGGGGCGAGATTGAACTTCGCCGATGTGGCGATCAGACCTAGCGCCTGGACTTTCGCCGGATGCCGCAACGCGAGGTCCATCGCAACCGCACCACCCATCGAACGGCCGACCACGACCGCCGACTTGATTTTGAGCGTATCCATGAAGGCAGCAACGAAGTCAGCGTAGGCCTGCACCGAGGGCAGGGCCTCAACGCCGGAGCTGCGTCCATGGCCGGGAAGATCGAGCGCGATAGGGCTGTGGGCCTTACCCAAGTGGTCATATTGATAGTGCCACGAATGGCCGTTCGAACCGGCCGCGTGGATAAAGACGATGGTGCGACCACGCGACAGATCGGGCACAACGTCGGGCAGCGTGGTTGCGCCGACGTAGTAATAGTAGGTCGCGAATCCGCTGACCTGCGCGTACTTGGTGGGCATCTGGAAATTCAACTCCGTAGCAAAGCTGAACGTTAGCTACGTGGTTTGCCGTCACATTGTCAAACGCAACGGGGACGACCCGAAGCACACACTGAAAAATGGAGAATTTGAGGAGGTGGTTGAGGAGTTGAGGTGGTTAGGTACGCTTGCGACGACCGCGCAACGCCGGCGGCGGGAACTTGGAAGCTTGAGCCAGTTCCCACTGCTCGATCGCGCTGCGATTGAAACGCCAGTTGCTGCCGACCCGGAAGCCAGGAAGACGGCCTTGGCGAAGGAGGCGATAGATCGTTGTGGGATGGACGCGGAGGTAGTCCGACAATTCCTTGATGGTGAAGACTTCTTCCTGTGTCGCCATAACGCAGTCGCAGCTCCCAGACCCTCGACTAAAAGCGGTCGCGAACCCCGCCTTTATCGACTTGGAAAGCTTATCCTCTCCGGTGGATTATGACCAGCCATAAACACGCTCAAGAGCATTTGCTTATCACAAATTTCTGCAAATCAGCGAATCTCGGCGCTACCCGCCTTAGCGGGTCTTAGGTATAGCAATGAGATGTTTAAGAGGATTTAGATTAGTAGATTTATACCGTTATATGTCGACTAATGTTGTTTTAATTAAACATGTCGCAATTCCGCCGATCGGCATCAAAGGTACCCTTAGATAGCTTCGCGAGGAGCCTCTAAGAAAAAAAATTTCTCTTACTTTGGCCCGGTCGCTTTCTGCGATGCGAATTGGTGGCTGGATCGGCGATGTGCTATGCAACGGCAAAAAGGAGATCTCCGCGATGAGCGCGACAGAAAACAAGCGATTGGTTGAGGATGCGTTCGCGAAATGGGCGCGCGGTGACGGCGGCGCATTTATGTCGATGCTGGCGGATGACGTGCGCTGGACCGTAATCGGGAGCACGCCAGTGTCGCGTACCTATACGAGTCGGCAGGCTTTTCTCGATGGTGCGGTTGGTCCGCTAAGCAGCAAACTGATCGGCGGAATTCAGCCGACGGTGCGCGATATCCTAGCCGACGGCGAGAAGATCGCGTTGCAGTGGGAAGGACGCGCGACCGGGAAGAACGGCACGATTTACCATCAGACCTATTCCTGGGTGATGCGGTTCGAGAATGGCAAAGTGAAGGAAGGCACGGCCTATCTCGATACAGAACTAATCTCACAACTCTGGAAGTAAGCCGATGCGCACCAACAAACTGCGAGCGACACTGAAGTCGGGCGGTCTCGCGCTGGGGACGATTCTGTGGGAGACGCGGGCGCGTGGCGTGATGCATACACTGGCGCAGGCCGGGATGGATTTCGTCTTTATCTGCACCGAGCATTCCGCCTACAACCTCGAGACGGTCGTCGATATGGTCGCGTATGCACATGCGGCCGGGCTCACTCCTGTCGTGCGCGTCCCTGATCTGCAGTACGAGCACGTGACGCGTCTGCTCGACGCCGGATGTCAGAGCTTGATCGCACCGCATTTTCGCACCGGTGAAGAGGCGCGGCGGTACGTCGAGTACGCAAAGTACCATCCCGAGGGGCGGCGTGGGATGGCGATCATGAACAACGCCGGCGTCGAATATGAGAGCGTCGATACGCGGACGGCGATGGCCCATGCGAATGCCAACACGTTGCTGGCGGTCGTAATCGAGACGCGCGAAGCGATCGAGAACGCCGAATATATCCTGATACCGGGGATAGACGTTGTGCTGGTGGGTCATCAGGACCTTTCGCAGAGTCTCGGCGTGCCCGGTGAGTTCGGTCATCCCAAGGTGCGTGAGGCCGCCGCGCGCGTTAATGCGATCTGCAAGGAGCGCGGAATTGCCACTGCCGGGGCGATCAATCAGCCGGAGAACGCCGAAGCGGTAATCAAGAGCGGGGCGCAATTTCTGCTCTACGGCACCGATCTGCTGCTGATGCGGCGGGAGGCCGAGCGCGCAGCCAAGGCGGTCGCACCGTTTCGCAAATAAATCATCAACGCACAGAGAACGAGCCTGCAATCCGCGGGACTCAGCAAATTGGAGAGAACAATGGCAGGAATTCTGGAAGGCAAAGTTGCACTGATCACGGGTGCGGGTTCGGGTATCGGTCGCGCGACGGCGAAAATCTTCGCGCGTGAAGGCGCGAAAATCGTCCTGGCGGATATCGTTGCTGATGCGGCGCAAGAGACGCTGAACGAAGTGAAGAAGCTCGGCGCGCAGGGTATCTGTATCAAGGCTGACGTGGCCAATTGGACCGATGTCGAGGGCTTGGTCGCCAAGACGGTCGAGACTTACGGCCGCCTCGATTGTGCTTTCAATAACGCTGGTATCGAAGGCCAACCCGCGCTGACCCACAAGTGCACCGAAGAGAATTGGAATCGCGTGATAGCGATCAATCTGACCGGCGTGTGGCATTGCATGAAGGCCGAAATAGCACAGCTTCTGAAGCAGGGCGGTGGCGGTGCGATCGTGAATACGTCGTCGGTCGCGGGTATTGCCGGATCGGTCGGTGGACCTGCCTATGTAGCTTCAAAGCACGGAGTCGCAGGGCTGACACGCGCAGCCTCGATGGAGTACGGCAAGCACAACATCCGTATCAATGCGGTATGCCCCGGTCCGATTCGCACCCCGATGCTCGGTCGAATCATGGAGCACACGAAGGGTGGCGAGCAGGGTTTCGCACGGTCAGAGCCGCTCCGTCGTTTGGGTGAGCCGGACGAGATCGGCGAAGCGGTGGCGTGGCTCTGCTCCGAGCGCGCATCGTACGTGACCGGATTGCCGATGCCGGTCGATGGCGGCTACTTCGCGCAATAACAAAGCGGAGAGCGATGATGGCGAATTACTCGCAAGTATTGCTGGAAAAGATCGATCGCGTCGGCAAGATCACGCTTAATCGACCGCGCTATCGCAACGCGCAATCGACGGCGCTCTTGAAAGAGCTGGATAAGGCTTTCGAAGAAGCGGCCACGGACGACGAAATCAAGGTCGTGATTCTCGCCGGTGCCGGCGAGCATTTCTCGGCCGGGCACGATCTCGGCACTCCCGACGAAAAGGCCGATCCGAAGAGCTACTACAACACCAAGGGGCTCAAGAATCGCCATATCCGATCGTGGGAGATCTTCCTCGACAACACGATGCGCTGGCGGAACTTGCCCAAACCGACGATCGCGCAGGTGCAGGGCTTCTGTATCTTCGGCGGCTACATGTTCGCTTCCGCGATGGACCTGATTATCGCGTCGGATGATGCGATGTTCCTGCCGTCGATCACCCAATATTTCTCGGCGCCCTGGGATGTCGGAGTGCGCAAAGCCAAGGAGATTCTCTTTCAGAGTCGCTTTATCGATGCGCAGGAGGCGTTGCGGACGGGTCTCGCCAACATGGTGGTGCCGCGTGCCGACCTCGAAAAAGAGACGCTGGCGCTGGCGAATCGAATCGCGGAAAGCGATGCGTTCACCCTGCGGATGCTCAAGTTCGCGATCAATAACGCTCAGGACGAGATGGGGTTCCATACGGCGGTGCGCAACGCCCATTCGCATCATTTCCTCACGCGTGTGCAGGAGTATGCTGCGTGGGATAAAGGCGAAGGGCGTGGCGGTCCGAAGCGGATGCCGGGCGTCGAGCAAGCCTTGCGAAGAACAACGCGCGGCACTGCCAAGTAATAAGGATGACCGCGCCGGAGGCGCGGAACAGGGGGCGGCGGAGTCTGCGACGCGCGGCCAAAGATAAGAAAACGCGCTGGAGGCGCGGAAGACGGGCGCGAGAGCGCAGCGAGCGAGGAGTCGGCGACGAGTGATCGCAATAAGTGCCTGCTACGCGCGGCCAAGGTAAAGATATGTTTGTAAAGAATTGCTGGTACTGCGCAGGATGGGATTACGAGCTGGTGCTCGGCCGCAATGATTTGATGCAGCGGCGGATCGCTGGTGAATCACTGGTGCTCTATCGCAAGCTCGACGGTAGCGTCGTGGCGATGGAAGACCGCTGTTGCCATCGGCAGGCCGCGATGCATCTCGGGCAGCGCGAAGGTGATTGTATCCGCTGCATGTACCACGGGATGAAGTTTGGTCCCGATGGGAAGTGCGTTGAGATCCCGGGGCAGGATCACATTCCGGACAAGGCACGTATCCGCACTTATCCAGTTGTCGAGAAACATAACTGGATTTGGGTCTGGATGGGCGATCCGGCGAAGGCCGACCCCAACTTGATCTGCTTCGCGGTTGGACCCAGCGACAAAAACTGGAATATCAAGACTTCGAAAATTAGCGTTCGGACGAACTATCGTCTCGAGATCGCGAATCTGATGGATCTGAGCCATCTGACGTGGATTCATCGGAGTAGTCTTGGTGGAACCGACCGATGGGTCACGACGCCGATTAAGCATACGATGCTGCCGCGTGGCGTGAAGAGTGAGTTCGTGTTGCGCAGTGTTCCTGCGCCGGCCTTCGTCCAGCACGTCTTTCCGCCCGGGATGCTCTTCGATATCGACATGAATGTCGATTTCACGCTGCCGTGTAGCTTCATTCTGCACTTCCAGGCTTTCACTGCCGGTACTGCGACCGAAGGACCTTCCAATGGTCAGTTGATTCTCGATAGCTGGTCCTGTCAGGCCGTTACGCCGGTCGATGAGGATAACGTCGAGTATTACTATTCGTGGGGTCCGAGTATCGCGACCGATCGCCCAGGGCTCGCAGACTTGCTACTTGCCGGAGTGAATCAGGCCTTTGCCGAGGACAAGGCCGTGCTCGAAGCGCAGTATCGCAATATCAAGGAACGGCCCGACGGTAATCTGGTTAATATCGTGCACGATGCCGGTCCCGAGAAGATGCTGCGACTGCTCGATCGGTTCCTTGCGGAGGAAGCCGCCGAAGCGACGCGGGAAGCGAATCTGCTCCGCCGCGCCCACGGGTAATCGCTTACCGCATAATCAGGTTCAGTCCTGAGGGGGTGCTGTAGCGCGGGAGATCGTCGAACTCCTTGGGGGCCTGCTCGTTGATGTAGTGTTTGCCGTCGAGTGCGGGTTCGACCGTGAAGGTCGCATGATTCTGCTCAAGGTTCCAGAAAATCTCGGCGTCCGAGCCAGTCCCAAGCACAGGACCGATTCCGGGTGCCTCGACGGCGCGCGGGAAGACGGCGTGGATGCGCGCGGGCTTCAGATCCTTGCCGTAGTTCTCGATCCAGAGTGGATTATTGTAATGGCTATCGATGTAGATGACGCGCTTGGTGTAGCAGGTCGATCCTCCTGCTGAAGGCAGTTTACTCAAGCTGATCTCGTCGACATCGCGCAGTTGCCATTTACCCATAGAGGGTTTAGGCCATCCGAGCGGCAGATCGAATCCATCGGGAAACGCGCCCTTGGGTTCGATGGAATCGACCATCAGCAGAATTTTGCGATGAGCAACGTACTCGGCCTTGAGCTGCGTGATATTGGAATCGAAGCCGAATTGGTAGTCGTCGTGGTTCGCATCGGTGCCAGCCGTCTCGGAGCATCGGGCGGAGGCTGAGAGTTGCTGATAACGGCGTAGCGAGGGAATAAAAGCATACGAATCTTCGCTACGAGTCGGATCCGCATAGACGATGGATAGCGTGGTGGTGTACTTGAGCTGTTCCGGTTCCAGCAGCATGAACCAGTTGGTGAAGAAGATATCGGCATACTGGCCGGTCGCCTGGAACCCGGGATCGGTGTTGTAGGCAAACTGCCGCAATACATACTGGATACCGATACAGTTCGTACTGCCGAGACTATCGACCCCGCAGGTGTAGCCGTAGGTTTGCGCCACCAGATGCGGCATGTAGCGGAACCACATGTTGGCCAGCACCTTCCATCCGCGATGGGGCTCCTGCGTATTCGGGAACGGAATACCGCCGTGGTAGTTCTTCAGCGTCAGACCGCCGGTCGGCAGCTCTTCGATCGTGACCTGGCCGGCGTATTTTTCAGTCGCATCGAGATAATTCTTCGGCAGAGGGTGGTCGACAGTCGGGCCGACCTCGATCGCGACGTCGGAGGGCATCTTCCAGAACTGTCGGCCCTCGAAAAAAGCGACCATCCCGTCGGGCATGAACTGCTTGAAGTTCTGCCAGTTCTGCATCGTGATCGTTGTGCCGACCGGCACCGCGGCGACATCGCCTTGAGACGATGCCGTCGCCGAACCGACATTGATAACAGGGGCCGCAGGGGTCGGGCCCTCGGCCTTGGCCAGGGGTGGAAAAAAAACGAGGGCTAAGAGGATCGCGATCTGTCTTTGCATCTCCTCGGGCTATGCCTTTCTGCCCCGGTCTGGGTAACGAAAGCGAGGCGGTTGCGGGTAATCAGGCCACTCCCAGCTCAGCGGCCCACGCGAGCATGTCGCGCGCCACCTTGAGATGGGCCGTATCGACCATCACGCCGTTGAAGGTAACAACGGAAGCGCCTTCCTTCTCGCACTTTTCGACGGCCGCGATTAGTTCCTTCCAGTGCTTGATCTCTTCTTTAGTCGGCGTGAAGACCTCGTTCACGATCGCGACGTGCGACGGATGAATCAGCAGCATCCCGGTGAGGCCGAAGTTTTTCGTCCGCTCGGCCTCTTTGCGCAGCCCTTCGAGGTCTTGAATGTCCCACCATCCGCGTCCGCCCATCGGATAGGGGATGCCTGCAGCGCGGGAGTCGAGCAAAACCTTCGAGATGTAGTAAAAGGCTTCATGTCCTTCGTCGGTCCAGCGGAAACCGATCGCACGCGCGATATCGCCGTCCTTGCCGGTGAGTCCGCCGAGATGGACCACGCGGGGCGAAGCGATCGCGACTTCGTACGCCTGTCGCATCCCCTGTGCAGTTTCGAGCACGGGATAGATGAGGACCGTGCCGACCTCGATGCCGTTTTTGCGCTCGAGGAATTCGATAATCGTGTCAGCGCGGCGAATATCCTCCGGGCCGGTGACCTTGGGGAGCATCACGCAATAGAGCTCTTTGCACACGACCGCATCGAGATCCGCCCACGTGAGGCCGGTCTCGAAGTCGTTCACGCGCACCATCATGGTCTGCCCGGCGCGACCGAGTTCCTCGACCATCTTGCGGACGATTGGCCGCGCGTTGGGCTTTTCCGGCAGTGCGACCGCGTCTTCGAGATCGAGAATGAGGGCATCGGCGCCAAAGCGCGGGGCCTTCTGGATACGGTCTTCCCGATTGCCGGGGACAAAAAGAGCAGAACGAACGGGCTTAGCGCGACGCATAGCTTAACCTCAAATAATCAATTCGACCGTTACTCATAGCGATCTTGATGAGTTAATAAAAGAACCACGATCACAACCTGATGAGAGGTTGTTCACAGGGAGGTAAGACAATGGCTGCATATAAAAAGATCTTCGAAGGTATCCGGATTCTCGACGTCACCCAGTATCTTGCGGGACCGGTCGCCGCGCGCCTTTTCGTTGATCTCGGCGCGGAGGTAATCAAAGTCGAACCGCCGCCGCGAGGCGAGGGCAGCCGGATGCTGCGCTTCAGCCCGACCGATGGGCCGAAAGGTGCACCGGCCGCTTACTTCACGATGCATAATCGCGGCAAGAAGTGCATCTGTATCGATTTCAAACGACCCGAAGGCGCTGCGATCCTGAAGGATTTGGCGAAGACCGCCGACGTCTTCTTCCAGAACTATACGCCTGGCGTGATGGATAAATACGGACTGGGCTACAAGGATATCGCCGCGGTTAAACCGGATATCGTGATGTGCTCGGTTTCGACCTACGGCCAGGAAGGGCCGTATGCACAGCGTATCGGCAACGATCTCGTGGCGTTGGCGGCTGGTGGCCTGCTCCACATGATGGGTGAGCCGGATGGCCATCCGGTCTATCCCGCATCGGCGATCGCCGACCACATGACGGCAGTGAATGCCTTTGGTGCGATCAGCGCCGCGTTGTTCCATCGCCAGCGTACTGGCGAGGGGCAGCATATCGATCTGGCGCTGGTTGATTGCGTCTTCAATTCGCACGATTGGCAGCTCGCGGCTTACACGGCCTCGAACGGCGAAATTGATCCGCAACGCGGCGGCACGCAGCGAACCGGGGCGTTTCCGTACGGCGTCTTTAAGGGAAAGGACGGCTATATCGGAATCGGCGTCTTTACCGAGCCGCAGTGGGAGGCGCTGGTTACCCGGATCGGGCGCGAAGAGCTGATGATGCCGGAGTTCAAATCGATGCCCGGGCGCACGCAGAATCAGGAGATGCTCAAGCTTCTGATCGAAGAATGGTTCCAGACGTTGCCTAATGACGACGAGGCAATTCGGATCCTGGCCGACGAGCTACGTCTGCCTGCTGCGCGGCTCTTGTCCGTCGGGCAGTTCACCAACGATCCGGTGATGAGTCCGCGGATGGTGCAGAAGCTTCCGACGGTGAACGGTGGCGAGATGATGGTGCTCAAGTCGCCGCATAAGTTCTCGAAGACTCCACCTGAGATTCCCGGTCCGGCGGCGATGCTCGGTGAGCAATCGAGCGACTTGCTGCGTTCGCTCTGTGGCTATTCCGATGAGCACATCAAGGGACTGATCGAGCAGGGGCTGATCGTCGAATCACATTCGTCTTGAGATAAAAGTATGATGCGGTGGTGGGCAGCCACCACCGCATCCCTCCGGGCCGTTGGGGGAAGGCACGACCCGGAGTAGTCGCAGGTGAGTTCTAATCGTTCAACGTACAGGCCGGGCTGTTCTTGCCTACGATAGGAGGTGTGGCCGTAGAGTCGCCGGCAATGTTATTGAGCCAGTCGTTCGAGTCGCATGCAGCGTTCGAGTCGAACAAGTCGTCTGTAATGTTGCTAACGCCCTGGATAGAGATTACCACATTTCCAGTCGCATTAGTGTCGAGCGCGATACCGTAAAAGGTGTTGTCATTCACATAGGCATACTGAATGTTGTTCTGCACGCTCTTACCCGCGGATTTGCCTGAGCAATTCACTCCAGCCGCCGTCGCTGTTGCGCCGCACCCGACTAAAATGCCTACTTTCTGAGTCGCGGGGCTTATGCTGTTGCCAGCATCCCCATACGCGATGTAGTTCTTCTGGCCCTGCCTGACCCACAAACCAACGTCAATATTGTCGTACGCTCCCCAAAAGGTCACGTTGTTGGACGTAGAGTGGAGGAGTTCAATTCCGACGTCGTTCAGGTCCGTTTCAATATCGGAGATGGTTCCCAGGTTAGAGTCGCTCCCCACTCCCACGGACCAACCCGAGATCAACGATGTGCCTCCCGTGGGGCTACCGCCGGTCAATGTCAGATAGGGAGAGCCAGCGTTTATATAGATACCGGTGTTGTTGTTTGCCGCCGCTACACCCGGTCCCGTTATGGCATGCGCCTCCAAGTCTAACACCACGTTAGAAGCTTTAACTTCCAGACAGTTCCCTGCAGGAGTCAGCGGTTGCGTCGAATTGAGGTCTTTCGTTACGTGGTAAACGCCCTTCTTTGTAATGGTGCATCCGCAACTTATGATGGGATCCACGCAGGCCGTCGCCTTTCCTTTCGCTGCATCTCCAGCATCCTGGGCAAAGGCGTGTCCACCAAAGCCCGCAAGCGCGATAACACCTCCCAGTGCCACCGCTAGCCAAGAGCTATTGCGCGATGCCGCGCATTCTCCAGTTCCGCCATCCAGTCGTCGCCTGTTCATAAATCCTCCTAGGGGGTTGATTTGCGAAGTCTTACTAGCGCAACGTCCATGCCATGCCTTTGAGCGCCGTGCGGAGGTGTTCAGGCACAAGTTGCTTACTTGAGGATTAGAAAACTTGCATTTCTTGACATTTATACGCGGTCGGGGAGGTTGGCAGACGCAAGCCGACCTTTCAGATCGTCTCCGAAAGACGCACTCAAGGATTGTTTCGCGTGGCTGCGGTGCCGTTCGCTACGATCCTCGGCGCGTACCTTTGATGCCAAAGCTAGCTACGCGGTTCAATTACTTATTCTTTATAATAGCCAATCGCGATTGCTCCTAAAGGAAACGTTTCCGAACGATACGTTTCTAACCGTCGAATCGACTTCGTCGTGTGCCAGCCGTGAAAATAGGAAATGAGACGTACGCGATGTCGCGGATAATCGAGGACGCTTCACGCTATTAAGATTGGTTGTCTATTATCAGCTATGTGTAAAGCTTAATAATCTACTGGGATTATGCGTATTACAATGTCAACGAAACTTATAGCTAGAATATAGATGCGGAATGTTTCGCTTTTGCTTAATCGAGCTCGATTGAATCGAAAGGGAGCAGGGGCGTATCCGAAGGATACGGACTGCAGGCCTGAATTCTATGAAGTGTCGGAGCAGGCCACGAACACGTCAGGCCGAGGTATGCTGAGAAGCCCAAGATTGAATGAATTTATCTAGATGTATGTTTCAACTAACTAACGCAAGCTCAGGGTTGCAACATTGCGGAAGTATAGAAATGGTGCGAAAGGAACCAGTGAAGCGGTGCGATCGGCACCGCCCGCTACAATTTACGATTAGCTGCAGAAAAAAATGCGCGCGGCGTTCACCGCGCGCAGATGAGGCTCAGAAGGAACTCAACTGGCGGGATGCTGCTGCGTCAGGCAATGGATTGCGCCGAGACCCCAGACGAGGTCGGTCGAGGGAACCATCACAACCTGACGTCCCGGAAACAACCGCGCGAGCGTGGCCGACGCGATAGTGTCCTGAGGGCAGTCGAACGAAGGCATGATCACGCCGTGATTGGTCACGTAGAAGTTCGCGTATGAGGCAGGCAGCCGAGTACCGTCGTATGACAGCGCCGGCGGCATGGGTAGCGTTTCGATCTTGAAGGGACGCCCCGACGGATCACGCATCGCGCGAAGGCGCGCCAGATTATCGCGCAGAACGGCATAGTTTGCATCGGCCGGATCTTCTTCGACGACGGTCACGATTGTGTCGGGCGAGGTGAAGCGTGCAAGGTCGTCGATATGGCCGTCGGTGTCGTCACCGGCGATTCCGTCGCCGAGCCACAAAACCTGTGTAACTCCGAAATAGGCTTGGAGATATTCCTCTACCTCGGTGCGGGTCAGATGCGGATTCCGATTGCGGTTCAGCAGGCACGATTCCGTGGTCAGCAGGCTGCCAACGCCGTTCACCTCGATCGAGCCGCCTTCGAGCACGATGCCGGGTTCGATCACGTCGAAGCCGTAGCGCTCGCCGAGGCGGCGCGGTACGACGTCATCGAGATCGAAGGCACCGTACTTCTCACCCCATGAGTTGAAGCGAAAATCGAGCGCAATTTGCGGTGCATGCCCACCCACCTGATTCAGGAAGATGGGGCCGTGATCGCGAATCCACGAGTCGTTCGTGGGAACCGAGATGAATTCGATTCGTTCCATCCGCGCCGTGCCGCCGAAGGGCCCGGGTGCGTCGATAATCAAAGCCGCGATCTCCTGCGCATCGAGGGTGTCGTTGACGAGCACGCGCAGTGGCTCAAAGTGCGCGATCGCTGCTGCCATCTTGGCAAAGACACTGGGAATCGGATCGAACTTGCCCGGCCAGGTCTCAAGGTTGTGCGGCCAGACGATATAAGTCGCTAGATGAGGGGCCCACTCGGCCGGCATCTGATAACCAATCAGACGGTCGCGATCGTTCGACGAAATAGGGCTGACAGCTTTAGGCATAAGAAAATCGCTTTGCGTTCCTTCGAGTTCGGTCCCAACTTTATTGGGATCACTCGTCGCAGACTCCTCGTTCGCTTCGCTTTTGCTTAACTCCGGAAGCGTTTGGTCAAGTCGCCGTAAGCATCGATGCGTCGGTCACGCAAAAACGGCCAGTTGCGGCGGGTATCTTCGATTTTATTCAAGTCACAATCGACGATCAGCGTTTCCTCGTCGGTATGGCTGGCACGCGCGAGCACTTCGCCGAACGGATCGCAAATGAACGAACCGCCCCAGAACTCGATCGCTCCCTCGGAGCCGCATCGGTTCACTGACGCGACGAAGACGCCGTTGGCGATCGCGTGCGACCGCTGAATCGTCTCCCACGCCGAGTACATCTTGCGCCGCAGCGGCTCGGGCATATCGGCGGTCCATCCGATAGCGGTGGGATAGAAGAGAATCTGCGCTCCGGCCATCGCGGTCAGACGCGCTCCCTCCGGAAACCATTGGTCCCAACAGATCAGCACTCCGAGGCTCGTGTTATCCACCCGATGGGCGATGAAATCGCGATCGCCGGGAGCGAAATAAAACTTCTCGTAATAGCCCGGATCGTCGGGAATATGCATCTTGCGATAGAGCCCGGCGATCTGCCCAGTCGCATCGAGCACGACCGCCGAGTTGTGGTAAACACCGGCGGCCCGCCGCTCGAAGAGAGGCGCGATAATCGCGATCTTTTTGGCGCGCGCGACTTCACCGAGCTTTTCAGTGCTCGGTCCGGGAATCGGCTCAGCAAGATCGAAGTTGCCGTTTTCCTCGGTCTGGCAGGGATACCATGAGCGATAGAGTTCCTGCAGGCATACGACCTTTGCGCCGCCGGCTGCCGCGTCCTCGATTCGCGCGATGGCCCTGCCGAGATTGCGCTCGGGTTCGCGTGCGCAAGTCATCTGGATCAGGGCGATTCTGAGCTGTCCCGCATCCATGGGTGATCAGAGATAGCAGCCACGATGCTTCCGGGCTACGGCAGAATATTACACGAGCGTTACGCCCTTGGTGACCACCGAGCGCTTCCCAGAGCATAAGCCAGTACCAGCCCAGCTTCGCGAGTCCTGAAAACTCGCGAAGCGGTCCGAAGTCGTGGCCGGTTCGCTCGTCGCTGACTCCTCGCTCAGAGCGGCGAGGTAGGCGAGTTCCCGAGCGACGGAGCTTATCGCATCAGCGGCATCACCAGCTCAGAGAAATCGCGGAAGACCTTGCGCTGATATTCCGCCGGAGGCAGTAACGCGATTCCCGTCAGTCCCTTTTTCTCGAGCTCAGCAAGCTGATGCACGATCTCGTCGGGTGTGCCCGCGACGCAGGTGCCGAGAATCGCTTCGGGCGTAACCAGGAACTCCTCGCCCGCCTGCATATAGGTGCAGTGGCCGTCGTGGATCTGGCGGAAGCGCTTCTCCTCGGGCAGCGAGAAATTCGCGACGTGCTCCAGATAGCGCCCCCAGTTGTTGCGGAAGTATGGCGGAATCAGTTCGTCCTTCTTGCCGAGGTCTTTCCAGATCTCATAGGCGAAATGGAAAATCGCGGTTACCCACGATCCGGTCTCCTGAATCACACGCTCATCCGTGAGCTTCTCGCCGGGTCGCAAGACGCATCCCGAAATAAGCGCTGTACTCACGAAACGATTGGGCAGTTGGCGCCCGGCCTTCTTGGCTCCCGACTCGATACTTGCCAGCTTGGGGCCGGGATCGTCTGCGCCGCCTGTGATCCAGCCGTCACCGTACATTCCGGCGGCTTCGCAAGCCTTCGGACCGTTGGCCGCGACGTAGATTGGCACCGGGTTTTCGACGTTGACGTAATGGAGGTCGCGATGGAGAAACTGAATCTCGCGCGCGACGCCCTCGTAGGTATAATCAACCGCCTCACCATGGAGCAGGGCACGCACGACGCGCAGATACTCGCGGAACTCCTTTAACCGCATCGGATTCTGCCCCATCACGCGCATCGCGGTGTGGCCCGTGCCGATCCCCAGGAAGATGCGCCCCGGCGCAATCTGATTGATCGTCGCGATCGAGTGCGCGGTGACCGGGGCGAGACGGGTGCCGGGAATCGAGACGCCGGTACCGATCTTGATGCGCTTGGTGGCCTGCGCTGCCAGTGCCATCGTGGCGTAGCAATCGGACCAGATCATTTGCGAGTCAGGAATCCAGGCGCGATCGAAGCCAAGCTCCTCGGCGTAACGAACCAGATCCCACTTCTCGATATGCGTGTCGATACAAATGCCAAATTCCATCGTGAGGCTCCGCAGCGTGCTCAAATTTACAGTTCAGAACAAACAGCTTTCGCTGGCGAGTTGCAACTGCTCCATTCTGATAATTTAATAGCGGCTCCGGATTGGCGGGGATTGCCGCCGCTGATAGCCGGGTCCTGCGCAAGGGAAGGTCGCGAACCCCGCCAGGTCCGGAAGGAAGCAACGGTACCGGCTGTCTCCCTGTGCCGCAGGGGTGCCTGGCTATCATTCGATGTGCAATCACCGCCAATCCGGAAAGGCTGAACCATCGATGGCCGCGACTCCCGCATCACATCTCGTACTCGCTCGCAAATGGCGTCCCGAACGCTTTGAGGAGTTGGTCGGCCAGGAGCACGTCACTCGTACACTGACTCAGGCGCTACGCAGCGGACGAATCGCGCACGCTTTCCTCTTCACCGGAATCCGTGGAGTCGGCAAGACCACCGCGGCCCGGATTCTCGCGCGATGTCTCAATTGCGAGAAGGGGCCGACTCCTGAGCCCTGCGGAACCTGCGCGGCGTGCACCGAGATTCGCAGCGGGGGCGCGCTCGATACCGTCGAGATCGACGGCGCGACCTATCGGAAAATCGACGATGCGCGCGCGATTATCGAGAATCTGGGTTATCGACCGGCACGCGATCGCTTCAAGATCTACATTATCGACGAGGCTCATCAGCTGACTGATCAAGCCTTCAACGCGCTGCTGAAAACGCTCGAAGAGCCACCGCCGCACGTCAAGTTCATTCTCGCGACAACCGAACCGCAGAAGATGCCCGAGACGATTCTCTCACGTCTCCAGCGCTACGATTTTCGCCGTATTCCATTCGCGACTTTGCTCGCGCGACTCAAGCAGCTATCCCAGCTTGAAAACGCGTCTGCGGACGATGCAGCCTTGAGCCTGCTCGCGCGCGAGGCGGGCGGCAGTATGCGCGATGCGGAGCGGATGCTCGAAACGGCGATCGCGTCGCTCGAGGGCAAAGTCAGCGAGGTCGAGGTCGCGTCGATACTTGGTGTCGCGAGTCGGAGCCGCGTAATCGAGATGACTGCGGCCGTGATCGATAAAGATGCGGCGAAGGCGCTGACGATCGTGCGCGAGTTGCACCATCGCGGCGCCAACCTCGAATCGCTCGGACGCGATATCCTCGAAGTCCTGCGCAACCTCGCAGTGGCGAAGCTGCCGGGGGCCGACGGCCCACTGAGTCCGCTGGCTGACCTGCCGGATCAGGAGGCGACCGAACTCAAGCAACTCGCTGCGAAGGCCAGCCTGCGGGACCTGATGCGCCTGTTTCATTTGCTTGCCGATGCGCAGGAACAGCTGCTGCGCTCGCCGTATCCAGATCTGATTCTCGAAATGGCGTTGGTGCGAATGGCAACGCTCGCGCCGGTTCTCGACGCCGAGGAACTGTTGCGTGCGATTAACGGCGGAGGCGGAACTGCCGGCGGAAGCAAGAGTAGTGTTCCTGCCGCCAGCGCTCCCACCTCGTCTGTCGGCGGCGGTCCGATATCGAGCACATTGCCGCCCGTTTCCAATCCGGTGGCGGCTCCGACGAACGCCCCTACGGCTCCATTCGAGGGAGTAGGGACGCGGCGGATTCCGATCCGCGGCGAAGTTAAGGCCGAAGCGCCAGCGCGCGGACCAATTTCAGCGATGCTATCGGGTGGTGCAGGGGGCGAGGTCAAAGCTGACGCGCTCGCCCGGCGACCAATTGCTCCGATCCAATCGGTAGCACCGGCACCGGCTGACGCACCATCGAGTGCCCCGCGACCAGTCGCCGGTGGCGGGCTATCCGATCTGCGCGATTTTATCCGCGGCAAGCGTGCGGCATTGGCCGGTTTTATGGAGCAGGGCGCCGCGCTGCGGATGGAAGACGATACTATTTTCGTCGTGCCGAGCAACGACATTTACGTACGTTACCTGAGCGATAACCGGGCGACGATCGCTGAATTGGCGTCGGAGCTGTACGGTCGACGGATCAAGGTCGAGATGGGCACTGCCGATGCCAACGCTCCGGCAGATGAGCCATCGCCGGCTGCCACTGGATCGTCTGACGTGACGACTGATGCAGCCAACGGTAACGGGGCCGGCGGCGGAGCGCCGGTCGTACGGAACGCTGCGGAAGCGCGCGAGGCACTCTACTCCGATCCTGTCGTGCGGCGTATCTTTAATGAATTCGAAGCGCGCCTCGTCGAAGTGCGGCAGGGGGCGGCGGAGTCTACGACGCGCGGCCAAAATCAGACTACGACTGACGCAAAGAAATAAAGAGCGGTCGTAGTTTCGAGGAATATACTCATGTCAGATTTTACCCCGCCATTTGATCTCGGCGCCCTGATGAAGCAGGCTCAGGCTCTGCAGGATAAACTGAAGCAGACTCAGGAGGAGATGGCCGAAAAAACCGTCGAAGCGTCGGCCGGTGGCGGGATGGTTCAGGTTATCGCCGACGGTTCGATGCGTATCCGCAGTGTCCGGATCGATCCCGCGATGCTTGCGGCGAACGATAAACAGATGCTTGAAGATTTGATCGTCGCCGGTGTCAACGAGGCGCTCCGCCGCGCGCAGGAGATGGTAGCGCAGGAGATGAGCAAGCTTTCGCCCCTCGGCGGGATGAATATCCCCGGCTTCCTCGGTGGCCGCGGCTGACGTTGCGGACGTAAGGTGTGGTTGTCATCCTGAGCGTAGTGAGCAACGCGAACGGATCTCTGACAGCTTCACGAGCTTCGCTCGAAAAGCAGATACCGGTTTCTTTGGCTCGTGAAGCGCTCCTTTGAAGATACGACTTAGCGATGGCTGAGAATCTCAAGCGCAACGACGGCCTCCCGCCAGCGATGACACGGCTGGTGAAGGAGCTCTCGCGCTTACCCGGTATTGGAGAGAAGACGGCCTCCCGCCTCGCCTTCAACCTGCTTAATCGTCCTCGCAACGAGGTGATCGCGCTGGCCGAGGCGCTGCTCGAGATGAAGGAGCGAGTCGGGCTGTGCTCCGGATGCTTCGGGCTTTCTGACACACCCCAGTGTGCGATCTGCTCGGATCAGGCGCGTGAACAGAGCCTCATCTGCGTCGTTGAGGGTCCCGCCGACCTGATGGCGATGGAACGGGCGCGCACCTTCAACGGCGTCTATCACGTGCTCCACGGGGCGATCGCGCCGCTCGACGGAATCGGACCGGACGATATCAAGATCAAAGAGCTGCTCACGCGGATCGAGGCCGGGATGACCAGCGAGGTGATTATCGCGACCAACGCGACCGTCGAAGGTGAGGCGACCGCTCTCTATATCGCCAAAGTTCTGAAGCCGACCGAAGTTAAGGTCAGCCGACTTGCGCGCGGACTACCGGCCGGAGGCGACCTCGAATACAGCGACGCAGCGACCCTCTCCAGCGCAATCGTCGGTCGCCGCGAGCTCTGACAAACGGGTTTCTAACGATTCCAACAAACAGCAAGCAACCTTGAAAGGTGCGGCGCTGGGCGATAGCTTTTAGCCGTCTGTTGAAACCATTACAGTCGCGCGCAAGCGCAATACCCTAAACCAATGGCGGAAAGGCCGCCCGAGGCCTATTCCACCAAAAAGAGGATACGACCATGGCGTTTACACTACCTAATCTGCCTTACGCGATTGATGCACTCGCGCCCCATATATCGAAGGAGACGCTGGAGTTCCATCACGGGAAGCATCATGCGGCCTATATCAACGTGCTCAACGACGTGATCAAGGGCACTAAGCATGAAAACCAGAGCCTCGAAGAGATCGTGAAGACCGCCGATCCTGGCCGTCTGTTCAATCAGGCTGCGCAGAGCTGGAATCATGGATTCTACTGGACCTCGATGAAGCCCAATGGCGGCGGCGCGCCGTCCGGCAAACTCGCCGACGCGATCAACAAGGCATTCGGTGACTTCGACTCCTTCAAGAAGAAGTTCCAGGAGACCGCAGTGGGCCATTTCGGCAGCGGATGGGCGTGGCTCGTGCAGAACGCCGACGGCTCGCTCGCGATCGATCAGACCCACGATGCCGATTCGCCGATCAAGCACGGCAAGACGGCGCTCATCACCTGCGATGTGTGGGAGCACGCCTATTACATCGATTATCGCAATCTGCGCGCGAAGTACGTCGAGACCTTCCTCAACAGTTTGGTGAACTGGGATTTTGCCGCTTCCAACCTGAAGTAGTCTTTGCGTCGAAGGAAAAGGGATGGCGTCATCGCCATCCCTTTAATCGGCAGTCCCATAATGCAGCGCCTCAGCGATCGCTCAGAACTGGCAATCTTCAGTGACGTCATTCTGAGCGAGGCGGCGAATCCCGGCTCCCACCAGAAAAAATGATCGCGATTCTTCGGTCGCAGAACTGCCTCAGAATGACACCTCGGGCTTGTTCTGTCTGGGACGTAGTTGAGGTTACGGTCCAGTCTCTAGCCTGCCGATGGAGCCGGTTAATCGTCGGCATGTTGTTGGTTCTCCTCTTCGGATGTGCGAAAGCGCCGACGCCGAGCACTCCGGTCGAAGCTGGACGGCAGGATTTCCTGATTAACTGCTCCTCCTGCCACAATATCAATCCCAACCTCGATGGATCGCTGGGACCTGCGATCGCAGGGTCGCCTCGAGCTTTAGTCGAGGCGCGCGTGCTGCATCAGGCGTATCCGCCCGGATACAAGCCCAAGCGCGACACCCATCTGATGCGGGCACTGCCGTGGCTCGCCCCGGAGATAGATAACATCACGGCGTTTTTGGCCGCGGCCAAGCAGAACCAGAATCAAAAATAACGGCGGATTGCCTTATATCTCGATACAAAAACAAAGCCCGCCGACATCACTGCCGTCGGGCTTTTTCACCTACAACTTTTAGGTTCGATTACTTAGGCTGCGGAACGATACGCAGGTAGGGGCGAGGCGCCTTCCATCCCGCGGGATAGATCTTCTTCGCCTCTTCGTCGTTAACCGACCCGGCAATAATCACGTCCTGTCCGGGCTGCCAATTTACCGGCGTCGCCACCTTGTGCCTCGCGGTGAGCTGGATCGAATCGATTACGCGCAGCACTTCGTCGAAATTGCGGCCCGTGGTCATCGGATAGACCAGAATCAACTTGATCTTCTTGTCCGGTCCTACGACGAAGACGTTGCGGACGGTAAGATTGTCGGCTGCGGTCCGCTGCGAGGGGTCGCCCGATGCGCTCGCCGGAAGCATCCCGTAGAGCTTCGATACCTTGAGGTCAGCGTCGCCGATAATCGGATAGTTCGGCGCGGTGCCCTGAGTTTCTTTGATATCGCTGGCCCACTTGGAATGGTTATCGACCGCGTCGACGCTCAGGCCGATAATCTTCACGCCACGCTTGTCGAACTCCGGCTTAATCTGCGCCATGTAGCCGAGTTCAGTGGTGCAGACCGGGGTGAAATCCTTCGGATGGGAAAACAGGATCGCGTAGGAATCGCCGATCCATTCGTGGAAACGAATCTTGCCTTCGGTGGTCTGGGCCTCGAAATCAGGGGCCACGTCATTGATTGCTAGAGACATCGCTCTTTCCTCCAAATCCTGTCTTGCAAGCTAGATGAGGTAGTTTGGCAGTCGTGCACGGAAAAATAAATGACTTAGATGAGTAATTTGATAATCAATCATCCAGAAAGAAAATTTGGGGCTAGCACACGGGGAGGTGACTAGCCGCTGTCAGCCTTTACGAATCCGTTTCAAATCGGGTTTGCGTTTCTCGATAAACGCGCTGACGTATTCCTTATGCTCGGCGCTCCGACTGCATCGTTCGAGAGCGAAGTTCTCGAACTCCATCGCATGTTCGAGCGTGCCATCGAGGCCGTGAAAGATCGCCTTACGAATCATCTCGATTGATAAGGGCGAACCTTCGCCGATCGCGTGGGCGATTTCGCGCGCCTTGTCCAGCAGCGATCCGACCGGCGTCACCGCACTGACGAGGCCCATCGCGAGGCACTCCTGCGCGGTGTATTGCTTCCCCGTCAGCATCATCTCAGCCGCCCGCGACGCGCCGATAAGGCGGGGCAGGAAATAGGTTGAACCCAGCTCAGCCATCAGGCCGACGCGCGCGAAGATAAAGCCGACCTTCGCGTTCTCAGACATGATCCGGATATCGCACGGCAGGATCATCGTGATGCCAATACCCAGCGCATAACCGTTGATCGCTGCGATCGAAGGCTTGCTCATCGTGCGGACCAGATTCGGGAACGCGAGCATATCATTCCCGTTGTCGCGCACCGGTCGTCGCGGGACATGTTCCTCGCGAGCCTTGATATCCTCCGCGAAGCCCCCAATATCCGCCCCGGCGCAGAACGCCCGTTCGCCCGCACCCGTGAGGATGATGGCCCGGACCTCCGGGTCCTGGTCGGCCTCGCGAAAAGCCGCGACCATCTCACGGCCCATCGTGGCGTTCCACGAGTTCATCTTGTCCGGCCGATTGAGCGTAACGGTCGCGATTCCGTCGGCCGTGTCGTAGAGCAGGGTTGAAAACTGCATCGATGATTACGCGCGTTTCTTCTTCTGCTTGCGCGCCTCCCGCACTCTTCCCTTCAACACTTCCTTGCGGCGCTTGCGCCGCCGTTTAATTTCGCGTTGCCGTTCTGACGCCATAATTGCTTGGTTAAGAAACTCCTTCTCTACACTTTACGAAACCAGAAGAACGGGTTAGCACATCCGATGGACCGTAGCGAGTCACTAGCGTGCGCTCGGCCTTGGGAGAACTACCGGATGACATCTTCTCGGCTCAAAAAGGCGTATCGGTCCTGGGGGATCGCGGTGGCAAGCGCGATAGCTGTTATGGCGTTCAACGTGTGCAGGCCGGGCTATCTCGACGCGGCCGCTTCCACCACCGCGGCACCAAATGGCGAGCAGCTCTACACACAGGCCTGCGCTAAATGCCATAGCAATCCGAAGGTCGTGCGCGCTCCTCAGCTCACGGTCTTGCGCACGCTCGACGCGCAGCAGGTGCTAGACGCCCTCGAGGTCGGTGCGATGCGGTTTATCGGCCTACAGCACACTGACCAAGAACGCCGTCTGATCGCCGAATATGTGACCGGCAAAAAGCTGATCCAGCAAGCCGAGGCTGTGAGCGTAGATCGATGCGTGGATAGCTCGGCCAACTTTGATCCTGCCTCCAGTCCGAAATGGAACGGATGGGGTAACGGGCTCGACAACGCGCGTTTTCAATCCGCCGCGGCGTCCGGTCTTTCCTCCGATCAAATCGCGAAGCTCGGTGTGAAATGGGCCTTCGGCTTGCCGCAGAACACGACGATTTCGCAACCGACGATCGTCGGAGGGCGTGTCTTTTTTGGTAGTTCTCGCGGCATGGTCTATGCCCTCGATGCGAAAACCGGATGCCTCTACTGGACGACCAAAATTGGCGCTAGCGTCCGCAGCGCGACGACCGTCGCACCGCTTCCAGGGTCGAACCCGCCGCGCTACGCCGTGTACTTCGGTGACCTAGGTGCGAGGGCCCACGCTCTCGACGCGACTACCGGTGCCGAGATTTGGACCGTGCAGGTCGAGAGTCATCCCGCTGCCCGTATCTCGGGCGCCCCCGCGCTCTATCAGGAGCGGCTCTATGTTCCTGTCTCTTCGACCGAGGAGGCCGCTATCGATCCGAAGGCCCAATGCTGCACTTTTCGCGGCAGCGTCTCGGCTCTCGATGCTGCGACCGGCAAGAAGATCTGGCAGGCATACACGATCCAGCAAAAGCCCCATCCGACGCGTAAGACGCAGATGGGTACGCAGCTCTTCGGGCCTGCGGGGGCTGGCATTTGGTCTTCGCCGACGGTCGATCCGGTGCGCCAGGCCGTTTATGTCACGACTGGCGATAACTATGCCGATCCTGCCAGCAAGACCAGCGACGCAGTTTTGGCTTTCGACCTCACGAACGGCAAGCTGCTCTGGTCGCGCCAGTTCACCGCCAACGATGCGTTTACGATCGGATGCGCGATCGGCGATAAGCTTTCGTGTCCGGAAGCGAACGGACCCGATCTCGATTTCGGCTCCTCCGCGATTCTGCGAGCCCTGCCTAACGGCAAACGCGTGCTACTTGCTGGTCAGAAGTCAGGCGTAATTCACGCCGTCGATCCCGACAAAAAGGGCAAGTTGCTGTGGGAAAGACGGCTCGGTCGCGGCGGCGTCCTCGGCGGTATCCAATGGGGGCCTGCCGCCGATGACGATACAGTTTACGTCGCGATATCGGATATCGAGACGAAGATCCATCAGGACCCCGACATCGGGATGACCACGGCGCTGGATAATCAGAAGGGTGGCGGCCTCTACGCTCTGGATATCGCGACCGGTAAACAGCGCTGGATGAAACCTCCTGCCGGATGCGGCGGACGCGACCACTGCAGCCCGGCGCAATCGGCGGCCGTGACCGCGATGCCCGGGATGGTCTTTTCCGGGTCTGTGGATGGACACCTGCGTGCCTACTCAACTCAGGAAGGCAAGGTCATCCTCGACTTTAACTCAGCGCAGGATTTTCCGACGGTCAATAAGGTTTCGGCTAAAGGTGGTTCCATCGATGGCCCGGGTGCGACCATCGCCGGCGGGATGCTCTACATGAGTTCAGGTTACAGCCTGTGGGGCGGCCTGCCCGGCAACGTCCTGCTCGGCATGTCCCCGGAAGGGAAGTAGAAGAGTGCGTCGGAGTTAACTCCGACGCACTCTTCTCAAATTTTCTGCTTGGTCTTGTGCCAGTCCGCGAGGAAGCTTTCGAGGCCGATATCCGTCAGCGGATGATAGAGCATCTGCTTGATAATCGAAGGTGGCAGCGTTGCGACGTGAGCGCCCGTGTCGGCGGCGCGCAGCAGATGCGCAGGCGAACGAATCGACGCGACCAGCACCTCTGTCGGATATTCATAGTTCTTGAAGATCCGCACCATCTGCTGGACCATCCCGAAGCCGTCCTTGCCGATATCATCGAGACGACCCACAAAAGGCGAGACGTAAGCAGCCCCACATTTAGCCGCGGCTAATGCCTGCAGTGGGCTAAAAATCAACGTAGTGTTGATCCTGATGCCGCGAGCGCTGAGCGCCTTTGTCGCCTTCAAGCCTTCCACTGTGAGTGGGCACTTGACCACGATATTGCGATTAATCTTGGCGAGTTTTTGGCCCTCCTCGCACATCGCAGCCGCTTCGGTAGCGACGACCTCGACGCTGATGGGGCCGTCGATAATGTCGCAGATCTCCCGCAGCACCTCGGCGTAGGGCCGTCCCGTCTTGGCCATCAGGCTCGGATTGGTTGTGACCCCATCGGCGAGTCCCAGGCTAACTACTTCGCGGATTTCGCTCACATCGGCGGAATCGACGAAAAATTTCATCGTACGGACACCTCTCGCTTAGCACCCTGCGGGCGGAGCACCTCGGCGCGCGCCAGGCTGACGCGATGAGGGGACTTAAGCTCGACCAGCATCTCGGAGATCGTTTTGTTAGTTTTCGGATGAATCAGCATCGGCGCCAGCTCGACCATCGGGGCGAGCACAAAGCGCCGCTCATGAAGCCGCGGATGCGGAACCGTAAGTGACGGAGTGTTGATCACTTCCTTGTTGAAAAGCAGGAGATCGAGATCGATAGTTCGCGGCGTGTAACCGGTGGTTTTGCGAGGTGGCTTCCGCGCAGCGGGGCGCTTACGGCCCATCGCACGCTCGATGGCCAGCAGACGACGCATCAGCGCGTCCGCGGGCATTTCAGTCTCAAGTTCCACCACTAAATTCAGAAAAGAACCCTTGAGTTCGCCGACCGGCTCCGTTTCGTACACCGAAGATTGGCGCACGATCCTTGTATCGGGCAGGTCTGCGAGACGTTGCAGCGCCTGCCGATAATTGGCGGCTCTATCGCCCAGGTTGGTTCCTATTCCAATAAAAGCCCGATTGGGCATTCTCCGTTGTTTATAACCGCAGCGTCTGGATTCGCCCCACCGCCTCTTTCAACCGCTCATTCGGGACCGTTAAGGAGAAGCGCACGTAACCCTCGCCACTCTTACCGAATCCTGAACCCGGAGTGATGACGACGCCGGTTTCTTTCAATACTCGTTCTGCAAATGACGCCGAAGTGTATCCGGCCGGCGTCCTGGCCCACAGGTAGAAGGTCGCACGCGGTGCTTCGCAATCAAGCCCCAGGCCGCGCAGCGCGGTGACCATCATGTCGCGGCGACCCTGATAAATTTTGCAATACTCGCGCAGGGTGTCGTCGCTGCCTTCAAGCGCAGCGATCGCAGCCTCCTGCACCGGCTGGAAAACCCCTGAATCGACGTTGGTCTTGACCGTGCCGAGTGCTCCAACCAGTTGTGCGTTGCCCACGCAAAAGCCCACGCGCCATCCGGTCATCGAGAAGGTTTTCGACAGCGAGTGAAACTCAATCGTGCAATCACGAGCACCGTCGATATCCAGCACGCTGGGCGCACGATAGCCGTCGAACGCAATCTCGGAGTAAGCGATATCGAACCCGAGGATGATGTTGTTATCGAGGCAGAACTTAACGGCGCGTTTCAGGAATTCCGGTTCGGCGGTCGCCGCGGTCGGATTGTTCGGATAGTTCAGCCACATCAGCTTGGCGCGCTTGGCCACTTCGGACGGAATTGCGCCAAGATCCGGCAAGAAGGCGTTTTCTTTGCGCAGTGGCATAAAATAGGGCTCGCCGCCATTGAAAACGCATCCGGAGAAGTAAACCGGGTAGCCCGGGTCAGGGATCAGCACGATATCGCCGGGATCGACCACCGCGACCGGGAAGTTCGCGATACCCTCTTTCGAGCCGATAAGTGCACAGGCCTCGCGCCCGGGATCGAGCGTCACGCCAAAACGCCGCTTGTACCAGACGGTGGCCGCTGCGCGAAAACGATCGAGCCCCTGATAATCGGGATAGCGATGGTTCACCGGCATTTCCGCAGTGCGCTGGAGCGCCGCGATAATGTGCGGCGGAGTCGGCAGATCGGGATCGCCAATGCCAAGGCTGATAACGTCGACGCCTTTTTGCTGTACTTCGCGCTTTAAACGGTCGAGTTCCGCGAAAAGATAGGGAGGTAATAGACTCAATCGTGCGGCGGTTTTAATCTGCACCGTGACGCATTTAACTCCAGACTAAGATGGTCGAGTATTAACATACTCAGGGCGGCATCGAAACGCCCTGAGCGTCACTCCGCGCAATTGTTTCTTGAATTTCAACAGCTTGGCGCTTCGCCCACAGGCAGACCACGGAAAATTTCGCTGAGAGGTATTACTTCCGCTTGCGGAGCCATCACGCGAATGTTAGTTATCCTTCCGTTTGAATTTTTGGAGATTGAAGATCGTCGCGCGCAACGCGGCCGATGTATCGGTTTGGGTTGACCTCGATGTCGCGCGACTGTTACTTGTGCGGGCGCTCGCTTCCGGCAGCCCGCAATGGCTGGCCAAATCGCGACGCATGGCTGTGGTGTAAACCTTGGGAACGACGAACCGGACTCTGATTCCAGTGGCGCTGCTGCTGTTCCTGGCAGGAGCGGCCACCGTTGCGTTTTCCGAACGCCCGTGGGCACCGCGAACCGGAGTAGAGCAACCGGTTCCGTTTAGCCATCGCGTTCACGCAGGCATCAACAAAATCCCGTGCCAGTACTGTCACGAGTACGCCCGTCGTTCAGCGACTTCGGGTGTGCCGCCGGTCGCACGATGCGTTGGGTGCCATGGTAGTGGCTTGCTTGGCGGTATCGCACCGATCACTCAACCGTGGACCGACAAGAGCCAGCCGCCCTTCGAAATCCGTTGGAACAAAGTTTACGCCCTGCCTGATTTCGTGAAGTTCGTGCATAAGCCGCATATCTGGGCGGGTGTTGCCTGCCAGGAATGTCACGGCCCGGTCGAGACGATGGACCGCATCACGCCCGTACACGAAATCAACATGGGCTTTTGCGTTAATTGTCACACCAAGCGTGGCGCCACGCAGGACTGTTTTGTCTGCCATCACTGAGCGAGGAACCTAATGTCAGACGGGCTCAGCAGGCGGTCGTTCCTTAAGCTTGCTGCCACGGCGGGGGCCGCGGCGGCGATACCGGGGTGCGAGCCGGCTGCGCGCAAAATCATTCCTTACGTCGTTCCGGATGAGAACATCATCCCCGGCGTTCCCTCTTATTTCGCGACGACCTGCACCGAGTGTTCCGCTGGATGCGGGATTATCGCGAAGGTCCGCGAAGGACGCGTGATCAAGCTGGAGGGTAATCCGGCTGATCCGATCAGTCAGGGTGCGATCTGCGCCCGGGGTCAGGCGGCGCTCCAGGGCGTCTACAACCCCGACCGGCTCGCCAAGCCCAAAAAGCGCAACGCCGATGGGTCTCTACAGGAAATCACCTGGGATGAGGCTCTCAAGATGCTGAATGACCGCTTGGCCGCTGCTGCCAAAGCGGGCAAAGACCGCGTCGCTTTTATCGGATCGCCGCAAGGTCCGACCCTTGAAAATGTTACCAAGCAATGGGCTGGGGCGTATGGCTCAAGCCGCGTTGCCTTCTGGGAGCGCCTTAGCGATGAACCGGCGCGTGCCGCCGCCGAGGTCTGCTTTGGTCGGCGCGACGTTCCGGTCTATCAGCTCGATCGGGCAGAAGTCATCGTCTCGTTCGGCGCTGATTTCCTTGAAACGTGGGGATCACCGGTAGAGCAGATCCGTCAGTATGCGGCCTTCCGCAGCCCGCGGATGCGCAAGGGTGGCCTGACGATTGGGCGTGCCGCTTACGTAGGCCCTCGGATGGGGCTTACGGGAGCCAAGGCCGACGAATGGGTTCCGGCGAACCCGGGTACGGAAGGTGCCGTCGCGTTGGCGGTGCTGAACGTCCTTGTTAATCAGGGTCTTGCCAAGGGATCGGGCTTCGATGCCGGTGCAGTCAAGGAAGCCGTCGCGTCGTATGATCCCGAGAGCGTCAGCAAGCAATCGGGCGTTCCGGCCGAGCAAATCAATAAACTGGCGAAGTGGCTCGCCGATGCCGATGGCGCCGTCGCGCTTGGCGGCGGCGATGATGCCCAAGCGTATATCGCGGCCTACCTCATCAACATCGTTACTGGAAACATCGGCAAGACGATGGGCTTCCTCGAAGGATCGGCGCCTGAAACTGCCAGCCGTCCCGAGGATGTCCGTGCGGTGCTGAATGCGATCGGCGCCGGTCAGGTCGATGTAGTGGTCGTAGCTGGCGGAGCGAATCCGGTCTTCACGATGCCTCCGCTCTGGGGCGCAAGCACCGCGATCCATCGCGCAGCTTGCGTCGTATGGATGGGGGATGCTCCGGATGAAACTGCCGACGCGGCCCACCTCCTCCTCCCTACGCACCATCCGCTGGAAAGCTGGCGTGACAGTGCACCGCGGGCGGGCATCTATGGTCTCGGCCAGCCGGTCATGCAGCCGGTTTTTGCCAGCCGCCAACTGCACGATATTCTGATCGAATCGGCGCATCTTGGCGCCGGCGATGCGGGTCAGAGCATCAAGGCTGAGAATGCCGCCGATGCGATCAACTCGGCATGGCAGGACCTGCACAGTAAGGTCGGTTCTGACAAGAGCGCTGATGAGTTTTGGAGTCAGGCGCGCCGTGCCGGTGGTGTCTTCCAGGAGCTCAAGCCACAGGGTACTACGGCGAAAATCTCCGGACTGCAGGCAGCTATAGCGCCTCGCCCGGCGAAAAGCAGCCAATACTTGGTCGCTGCGTTCCCGCATCCCTTCCTCTACGACGGACGCGGAGCCAACAAGCCTTGGTTGCAGGAGCTTCCGGAACCGACCAACCAGATCGTTTGGGACACGTGGGCTGAGGTCCATCCACAGACCGCTGCGGAACTTGGGCTCTCTGAGCATTACAAGTCCACTTATCTCTACGCCGGTATCGACGTAATCGAGATTAACACGCCTTCCGGTCCTATTGAGCTGTCGGTCCATATCACGCCGCTTGTAAAGCCGGGTGTTATCGGCGTGCCGCTAGGCCAGGGGCATACCTCCTACGGCCGGTATGGCAGCAATATCGGTGTGAACCTCTGGAAGTATTTGGCCGAAGGTTCGCGAGCTATTCCGGTCACTGCTTCCAAGACCGAAAAGCAGTACAAGATCGTCACGCCGCTCGGTAAGAGCGACATGATGGGCCGTTCGATTGTCGAAGCCGTCACCGTTGAGCAGCTTGCCAACGGGATCAAACCCGAAGTCGAGCGCGAGTACGAAGAAGAGATGCCCAAGGTTCCGTACGAAATGTACGATCCGTGGGAATACAAGGGCCACAAGTGGGGCATGACGATCGACGTCAATGCCTGCACCGGATGCAGCGCCTGCGTGACTGCCTGCTACGCCGAGAACAATATCCCGGTGGGTGGCAAGAAAGAGGTCGATCTCGGTCGTATCATGTCTTGGATCCGCATCGAGCGGTTTATCCCCGGCGACAAGGATCCCGAGAACGCACCTAACCTCTATGTAGCACCCGTCCTCTGTCAGCAGTGTGACCACGCGCCGTGCGAACCAGTCTGCCCGGTATTCGCGTCGCATCATACGCCGGAAGGACTAAACGCCCAGATTTACAATCGCTGCGTCGGCACGCGTTTCTGCGAAAACAACTGTCCGTACAAAGTCCGACGCTTCAACTGGTTCTATCCCGAGTGGCCAGAGCCGTTGAATCTGCAATTGAATCCGGACGTTACAGTACGTAGCGCCGGCGTCATGGAGAAGTGCACCTTCTGTATCCAGCGGATCACCTCTGCTGAGATCGACGCACGGACTGAGAATCGCAAGCTCGTCGATGGGGAGATTATCACCGCGTGCGCTCAGGCCTGCCCGGCTCGCGCTATCAGCTTCGGTGATATCAACGACCCCGAGAGCGCGATGATGAAGCGGCGCGTCGATAACAAGGATCGCACCTATACGATGCTGCCGGAATTCAACGCCCTGCCGGCTATCACGTACTTGCGTAGTCTCTATTGGGAGAAGGGGAAAGCTTAAATGGCGGCCGCGATCGAAACTAGAATCGAGCCGGACTTAGTCGACATCGACCGTCACGTCCAGCAGACCCTCGCTCCCGGGGGACTGAAGTACTGGTTGTGGGTGCTCTTCTGCGCCTTCTGGACTGCTGTCGGCGGTGCCTTCTGGACGAACCAGATTTACAACTCATTTGAGCCGACTGGTTACGGTCAGCCGACGATGTGGGCCGTCTATATCACCGACTTCGTCTTCTGGGTCGGTATCGCTCACTCGGGTACGCTGATCTCAGCAGTTCTTTTTCTCTTCCGGGTGCGTTGGCGTACAGCCATCTTCCGTCTCGCGGAGACGATGACCGTCTTCGCAGTCGCAACCGCTGGCCTGTTCCCACTCGTCCATCTAGGACGCGTATGGTTTTTCTACTGGCTGGTGCCCTATCCGAATGAGCGCTACCTGCAGCCCGACTTCCGCTCGGCTCTGGATTGGGACTTGTTCGCGATCAGCACCTACCTCACGACCAGCGTGATGTTCCTGTTTGTCGGCCTGATTCCCGATATCGCGAACGCGCGCGAGAAAGCGGTTGGTTTCCGTCGGACCCTTTACAGCATCCTGTCCTTCGGCTGGCGCGGCTCTGATCGGCAGTGGCGTAACTTCTCGATGGTTTATCTGCTGCTGGCGGGCTTTGCGACGCCTCTGGTGCTCTCGGTTCACAGCGTCGTCTCTTGGGACTTCGCTACGACCCAGTTGCCCGGCTGGCATAGCACGATCTTCGCACCCTATTTCGTTGCGGGTGCTATTTTCTCGGGGTGCGCCCTGGTTCTCACCTTAGCGATTCCGATGCGCCGGATGCTGAAGATGGAGAGCCTCATCACCATCTGGCATCTCGATAACCTTTCCAAGATGGTCCTGTTGACCTCGGTCGTTATGACTTACTCCTACGCGACCGAATCGTTCATGGTCTGGTACGCCCAGGATCCGATTGAGTTGGCGACCTTTCACGAGCGCTACTTTGGTCCGCAGGCTTATCTGTTCTGGATGATGATCTTCTGCAATTGTGTGGCTCCTCTGCCACTGTTCCTTCCGCGGGTGCGTACCAACACGATTTGGCTCTTTATCATCTCCATCTTCGTAAACATCGGCATGTGGCTTGAGCGCTTCGTCATCTTCGTCGGTTCGCTCTCGACCAACGCCGATCCCTCACAGTGGAAATTCTACACGCCACATCTCGTCGAGGTCGCTATGACTATCGCGAGTTTCGGCTGGTTCCTGATGAACTTCTCGCTCTTCGCCAAGTTCCTACCCATCGTTTCGATGACGGAACTTAAAGAAGGTATTGGGTATCTCAAGCAGGCGGTACGCGGGGTTTATCCCTATCGGAAGGCAGCATGAGCGGCGAAATCGCATTGGTCTCAACCTTCGCGAGCGAAGAGGGCTGCGCTCGCGGAATCGAAGAGCTCCACGAAGCCCGGGTGCATGACTTCAAGGCGTTCATGCCGTTCCCGGCCGAGCACGTGCTTGAAGCGTCGCAACACGCGCGCGGGCAGGGGCGCAGCCGGGTCCGCCTTGCCGTATTGATCGGCGGGTTTACCGGCTTCTTTACCGCCATCATCATGACAGTCGGTACCTCACTCGAATGGGGTATCAATGTCGGCGGGCGTCCTATCGCCTCGATCCCCGCGTATATCGTCATCATGTTCGAATTGATGATTCTCTTCGGCGGTGTATCGGGCGTCATCACTTTTTTCATTCTTTCCGGCCTGCCCGCCTTCGATCCAGAAACCGGTTATCGGTCGCGCTTCGGCGTCGACAAATTTGGTTTAGTGGTCCGTTGTGGCGAGGCAGAGGCCGAAAAGCTTGAATCGATCCTGGTCGGAGCGGGGGCGGAAGCCGTCGAACGCGAAGCGGTTGTTGTCGAGCACGGTGCAGCTCACCACTGAGGAATCTGATCTGAAATGAGCACAAATCAACCCCAATCTTTGGGAGCTGCAGCCGCCAGATCCTTCAAGGCGCCAGTCGAATTGAACTGGCAGCGGTTGAACCTGATCGGTGCTGGGCTGGCAGCCATCGGAATCCTCGGCTTCGTTGTGGCCTTGGGTCTCGGACAGGAGAGCCGCGTCTGGCAGGCCTACCTAGTCAGCTTTCTCTTCTTTCTTGGTATAGCCCAAGGCGGTGTGCTGCTCTCCTGCGGTATCTATCTGGTCCACGGACGATGGGCCAAGAACGCCGTTCACATGCGCGTAGCCGAAGCTGGGTGGCCCTACTTGGCGGTCGCCACGGTGTTGTTCTGGGGTATCTTTCTGGGACGAGACCACCTCTACCCCTGGATCGCTCAGCCCCTGCCTAAGAAAGCTGCTTGGCTGAACGTTCCGTTCCTCTTCGGTCGTGATTTTGTCGCGTTAGTGGTGATGGCGGCCCTCAGCGCGATTTTCGTTCGGGTCTCGCGCGGCCGCGAGGCGATCAAATGGGTCTCCGAACCGGATACCATCGAGATGCCGCCGCAGGGAATTCGTCGCTTGGCCCCTGTTATCGCCATCCTTTACATCTATTTGTATTCGATGCTCGCCTGGGACCTCATCATGTCTATAGTCCCGCGGTGGCACAGCACCCTCTTCGGATGGTGGTGGTTTGAGATGTGCTTTTGGAGCGCTATTTGCGCTTCCGCCTTCGTCGCGGCCAACTTTCATACGCTGCTGGGCGAAGATAGCGCATTCTCTGGAGAGCGCATCCTGCATGATTTCGGCAAGTTGGTCTTTGGCTTCTCCATTTTCTGGATGTACTTGTCATTCGCGCAGTACTTGGTGATTTGGTACGGCGACCTTCCGACGGAAACCTTCTTTCTCGTCGTTCGTTTCTGGCATCAGCCGTGGCAGTTCATCTCGTTCCTCTCTCCGATTCTGAACTGGGTCGTTCCCTTCTTCGTCCTCTTGGGCGTGCGACCTAAAAAGACCCCGGCAATTCTCCGTACGGTTACGCTTTTGGGGATGATTGGCGTTTGGATAACCAATTACGTGATGGTAGTGCCGTCGCTCTCCCCCGACGTTTTACCTCTGGGATGGGTTGAGCTGACGATCGCCGCTGGCTTCCTCGGTCTCTTCCTATTGTGTGTTACGCCTGGGCTGCGGTTGGCTGCCCGTCAAGCTACTCACGGCGCTGGTGGAATCGAATAATGATGGCTTCCAGGACTAAAAACCGCCTAATCGCGATGGTCGGGATGCTGACGGGTCTACTCGTCAGTGCTGGATACGCACATGCTGGAAACCAGCGCTATCCTCTCGATACTCTGTCGCCGAAGTCCGATATCACGAAGAAGTTCTACGACATCTTCGCACTCATCACCGGCTTCGACATCCTAATCCTTATCGTCGTAACGGTAGTCTTCTTCCTCGCGCTGTTTGTGTATTCGAGCCGCCCCGGCGATCCAGGAGAGCCGTCACATAAACACTCGGACGTGATGCTCGAACTCGGATGGACCGTAATCCCGTCGATTATCGTAGTCATGATCACGGTACCGACTGTGCGGGTCATCATGCAGACTCAGCCCGACCATTGGTCAGCCGACACTCTTGAGGTGCGCGTCATCGCTCATCAATGGTGGTGGGAATTCCGCTATCCCGACTCGGGAGTGGTCACCGCTGACGAGGTCCATATTCCGGTACATCGCACCATCCACTTTTCGATGATCACCCGCGACGTCATCCACAGTTTTTTCATGCCCGCAATCGGTGGTAAGCGCGACGTCGTGCCCGGTCAGACCAACCAGATTACGCTGAATGCTGACGAGACCGGCGAGTTCTACGGACAATGCACGGAGTACTGCGGTGACTCGCACGCCAATATGCGCTTCCGCGTTTTCGTTGACTCGGCCGAAGACTACGAAAAATGGGTTAAGCATCAACAGGAAGATCCCATCCATCCTGATGGGGGCGATGCGGCCGCAGGCGCAAAGATCTTCGCGGACGCGCCGTGCGCTATATGCCACACAATCAAAGGCGTTTCCGGCTTCTCCAAGGAATACACCTACGGCTTCCGCGGGCCTGACCTAACGCACTTTGGTAGCCGCGGTACTTTAGCGGGCTCGATTCTGGACAACACGCCCGAGAATCTCGCTCGATGGATCAAGAATCCGGATGAGGTTAAGCCTGGGGTCAACATGCCGACGCTCGGCATGAGTGGCGAAGAATTGAAGGATCTCGTGGCTTATCTGGAAAGCCTGAAATAGGAAATTAACGATGGCTGCCCAACCAAAAGCAATTCATCTCGAGTCAGCCAATTACCTCGAAGGCGGAGGTATTTGGGGATGGCTCACCACAATCGATCATAAGCGGATCGCGCTGCTCTACGGCGCCAGCGCGGTTATTTTCGCCATGTTCGGCGGTTTCGAAGCGCTGATGGTTCGGACGCAATTGATGTATCCGGACAACCACTTCATCAGCGCCCAGGTCTACAATCAATACTTCACGACGCATGGCCTCACGATGGTCTTCCTCGTGATCATGCCCCTTGAAACCGGCTTCTTCGGCAACTTTCTGCTGCCGCTGCAAATCGGTGCACGAGACGTTGCCTTTCCACGGCTCAATGCTCTCAGCTACTGGATCTTCCTCTTCGGCGCGATCACTTTGAATCTCGGCTGGATCTACGGTGGACTCCCGAACGGTGGATGGTTCGGCTACGCCAACCTGAGCGAGCGCTACTACTCACCAGGCCCTAACGTCGACTTCTTCGATCTTGGCCTGCTAGTCCTCGGCGTCTCATCGGTTATGAGTGCGCTCAACTTCTTCGTGACCATCGTTAACATGCGCGCACCCGGCATGACCTTCATGCGGATGCCGATGTTCATCTGGTCCCTACTCATTACCGTTATCCTGATTCTCCTGGCCTTCCCGGCTCTTACGGTTGGGCTGATTTTCCTGTTCATGGATCGCTACTTCGATGCCCACTACTACCGGGTGATCGCTGGGGCGACGCCGATCCTCTGGCAGCATCTGTTCTGGATTTTCGGCCATCCTGAAGTCTACATCATGATTCTGCCGGCCTTTGGACTTATCTCCGAGGTGCTGCCGGTTTTCAGCCGTAAGCCGCTTTTCGGCTATCCGATGATGGCTTACTCGATGGTCCTGATTGCGTTCCTGTCCTACGGCGTGTGGGGTCATCACATGTTCGCCACAGGTATGGGACCCGTGGCCGACGCCACGTTCTCCATCACGTCGATGCTCATCGCGATTCCCACGGGAGTTAAGATCTTTTCCTGGATCTTTACACTCTGGGGCGGACGCCTGCGCTTCACTGTCGCCATGATGTTCGCAGTCGCGTTCATCCTCCAGTTCACGATTGGCGGACTAAGCGGCGTTATGCACGCAAGCCCCCCGGTCGACATGGAGCAGACCGACAGCTACATCATCGTTGCGCACTTCCATTACGTACTCGGGCTCGGTGCTCTCTTCGCGATCTTCGCAGGTCTCTACTACTATTGGCCGAAGATCACGGGTCGCTACTTCAACGAGACCCTCGGGAAGTGGCACTTCTGGCTTGCAGTATGGTCCTTCAACGCTACGTTCTTCCCGATGCACTTCCTCGGGGAGCTTGGCATGCCGCGCCGTATCTACACCTACGCGCCGCATATGGGTTGGGACTTCTGGAACAAATGGGAGACACTCAACGCCTACATCATTGCGCTCTCTTTCGTCCCTTTCCTCTTGAATATCTTCTGGAGCCTTACCTCTGGTGAGCGCGCCTCCAGCAACGATCCTTGGGATGCGCGTACCTTGGAGTGGTCTATTCCTACCCCGCCACCAGCTTACAACTTTGCCGAGGTCCCCACGGTCACTGCACGTGATGCGTTCTGGGTTACCAAGTACGGCGACGTCGAAGCGTCGGGGCTGACCTCTGCGCCACCGGTAATCGCGCCGACGGTCGTAGACATCTCCAAGATCCACATCCCTGATCCGTCTATCTACCCGGTCTTTATCGGACTCGGACTTTTTGTGATGACGATCGGTATGCTGGCCGCTTGGTACCGTATCGTCTTCATGGGTGCCGGGTTACTGCTGCTCACGGTCCTCGCGATGTCCTTCGAGTACCTGAACTGGGGCGAAGAGAATCCGCATTCTGTGGAGGAAAGCTTCCTCAAGCTCGATCATCGAAAAGTTGGCTTATGGAGCTTCATCGGGTCCGAAACGGTCTTTTTCGCGAGCCTTATCTCGACCTACATGGTCTACAAGAGCCGCAGCCTCGGCCATTTCGACGCAGAAATACTGAATATCCCGCTCACCTCTTTCAGTACCTTCGTCCTGCTGACCTCGAGTCTCTTGATGGTTTTGGCTCTCGCGGCTTTCCAGCGTAATGACAGTCGCTGGGGGACAATCTGGCTTTTGGGTACCGCATTTTTCGGATGCGTTTTCCTGGGTGGTCAGGTCTATGAATTCGGCGACTTCTGGCTCCACGAAAAGATGCTCTTCAACAGTAATCTTTTCAGCCAGTGCTTTTATACCTTGGTCGGCTTCCACGGCTTCCACGTCTTCCTCGGCGTCATCTGGCTTATTGTCATGGCCATCGCCGGAATGATGGGTAAGCTCAACGCCAAGCGCTCGTTGGCGGTCGAGATGTGCGGTCTATACTGGCACTTCGTCGATATCGTGTGGGTCGTAATCTTCGTATTGGTCTACCTGATGAGGACGGTTAAAGGCGCATGAGCGATCACGCAATCGATCATGGTGGGCATGACGCCCACGATACAGCGCACCCTACGGCCGGGGTGTACCTCGCAGTCGCGGCGGCCCTCACCGTCCTGACGGTGCTTGAAATCGCCGTGTATGTCTTCAACTTTTCGCCGGGAGTTCTCGTAGCGCTGCTGCTGATTCTCTCAGCGATCAAGTTCTACTTCGTTGCGGCCTATTACATGCATCTGAAGTACGACAGCTTGGTGTACACGCTCTTTTTCGCCTCGCCCCTCGTGCTGGCAGTGCTGATTCTCTTCTCGCTGACCTTCTTGCTGGGAGGCCTGAGCCAACGCCCAGGGCCGTAGCTTTTGGTCATGTGGGAAGCTGATCCCGCTACTTTCCTGATTCTCGCGCTGCTTGCCGGAGCATACGCGTACGGCATACTAGCGAATCAGCGATGGCCACTACCCAAACAGGTAGTGGCCTACCTTTTCGGCCTCGCTTCGATGGTGGCTGTCCTGACCGGGCCACTGGATCAGCTCACAAAAGAGCGATCGTTTTTCATCTATATCTTCCAGCAGATGGTGCTGATCTTCGTGGCACCGCCTCTGCTGATATTGGGGACGCCCGGCTGGATGCTACGGCCAGTGCTTCTCAACCGCTTCGTTGAGCCAATAGCGCGGCGAATCACGCGACCGCTCTTCGCCTTCATGCTCTTCTCGGCAGTCTTTACGCTCGTTCACTTTCCCGCCGTGTGCGATCGTATCTGCCACGTCCACCCATTTTATGGTGACGTGCATACGATGCTGCTAATAACAGGGCTTCTGCTGTGGTTCCCGATGACCAGTACTCTGCCGGAATACCCGCGCATGACGTACCCGATGCAGATCCTCTATCTGTTTCTCTTCATGATTCCGATGACCGCAGTTGCGGCACCGATCACCATGGCTGAGACCGTTCTGTACACCTACTACTATGTCGAGCCTCATCCGTTCGGCTTTACACCGATGGCGGATCAGGTTCTGGGCGGGCTCATCATGTGGGTAGGGCAGGGCGTTTACCTGATGTTTGTTTTCAGCGCGATTTTCTTTCGATGGGCTCAGCGCGACGATCAGGATGTCCCGCCAATCAATCGGCAGACGCCGGTGCGGATGCTCCACCCGCAGCGGGGCGCTAGCGCCTAAGTGCTATCGACACATAACGCAGACATAAGCCACTCTTGCGTGTGCAAGAAGAAAGGCTTATGAGTCGGATCAAGGCTCGATTCAACCCGCCTCTCGGAAAAGCGGCATTTTAAGAATCTCGGCCTGCACCGGCAAACCCCTCATCCACTACCGAGAAAGCGTGGTTCCGATGGCGTTGGTTGAATCCAACGACGGAGGGTCCGATGCGTCACTCACCGATTCGTATGGCTGGAA
>Ga0335069_10001122_pt1 | contig 43109 bp, 31 predicted proteins | sample Lox_Sample_11_FD_206714 | JGI IMG/M metagenome (GOLD analysis project Ga0335069, IMG submission 206714) | Soil microbial communities from Loxahatchee National Wildlife Refuge, Florida, United States - Lox_Sample_1.1 | ecosystem: Environmental > Terrestrial > Soil > Wetlands | place: USA...
CGCGCCACGAGCAGCTTGCGAGTGCAAGCACTCGTGGCGCGGAACACAAAAAGGGTAGGGGCCGCGATAGCGGCAGGGCTGAAGCCCTGCCCTTCCACTAACGTCCAAAAGTAGTGAGAAATCCAGGCTAGGGGGGCTACTCCGCCAGGGAACGCCGAAACTGCGCCCTAAGCACGATCAGCGTCGTCAACGACGCGGCCAAGTCGGCGCACGGCCCGGCCATCCAAACTCCCGTAAGTCTCCAGGCCCAAGGAAGAACAATCAAGAACGGCACGAGAAACAAGACTTGCCGCGAGAGCGCCAGCAGAAGGGAGATTTCTGCCTTGTCGATGGACTGGAAGAACACGGCGGTGGCCATCTGGAAGCCGTTGATCGGGAACATGAGAAGAAAGAGCCGCATCCCTTTTACGGTCTGCGCGACAAGCTGCGCATCCCGCGTGAATGCTTTGGCCACAGCACCGGGAAATATCTCGGCGAGCAGAAAGCCACAGGTCATCGCACAGGTCGTACCGATGATCGCATCCCGGAAGACAGCTTTCACACGCTGGAATTGGCGGGCGCCGTAGTTATAACCGGCAATGGGTTGCATTCCCTGGTTGACGCCCGCGCTCACCATGACAAAGAACATGCTGAGCGTATTGACAATTCCAAACGCCCCGATCGCGTAGTCGCCTCCGTACCGGGACATCCGCACGTTGAACAGGACAGCCGTCATGCTGGCACAGAGCAACATCGTGAAGTTTGACATGCCGATAGAGCAGATCCCCCGGATGATCCTTAATTGGGGACGGAAACAACCTCGGCGGAACCGCACGGTACTGTCTCCGCGCATAAAATGAGGCAGTGCGGAGAACGTCCCGGAAGTCTGAGCGAGGACCGTCGCCAGTGCTGCTCCCCGAATCCCCCAGTGAAAGACAAAAATGAACAGGGGGGCGAGGACACAATTGACGGCCACGGTCTGCAGCGTATTCGCCATCGCGCTGCGCGGATATCCCGAAGACCGCAGAACACTGTTCAGCCCCAGGTAGAGGTGCGTAAAGACGTTGCCAATAAGGATGATCTGCATGAATTGCCGGGCATACGGCAACGTTTCCGGGCTGGCTCCGACAAATCGCAATATCGGATCGAGCAGCACTCCGCAAATGATGGAGTAGGTAATCCCGAGGGTGAGATTAAGAAAGAGCGTGTTTCCGAAGATCTGATCGGCTTCCGCGGGTTGGCGCTCGCCCAGACGTATCGAAATGAGCGCGCCGCCCCCGACGCCCACCAAAGAACCGAAGGCCGCCGCCATATTCATCAGGGGCAGGGTCAGCGCCAACCCGGCAATGGCCATGGGGCCCACGCCGTGTCCGATGAATACCCGGTCAATAATGTTATATAGAGAGGCCGTGGTGGTGGCGATCACGGCCGGAATCGAGTATTGCGCCAGCAACCGCCGAATATTGCCAGTGCGGAGCAGGTAGGTATTGGTCTGAGTGCTGGCCTCAACCCTGATTTCTTCATGTGACGGCGCATCCACGACCAACAGTCTTTCCTCCTGGCAGCAACGGCTGCGAGAAACCTCCCCACCAGTTGAGGGGAAAACTTGATCGGCGGCGGGTTCTCTTCGCCACAGCGTGCACCCCAAACTCCACGCACGTGTCGTGCCGAAGCGGATTAATTGCCGGCCAGGTTCGGAATTCACCGCTAACCTGCGGGAAGTCACTACCGCTCGATCACTGCCCGCCGCACCCGCTGTCTCGCATCAGTGAGGGAGATCTGATGAAATTCGAAGCCTTTGCAGGCCAAAGGCCGTCCGGGGACCTTTCTCCGAGAGGAAACAGGTGAAGGAATGAGATTAGAGGATTTCAGCAATCCGGGCAAGCAGGGCCATGTGGTGGTGTCTCAGCTTGGGAGAAAAGTCAGCGTGGGCAACGCACGTATTCCGCTGGCCCCGGGCGGCGCAAGGGCCGTCCCTACAGTTTCCAGGGGTCGTTGACCTCCATCGCAAGTTCCCAGATGGCGCGCACCCGTTGGTACATCAGAGCCCGGAACTTCTTGGGATCTTCCAGCCGCCAGGCCTCCGGTGCGCTGAACCAATAGGCGGTATCCTCATTCATCCAGGTCGTGAAGTAAACGCCCCAACCCGCCAGCAGGGCGTCTGCTTGCAAGGACCCGTCGCCGAGGCGCTTTCCCCAGGCGTAAAGGTTCGCTGCGGCGTTATAGCTCACGCCCGTCCATACTTCAAATTGATGCGCGTACTCGCTGTCGCCCGCTCCGGGCGTGGAGTCGGGACGCAGCGCGTTCGCGACTCCCAGGTCGCCCACACCGTCCCCGTTCTGATCTTTGAGCGGCAACACGGCGCGCTTAAACAATTGCCGGTAATGAGACGTCAGGCGCTCGGAAGCCAGCACCGGGGGAAGTCCGGTCACATCCACAAACCGCTCACCGATCATCGCGTCACCCATGATGTCGTGATTCTGCGCGTTGTACTGGTAGTAGCCGAGCTGTTCATTCCAGAACTGCTCCTCCGTGCTGGCACGCGCCTTCCCGAGTTCGGCCTTTACCTGCGCGAGAAAGTCTGTATCTCTCCGATGTTCGGCCAGAGCCGCCAGGGCCTCCAGCGCTCCCAACCATAGGACCGCGTTGAACAGCTTGTTGTCCTTGTATTCGGAACTCTTCATCTCGGAGAGTCCGTCGCCATCAAGATCGGTGGATTTCTGGTAGCGAAAACTCCGCCCGAGGGCCGGCCACGCATCCGCGAGGAACTTCTCGTCCTTGGTCTTTTGCCAATAGGCGTGGCACTGCTGGATGAACTTGGGCGAGAACTCCGACCAGGGCGTCGTAATCCTTCCCTTGATTCCATTGGGGCCCTGGTTATAGGAGCGGCCGTAGCCGTCGTACTCAAAGAAGGGGTCACCGCTAATCAGTCCGGCATCGTGAGGGCAACTCCCGTCGGCCGTGTCCATGATGAAATCGGCAAATACGAGCAGGATGTCGCGCTCCATCTCTGGCCACAAGTCCCGGCAACTGCGCGAGGTGTGGTGACGCACGTCGAACGTTTCCGCAAAGGCGTATTCCTGGCATTCCATCAAGGAAGCAAGGTGCTGCCCTCGCCGCGCGCCGAACTTCTTGGGCTTCGTAATGCAACCGTTCTCCCAGAAGGAACCGCCGAACGTGGCGTAATACAGCTCGTTGAGGGTTCCCTGCTTCAGCCAGTCCGGATAAGCAGCATTCTTGATGATGGGGTCCTGCCAGGCTTCAACCTGCCGGAGCCAGTGCTCCCAATTTGCGAGCGAGTCTTTGGCGATCTCGAAGGCTTGACCCGGCTTAGCGGGAAAGTACTCCGTGAAGCGGCGCCACCAGCGCGTGCCGCTGCCGAATTCAATTTGCGGGAAGTACCAGGCGAGCGCAAAGGGTACGGTGGCGGTTGCGCCGGGAGCAACTTCAACCTCAACGCACAACGCACCCGAGGGGAGCTGGGTGTCGTGGCTCAGCACAGCGTTGGGCAACTTTCCTTCCGCAGCGAAGCTTTTCCAAACATCGGAGCCGTCACCATTCCCATCCCAGGCCGTCACATAGGAAGCCGGGCCGTTGGTTGCGATGCACCACTCGGACTTCTCCGTTTCCGGGGGATTCGAGGGGTCTTGCGCCTTCATTGAGATTGCGGTGATCCCGCGGCTTGAGTCGCGAACCAACTCGTTCCTGAGCCCGCGGCGTTCCCGCGATGTCTTTGCAGCCTCGGGATCGTTCCCCAGGGGAGTGTTCTGCGGGCCCGTGTAAGGAGCGTTGGGAAACGTGAACATCACGGATAGTCTCGCCGCTGACTTCGCCGGGTTGTGAATCTCGAAGAGGAAAAGCGCCACCGGCAAGGCCGATTCGCGGTAATTGTCTTTGATGATAGGGCTGAAGAACTGCACGGAGACTTCAGTCTGGAACGCCCGGTACGTGCACCAGCCTCTCGGGAACAAGGCATAGTAGTCGCCTTCACCCGCATTCAGGCGCGTCCAGGAAGGAAGTGCATCGTCAGTTGAGAGTGTGCGCGCCGTTGCATCCTTGCCCTCAACTTTCTCCCGGATGTGAAACGCCGCTTGTGACAGGAACCGCTCTTCGTACCTTCCCACCTTCAATTGCCAGGGGCCGAAGGTGCCGCAGAGATTGTACATGAAGTTCCCCGCCCCGATGCCGCCCAGCGGAAGTCCCTTCTTCGTCCGCAGCAGGGTATTCAAACCACTGGGTTCACCGGGCTCCTCGGGCATCAATTCGATCCTGGGCAGGCTCCCGAGTGGCCGCTTCCACGCACAGGCGGGGATACTCCAAACGCCATGTCCCGTCCGCGGCGGCGCGCCGGCCTGCGCGCGCCCTGCGGTCACGAGCGGACCGGCCACGAGAGCGAGACCGGCCAAAGACGAATTGCGAATGAAAGCGCGGCGGGATAGGGATGATTTCTTCAAAGGGCACGTCCTTTCTGCACCGGTCGGGGACGAGGACCGGCACCTTGGCTCGGCGGCCAATCGTCGAGATTATAGACTCCGGTCTGCAACATAGCTATCCAAGCAGATCACGGATCTCGTGCCACCGTCCAAGACTTGCGTAAGCCCCGATATTTCGTTTCGAGTACTCGCAGCGCTGGCGAAACAGGGGCCAGAGTTTGGCTTGACAAGTTCCTGTGGGGCTCGTAGAGTCCAGCCATCATTGCATTGTCAACGGCGCCGAGGTGGGCGTCGCTTTCCCGTTACCGAGAAGATTCTCGCTTCCTCCGGCGGTGTTAATGGAGGATCTGCCAGCAGCGACTGTGGGTTCTCCCATTTGACGGGTTCAGGTCTCTTGCGTCGGTCTCTGGGTTAAAGGAGGCTGAAATGAAGAGAGAGCGGGCGACGGCTTGGATGGGTTTGTGTCTACTCGCATGTTTCCTTCCCAGCTTGGTTAGAGCGCAGAGCACGAATGCCACTCTGAGCGGGACAGTGATGGACCCAACCGGGGCGGCCATCCCGAACGTGCAATTAACACTCACTTCCGTGGAGTTGGGGTCTGTGGCCAAAACGAACTCTGGTCCTGACGGCCTTTACTCCTTCCCAAATCTCCGGCCGGGCATTTACGAACTACGGGTCCATGCTGCCGGGTTCAAGGATTATGAGCAGACCGGCATCGAACTTACGATGAACGCCATGGCCCGGCAGGACGTGAAGCTGGCCTTGGGCACGGCCGTCGAGAAGGTGGAAGTCACGGGCAACGCCTCGCCCATCGACACCTCGGACGCGCAAGTGAAGGGGAGCGTCACGCCGGAGATTCTGAAAGAGTTGCCGCTGGAGGTCTCCGGCACCATTCGTACCGCGGCGAACTTCGCTATTCTGATGCCGGGCGTAAGCACGGGCAGCGGCGGCAACGCGTACGATGCGCGCATCAATGGAGGCTTGCAGTCGGGTGACGAGGCCATCCTGGACGGCGTCAGCCTGCAGGAAGGGCTCATGAGCCAGAGTGGCATGGTGTCCGCCCAAACGGATTTCCCCACCTCGCCCGATATGGTTGGCGAATTGAGCGTGCTGACTTCCACCTACGAGCCGCAGTATGGGTCGAGCCTCTCGGGGCAGATCATTCTGGAGACCAAATCGGGGACGAACCAATATCACGGGGCGCTATTTGAATATCACCGCGACACGGTGCTCAACGCGCGGCAGTTTGGCGTTGACCAGCGGCCCGCCAACCTGCAAAACGAATTCGGCGGCGCCTTTGGTGGGCCCGTCTGGATTCCCCATCTGTTTCCCAAAAGCCGGAAGACCTTCTTCTACCTGAACCTGGAGGGTTACCGCACGGGCGGCGCACTGGAGCGTCCCATCCTGAGCGTGCCCACAGCGCAGGAGCGCCAGGGAGATTTCAGCGATTGGGTGGACTCCGACGGCAATCTCATCCCCGTTTACGATCCCGACACGCTGCGCGCGAATCCCGGCTTCGACCCCAATTCCGACGTCGGGCCTAACAACCTGCCGTATCTGCGCGACCAATTCATGGGTTGCAGCGGCGACACGCCCAACGTGATTTGCCCTTCCGACCCGCGGCTGACCAACTCTCTGGCACCTGCCTGGTTCAAGTACCTGCCGACGCCGAACCGGTCTGGAATCCTCAATAATTACGTGGTGCCGAAACCCCGGCCGGAGGAATTGCTCTTCCATACGAATTACTTCGACCTGCGCATCGATCAGTACATTCGCAATTCCGACCACATCTCGGCGTCGATTTACTATCAGGGTGCGCATCCCAACACCGTCTCCACCCTACCGGCTCAGATCAGCAACGAGAACGACGCGGCGCCCGAATACGCCTTCGTCGACCGGATGAATTGGGACCACACCTTCTCACCCACGCTGCTGAGCCACGCCGCCATCGGGTACCACAACCGGATGGAGGGCTATGGGGCCCTCGACTACAAGTACGCGAACCTGTTTCCGCAAATCGCCGGGGTCTCGAGCCACGACTACCCACCGGTCATAGGTCTAGGGGACTTTGCGGGCATGGGGGACAACTACGGCGGTCCGAACATCAAGAACGTCACGGCCCGTCCCGATTTTACGGGGAACGACCTGATCACCTGGGTCAGGAACAAGCACACCATCAAATTCGGCGGGGAGTATCGCTGGCTGGGCGAAAACAACCGCGGCAATTACAACAGCTTCGCTTCGCCGGCCGGGAATTTCCAGTTCGCTTCGGGCGAGACGGGGCTCGCGGGCATCATCAGTGGGAGCCCCATTGCGAGTTTCCTGCTGGGACAGGTGGACTACGGGTCTGCCACCTACTTCTATTACGCTTCCAACTATCCGCGCGCAGCCGCTTACATCCTGCACCTCGGAGACACTTGGAAAGCCACTTCGAAGCTGAGCATTAACTACGGAATCCGCTGGGACACGTTTACGCCCGCGGAAGAAAAGCACGACGAGCAGTCGTTCCTTGACCCGGCCAGAACGAACCCGGGAGCGGGGGGACGCCTCGGCAGTCTGGTCTTTGCCGGAACCAAATGGGGATCGGCGAGCTTCGGCAGGCGGACGCCTGAGCAGGTCTGGAAAAAGGGATTTGCGCCGCGCCTGGGAATTGCCTACTCCGTGACGCCTAAGACCGTCGTGCGTTCGGGTTATGGCATCTTCTTCACCCAGATGTTCTATCCGGGCTGGGGCGGTGGCATCGCGCAGGATGGTTTCTTTGCCGTCCCCTCCTTCGGCAGTTCGAACCAGGGTCTGACCCCGGCCTTTCTGCTTCAGAACGGTTTCCCTCAGGACTTCACGCGGCCGCCGTTCATCGACCCCAGCTATTTGAATGGCCAGGGCGGACCCACCTATCGACCGTTCAATTCCAATCGCCGCCCCTACGCGCAGCAGTGGAACCTGACCATCGAGCACCAGCTCACTAACAATTCCTATTTCAACGTCGCGTATGTTGGGAACAAAGGAACCCGGCTGCCTTCCCAGACCGTCCCCATCAACGCCATCGACCCCAAATATCTATCGATGGGACAGCAACTGTATGACGAGTTCACGGGTGACACGGCCGTGGATGGCGTTGCCGCTCCCTACGCCGGTTGGGCCGGCGAGATGCAAGCCTGTGCGCCTACCGTGGCCCAGGCCTTGACGCCGTTCCCGCAATATTGCAACTCGCTTTACGGGCTCACCGAAAATGCCGGCAATTCCACATATCACTCTTTTCAGGCTAAGTTTGAGAATCGCTTCTCGAGTGGCCTGTGGCTACTGACTTCCTATACAAACTCCAAGACCATTGACAATACGGATAACACCCAAGTCACAGCGACCCTCGGTTCAGTGCATGGGGTCATCAGCCCCTTCGAGCGAGAACGGAACAAAGCTCTGGCCGTGGATGATGTGCCTCAGGTTCTCTCTATCTCCATGGTCTATGACCTTCCGTTCGGAGCCGGAAAACGCTGGGGGAGCCACTTGAACCGTTTCGTTAACGGCTTTGTGCGGGGGTGGTCCCTCAGTAATGTCTTCCGCGTCTCATCGGGGGTTCCCTTGTACTTCCGATCCAGTTATTGCAATGTCCCTGGTCAATTCGCCATGGCTTGCATCCCGGGTATCCTGCCCGGAGCGAGTCCGTGGGCACAGAGCAAGAGCGGCTTCAAACCCGATCTCCCGCTCTTCGATCAGAGTGCTTTTGAAAACTACAACAACTTCAACTTCTATGCGGGAGAGGGCCCGCGCGTTTCGAACCTACGCGGATTCGGCTACCACAACCACGATGTCGGATTGATCAAGGACATCAAGCTGAGCGAGAAAGCGACCCTGCAATTGCGCGGAGAGTTCTTCAATATCTGGAATTGGCACACGTTCAACTGCTCCACGCAATGCTACGGGGGCCAGGCTTTTGATACCAGCGTCGGCGACACTCTCTTTGGGATGTGGAACGGTTCCGTCACCGATCCGCGCAACGTACAGGTGGTCGGAAGAATCACCTTCTAGCCGCAATCCTTCCACAGACTGTGGCGCTATCCCCTTTGGGGGGATAGCGCCACTCTCTTAATACCCATTCCGCCGCCGCAAGAAACGGATTCCCAGCCCAAATTTCCTGTGCCAATATGGATGCCACAGGAATCCAATAACTAGCGGATTCGGCGTCTTCAGCGGGACTTCTCTCTTATCGGAATGAGACTTCTGGGGGAGATGACTATGCCGGAAATCACCGACTCGTTTCTACGTGACCAGTTGTTGGTTCGCCGCGAGAGGCTGGAGTCAGCAGCGAGGGCGGCCACCCCGCCCGAAGCCATCGTGCGTCTGTTGGACGAAGTCGACTCCGCTCTGGCGCGCATGGAAGCGGGGACTTACGGCCTGTGTGATAGTTGCCATGATCCCATCGAGCGGGATCGCTTGCTCGCTGATCCATTGGTCAAGCTGTGCCTCGATCACCTGAATTCCCAACAACGGCGCGAGCTCGAAGAAGATCTCCAATTGGCTTCGGAGCTTCAACGCGAACTCCTGCCGGAGGCCAACCTCCGATTCGGCGGCTGGACGGCCTCCTACCATTACCAACCGTTGGGCCTCGTGAGTGGTGATTACTGTGACTTCCTCGTGAGCGAGAACGATTCCGAGAACATTGTCTTTGCCGTTGGGGATGTGGCGGGCAAAGGGGTCGCTGCCTCACTTCTAATGTCGCAATTGCACGCCATCCTGCGCACTTTAACGCCTACCGCTCTCGCTCCCCACGCCCTGGTGGAGCGTGCCGGCCGAATCTTCTGCGAAGCCACCATGTCCAATTTCTTTGCGACCCTGATCTATGGTAGGGCTGACTCCGCCGGCTGCGTGGAGTTGTGCAACGCCGGACATTGTCCAGCCTTGCTGGTCCGGCAGGGGAACGTCACCCGCCTGGAAGCCACCGGCGTTCCGCTGGGGATGTTCGCAGAAGGCACTTACGCAACTCAACAGTTGCGGATGATCCCGGGAGACACTCTATTCTTGTACACGGATGGCGTTTCCGAGGCGCGCTCCACCGCTGACGAGGAATATGGCGAACATCGCCTGATGAATCTCCTGCAACAGCACCAGTCGCTGCCGCCTGAAGCACTGATTCGCGCCGGGCTGGAAGATCTGCGCGCCTTTCGTTCCGGGCAACCGTTGCTCGACGACCTCACCGTCCTGGCCTTGCAGCGGACGTCGGCATGAAGGAACGCCCAGTCCGTCGAGAGGGGCGAATAAGAGTTGTCAGGGCGCACGGCCGTGCGCCCTTATGCGAAGGCACGACTACCTAGTCCAGGCTTCGAAAGGCGCTCCGCGACATGGTTTCTGCCTCGCGCAGTGCCGTTGTGCACTGCTTGACTTTCTCCTTCCCTTTCTGCACTCTTACGGCGCTGAGCCGTGAGAATCATCGTCCTGCTCAATCCTGCTGCGAGATACGGCCGGGCGCGTCACTTGGTCCGGCGCGCCCTGGAAGTCTTTCGCCGCGACGGCGCACATTACGAAGTGCGCGAAAGTACGGGTGGACCACATTTGACGGAGCTGGCGCGTCAGGCTGCGGCCGAGGAACCTGACCTGATCGTCTCTGCCGGAGGTGACGGAACCCACCACTACGTGATCAACGGGCTTCCCCCCTTGGCACCCCCGCTGGCGCTGTTGCCGCTCGGGCGGGGGAATGACCTTGTGCAAGGTCTGGGCATGCCGATGAACGTGCGCGCCGCGGCTAAGGCCCTGCTCGCCGGAGAGATTCGCAGGGTAGATCTCGCCCGCGTGGGACCAGCCGTTTATGCCTGTGTGGCAGGCGCCGGATTTGATTCCATCGTAAACCGGCACACAAACAGCGGGGCTCGCCGTCTGGCGGGGCCGCTGGCTTATCTCTGGTCGCTATTGTGCTGCATGAAGGAGTATCGGCCCCGGCCGCTCGAAATCGTCGCCGACGAGCAGACGTTTTCCGGCGACGTACTGTTCACGGTGGTAGGGAACAATCGCTCGTACGCGGGGGGGATCAGGGTGACGCCGCGCGCGCAACTCACCGACGGCCTGCTCGACGTGTGCATCGTGCCCTACCTGAGCCAGTGGGAATTGCTGAGGTGGGTGCCGCGCGCCTTCCGCGGAGAGCATCTGCGCCACCCGCGCATCCGGTACTTTCAAACACGCAAGGTGACTCTGAGCTCCCCGACGCATATGGAACTGTTCGCGGACGGAGAGTTCCTTCAGGCACTGCCCGCGACGATTGAGGTGGTTCCCCGCGCCTTGCGAGTGGTCGCGCCGGCGGATAAGGTCGCCGCTTGACCCCAGTACTCTGACATATGGAAATCAGTGTTTCTGCCCTGGGATGGTGAGATTAATGACCAGCCGCGTCCTCATATCGATGGAGCTGACCTGCCGGACTTCTGAGGACGCTCCCTTGAATGTAGCTTTGAGCTTGTAGTCATGCGAGAAAGAGAGATCCGTGAACTTATAGCTCCCGTCTTCCTGGGAGTAGATGTCAATGACCTTTCCTGACTGAACATCGGTCAGCTCAACTGCGGCACCGGGAATAATGTTCTCCGCTTCGTCCATCACGAGGCCGGACACGTTCCTTGACTGTGGAGTCTTGTTCTTGGCCGCGCCAGCGGACACACATAGAGCCCAAGCCATCACCAGGACGAGAGACGCAACCAATACTCGCCCCGCCATCTTGGCGGCCCACCGTATCGGCAGGAAGCTGGAACCAGGAACCACGCAAGCGCGCTCGTCAGTTGCGTTCACCTTACCAGTCCTCTTCTTCCTCTTCCTCATCTTCACCGGAAGCGCGATCAAGTTCCACCGGGTTCGTACTTACCACTTCGAGCTCTTCCCCGCACTCGGGGCAGTCCAAAGTGGTCCCTTCGTCAACATCGTCTTCGATATCAATCACCGCCTCGCACTCCGGACAATGAGCCATAAAGCACCCCCTACAAACCCCTTTCCCTCATACGAGAGTCTATTCATTTCCCAAGAACATGTCCAGAGACAACGAGGCTGCAGCGGCGGGGTCCACCTACTTTCCCGTCATCAGCCTTTCGATTTCGTCCGGGTCTCGCGGCAGGCGGCGAGTGAGAATTTCATTGCCGTCCGCTGTAATCAGGATGTCGTCTTCGATGCGCACGCCGAGCTTTTCCTCCGGCAGGTAGACGCCCGGCTCCATGGTAATCACCATGCCGGGCTCAAGCGGCCGGGTGTAGTCCACGGGATCATGCACGTTGAGACCAATGGGATGGCTCAGCCCGTGGATGAAGTATTGACCAAGCGGCTGGCCGTGCAGATCCTTGCCGTGCGTATTGATGTACTGGTAGGCAATGTCGTAGAGACCGTTCGAACCGCTGCGAGTTAAGGATGCGCCGGGCTTGGCGGCGGCCAACGCGGCGTTTTGCGCGCCGAGGACAACGTCATAGATCTCCCGCTGGCGCGGCGTGAAGTGGCCGTTCACGGGAAGCGTGCGAGTAATGTCGCTAGCATAGCCGCTGTACGATCCCGCCACGTCCATCACCACCAAGTCGCCGTCCCGCATCTGGTTGGAGTCCTGGTCATAGTGGAGAACGGTGGAGAAAAATCCGGAGCCTACGATGGGCGGGTAGGAGGGCCACTCGCAGCCGCGCCGCTCGAATTCGTACTTCATCAACGCCGCGATCTGGTATTCCCACACACCCGGCTTTACGGCTTTCATTGCCGCCAGGTGAGCATCCACGGAAGCCTCGGCAGCCTTGCGGATCAGGGCGATTTCACCCGGCGTCTTGATCATGCGCAGGCGGAGAAGCTCCGGGCGAATGTCGCCAAACGTCGCGAGGGGAGCGGGCTTGTGGAGCTTGCCGACCATCTCCGCCTGGAAGTAATCCTCGCCGCTCTCAGGCTGCGGCGTCAGCTCTGTGTAGACCTTGGGGAAACTCTTGAGGGCCTCGGCGAGGTCAGAGGAAAACAGCGACGTGCTGCGGACCGAGGCAAAACCGGTCCGCGCCGGGGCATCCGCGTCTTCCGCGCCGAGCTTGGGCCCCGTCCACTTTTCCATCCGGTAATCGTGCGACGGGATGTAGAGGATTTCCTTTTCGAGTTCCGGCGCCGCGCCGGCCTGGTGTGCCCGCGGCACCAGCATCAGGATGGCCTCAGGCTCGTTCCAACCCGTGAGGTAGTAGAACTCCTCGTTCTGCCGGAAAGACGTGACGCTGGCGGCCACATCGGCCTCGCGATAGGCAAAGAGAACCACGACCCCGTCACCGCCCGTGTCGCGAATCACCCGTGCCCGCCGCTCGTGGAAAGCCGAGAACGGCTCGTGCTCCCAGCCCAAGGCCGCAGCGGCTGAACCCAGCACCGCGGCAACAACAAGCGCCAAAAAAAAGACTGCCCCCCATCGCAACTTTCGCTGCATCAACCCTCCCATCAGACGCAAAGCGTATAGCATAGCGCCAGGATCAAGCAGAGCAAATCCGAAGGATTCAGTCAATTCCGATTAGGTACCCGGATTGATGGAGTGGCTCAGGCCGCGGGCTCCACCGCACGCGACCGCAGGAGTGCGGGCAGGGCGTGGGAGAGGCGCCGCAGGGGAGTCTGGAACAGGGACATGGTCCCCACGTAGGAGTAGCCCATCAAGAAAAGCAGCAGAAACGGCGTCGTCAGGTAATTCTCCATGGTGAAGGAGTAAACGGTGGTAAACACAAAATAGGCCGCGAGCACCAGTTCAACGAAGGGAATCCAGCCGACGCGGTGGCGGACGTATTTCTTATGTTCCCAGCCTTCTTCCGCCACGCCCACGTGGTATTTGGGGGTGCGCACAAACTCCGTCTGCTTGCCGACCACGGCTTCCATGACGGCCTTGGCGTTGGTGACGGCGAGGCCGATCCCGGTTGCCATGATGAACGGAAGGTACTTGATGCGCCCCAGCCATTCACGCGGATAAAGCTCGCGTTGGGCCACCATGTAGAAGCTGGAGATCGAGCAAGTGGAAGCAAGGAACAGCGGCAGGTCCAGGTAAAGCATCTGGAACCAGCCCTGATAGAACCGCACGATCATAGCCGGCAGCAGGATCACCGAAAAGACGATCATCAGCGGATAGGCAATGTTGGCCGTGAGGTGAAGCGTGGCTTCCACCTTGATTTTCAGCGGTTCCGGACTGCGCCAGATCACGGGCAGGAGCTTCTTCGCAACCTGGATGAGCCCTTTGGCCCAGCGCGCCTGCTGGGTCTTGAAGGAATTCATTTCGACGGGCAGTTCGGACGGGCAAACGATGTTGGGATCGTACACGAACTTCCAGCCCTTGAGCTGCGCCCGATAACTCAGATCCGTGTCTTCGGTCAGCGTATCGTGCTGCCAGCCACCCGCATCGTCGATCGCCTGGCGGCGCCACATGCCGGCCGTGCCGTTGAAATTGAAGAACCGGCCCGAGAAGTTGCGCGCGCCATGCTCGATCACAAAGTGGCCGTCCAGCAGAATGGCTTCGACTTCCGCCAGGTTCGAATAGTGGCGGTTGATCCAGGTCCAGCGGCCCTGCACTACGGCCACCTGCGGGTCGGCAAAGTAATCAATCATCTGCCGCAGAATCTCCGGCGGCGGAACAAAGTCGGCGTCGAAAATGGCGAGGAACTCACCCCGGCAAATCTTCATGCCTTCGGCAAGGGCGCCCGCCTTGAAACCCTCACGGTTGTCACGGTGATGGTAACTGATCGGGTGCCCGGCGCTCGCATACTCGCTCACCAGGCGGGAGCACACGATGCGCGTCTCGTCGGTCGAGTCGTCAAGAACCTGAATCTCCAGCAGGTCGCGCGGGTAGTCGAGGTTGGTAACAGCCTCTAGCAGGCGTTCGACGACATAGCGCTCATTGAAGATCGGGAGCTGCACTGTGATGCGCGGCAGGTTCTCGAAATGCCGGCTTGGCTTGGGCGCCTTGCCCTTGTTCTTCATGTACAGATAAACAAGGCAGTAGCGATGAATGCCGTAAATCGAAAGAATGATGAGGATGGTGAAGTAGGGAATCAGGATCGAGAGGTCAAAAGCGTTCGGTTGGTAAATCCCTCGAAACGGATCTTTGTGGAACACTTTGTAGAAGTACTTCACCACCGGGTTCGCCGGGGCGACCAAGGCGGCAAACAGTAAATAGTGCATATAAGTTATGAGGCCTTCTTCAGACTTTCCTTAGCTATTATACACCCAAACTGGCCGACGCCAACGGGGAGGCGCTAACCAGTATATCTACGTATCAGTTAGCACCGCCCGGCACCGGCAGATTCCCGCCGGCCCCTGGCTGGCGAAGCTGCCGGTAAAGCCAGAAGGCTCCCTCCAAACCAAACCCCGTGAGGAATCCCCACATCAGATTGGTGGTCAGCAGCGAGACAACTCCAACCACGATGGCAATCAGTAGCAATGCCGGACGGGAAAAGATGTCGCGCAGGTAGGCGGCATGCTGCACCCCCACGTAGAGCAGGAACACTCCGAGCACCGCCACGGGAATGAGTTGGAGCAACCCCACCGCCGTGCGTCCCACCAGCGCCAGCAGGATGCAGACGCCCCCGATCACGTAGCTCGACTTGGCCGTGCGGGCGCCAAAACGGTAATGCGCCGTAATGCCGCCTGACCCGTGGCAAAGCGGCGAGCCCATGACAGCCGAACTGACGAGGTTCACAAATCCGATGCTCAAACTGAGGGCGCGCACGGTGACCCGGCGCGCCTGCTCGCCGTAAAGAATGTGTGCGGTGTTTTCTGTCGCGACGATGGAATTACCGAAGGTCAACGCAAATTGTGGAACGACCAGGAGGGGCAGGACCCGCTCCAGCTCAGCCCAGCGCGGGTGGAAAAGCTCCAAGGGCACGAGGCCAAAACTCAGGGCGGGAAGTCTGCCCCAGTGCAGGACCAGTCCCAGGGTAATCCCCGCTGCCAGCAAGACCAGCGCCGAGGGGAAACGGCGGGAATTACGGAGCGCCAGCAACAATGCGGCTCCCGCCAAGGCTACGAGCCACGCAGTGAGCGGTCCACCGGGAAGCATCTGGCCGGCCTTGTGAGTGGTAATCAGCCGTAGGCCCTCGCGAGCCAGCAGCAGGCCGAGTCCAAGCTGAATTCCGCGGACGATGGGCAGTGTGAAAAGCTTGGCCAGCCAGCGCGCGATGTTGGTCATGCCCACGAAAAGCAACAGGACGCCCATCAGCAGGCCGGCGCTCGAGACGGCCGTCGGCGCAAGCGAGAGGGCCAGGGCGATGGCCGCAACCGCTTTGAGCGGTTGTACCGCGATCGGAATCCGGAAGTACCACCCCGCAAGGCAATAGGTAAGTCCGGCGGTCAGGAACAAAGCCGTGGGGTTGAGGTGGTTCAGAGTGATCAGGGCGATGGCGATAGGGAACAGTACTCCGATGTCACCAAAAGCCCCGGCCACGTCCAAGCGCGTGAGTGGCCAGGCGGAACGGCGCAATCCGGTGTCTACTGCGGTCGTGGCCGCCATCGGAAAGACCTCCTGATGCGTCGCTGGGCAGCAGTCCAAGCCGCCCGGCACTTCTGAATGAGCCCTGCGCGTTATCGTAACACGGCCACCCTGGCAGTGACCACGAGCATTGTCCCCAATCCGCCGGTAACCGCGGGCGAAGATCGCCAGGGTCGTCGGCGCCGTGCGCCCGTAAACACTGTCTCGATCAGCCTGCCCACTGAGACGTCGCCCCCGCGCAGGCGGGGTCCAGTTTCGGACAACGGGGTTCACGCCTTGGCGGGAACGACGGCAGCGGGGCGTTTTTCGCGAGAGCGCAGCGGACGGTAACTGGCATTGTTTTCAGCAACATCGTAGGGTGCGAGCCGTAAGTCCCTTATTTTTCATCAACATCGTAGCTATTGCCAACATGTCGCTTTTTAAGTCTATTCTTTTCATCAACATCGTAGGAGTTACCGAATGTTTTTTTTCGCGGCCACCTGGGTCGCTGAAAGTTATCCCATTTGCCTTCAACAGCTTGCATTTCAGTAATCTTGCCCGAAATTGTCGTAAGTGCCCGTGTTTCATAAACATCGTAGGGTAGCGCCAAGCCGGCGTGAGCGTCTCACCCGCCGAGCTCCGGGAAAACGCTCCCAGCGTATATCATTATGGTAAATATGTCAAGACTAATAATGTGTACCTTCAAGGCACGAGTGCCGAGCGCCCCGTCCCTCGCTTGGGGATTCTGCGTCTCGTCCGGGATTCAAACCGCGACGAGCCTTCGGCTTTACCGGAGGATGATTACTTTGGCCGGCCGCGGTCATAGACCGCCGCCGCAGCAAATTGACCCATTACCCAAGCTCTGGATGCTTGCGAAGCGCAGAGCGGCAGAGCGTGAACTGCACACACGCTGCGCCACCGGCTGGTTGCACGGGCTGTTACCGGCAGCCATCGGTAAACACTAGGCGACCAGCGAGGAGTAATCGCGAAATGGTCACCAATTTCTGAGTGGCCGATACGACCGCAACATCGTTTCGCTTCCCACAACCCCGTTTCAGGACAACGACCGCCAAGCGGACCACGCAAAGCTTACTTCCCGAGCGGCACCATCGCCCCGGATCTCTCGCGCGAAACTGTTGGGTTGACATCTTATCCAAACCATGGATACTTGGGTTATATGTCAACCCAAAAAGAGAAAGACCGGCTGGAACTCTTGCAAGGCACGCTGGACTTGCTCATCCTGCGCACGCTGATTTTCGGCCCGCAGCATGGGCAGGGCATCGGGCGCGCCATTCAGCAGACGACCGAGGACGAACTGCTGATCGAGCACGGGGCCCTTTATCCCGCGCTTCAGCGCCTGGAAGAGCGGGGTTGGATCGCGGCGGAGTGGGGAACCTCCACGCACAACCGCAAGGCGCGCTTCTACACGCTCACACGACTGGGCCGCAAACAACTCGTGAGAGAGACCACTAAGTGGCGGCGACTGGCGGCGGCCATCGGGCGGGTTCTGGGGCCCGAGGCTGGGGAGGGTTAAGGTGATGTTCTGGCGAAAACGCAAGCCAAGCGACTTCCGAGCGGAAATCGAAGCGCACCTCGAACTCGAGACGGAGCAACTAAAAGAACAGGGTTTGAGCGAAGAAGCGGCTCGCAGGGCGGCGCGGCGCGCCTTTGGCAACGTCACCCGTGCCGAAGAGCGCTTTTACGAATCGGGCCGCTGGCTGTGGTGGGACCACTTCGCGCAAGACCTCCGCTTCGGCCTGCGCATGTTGCGCAAAAACCCCAGCTTCACAGCGGTGGCGGTGCTCACATTGACATTGGGCATCGGCCTGAATACCAGCATCTTTACATTGTTCGATGCAGTCGCGCTGCGACCTCTTCCGGTGAAGGACCCCGCTACTGTCGTTAATGTTTATCAGCGCATTCAAGGCGAAGCCAGCTACCGGTCGTTCTCCTACCCTGAGTATGTAGCCCTCCGAAACGCAAACAGCGTACTATCCGGCCTCGTCGCGTACGCTTGGATACCGGTTGAACTCGGTGGCGGTGCCGCGACGACCGACGCGGAAGAAGCCCAGGCCCTCCTCGTGTCGGGAAACTATTTCACCGTGCTTGGCGGAGCGGCTGTGCTCGGGCGCACGTTCACGCCCGAAGAAGATCAGACTCGCGGTGCTTACCCAGTGGTGGTTCTGAGCCATGCCTTCTGGAAGCGGCACTTTGATTCTGATCCGGCCGCAGTGGGGAAGAGTGTGAAGCTCAATGGCATTCGTTTCACGGTAGTGGGAATCGCCGGCCAAGATTTCATTGGTACAGACCCTCAAATTCCTGATCTATGGGTGCCGCTGGCGATGCAGGGGCAGATCATGACGAGCGATGATCGACTGCCCGACCGCGGTTCGTTTTGGCTCGAGGTTGTTGCTCGTCTAAGGCCTGATGTGTCCATCAGGCAAGCTCAGGCAGGCATGGATGTCCTTATTAACCGATTTTCTCGAGACTACTTGGGAACCAGTGAGCAGGCTAGTATGACGCTGACGCCTGGGTCTTTCTTGGCTCGTCCTGATGTGCGAGGCCGAGTGGATTCGCTGGCTTTCCTTGTGATGGCTGCGGTCGGCATGGTCTTGCTGATCGCGTGCGCGAACGTGGCCAACCTCATGTTGGCGCGGGCTACTGGACGGCAAAGAGAGATTGGTATCCGCTTGTCGCTGGGCGCGACCCGTCGCCGTCTGATTCAACAGTTGCTGATCGAGAGTTCCCTGCTTGCCCTTTTGGGCGGGGGGATTGGACTTGTTTTGGCGTATTGGATGCCCAACCTCTTGATCGAAGCGCTGAAACCTCCGTATGAACGGCCGATCGCCCTGCATCTGGGCCTGGATATTCCCATATTCGGCTACACTCTACTTTTGTCACTCTTCACGGGAGCCGCCTTTGGACTCGCGCCGGCGTGGCAAGCCTCGAAACCCAATGTATTGGCCGTTATCAAGGACGGAGGCAGTTCGTCCGGCCAGCGGCTAAGCCGCTCTCGCCTCCACCACGTGTTGGTCAGTGCAGAAATCTCGATCTGTGTTGTGCTCCTGCTGGGCGCGGGTTTGCTAGTCCGGGCGTTGAAGAGAGCCCAAACGGTTAATCTGGGATTCGATGCGAAGCGCGTGCTCGTTGTCGCCTTGGACTTGAATCTACATGGTTATGACGACATACGGGCAGCGGAGTTTCACCGCGAACTTACAGAGCAATTGCAAACTCTAGCCGGAGTGAAGTCCGTAAGTCTGGCGTCCCTGGTTCCATTAGGCGGCATCAGTAGATCGGCGCCCATCACCATTGTGGAACATGAGCCCTCCGCAAGTCTGCCATCACTTTCGGTGAACTATTGGGTTGTCTCGCCGAACTACTTCGAGACGTTAAGTGTTCCGATTGTGCGCGGTCGTGGTTTTAGTGTTCAGGACGCGCGAGGAGGACCACCAGTAGCGATCATCAACGAAGCGATGGCGCGACAGTTTTGGCCGGGAGGAGACCCCGTGGGCAAACGACTCAGGCCGGGCCCGCCGTCGGTTCCTTTCGCTGAGATAGTCGGAGTAGTTAAGAACACGCGCGGCGCGCGATTGTGGGAAGCAGATGAACCCTATGTTTATCTTCCCATACTTCAAACCACGGAGGGTCCACCTGTTCAAACCGGCCAACTGGGCATGAAGCTGCTTGTCCTGGCTGAGACGAATCCGGATATCGTTGCGGCTACGCTGGCGCGTGTGGTTAAAAGGTTGGATCCGAACGTCAAGGCCTCTAGCACGCTACTCGAAAGAAGCGTGGGGCGCTGGGTATGGTTTTCGCAGGTTGGCGCCACGCTCTCCAGCGCGTTGGGTCTTCTGGCTTTGCTCCTGGCGGCCGTCGGCATCTATGGTGTCATGTCCTACTCGGTGACCCAACGCACGCGTGAAATGGGCATTCGTATGGCACTCGGCGCCAGCCAGGATGATGTGCTAAAGCTCGTTGTTGGACAAGGCCTGCGCCTAACTCTGCTCGGTGTGGCAATCGGGTTCTTTATATCGCTCGCAGTGACACGCGTGATGGCAGGGATGCTCTACGGAGTGAAACCGACTGACCCCGTGGCGTTGGTAAGCGTCTCACTCCTACTGACCGCCGTCGCGCTGCTGGCGAGCTACCTTCCCGCGCGGCGCGCGACCAAGGTCGATCCCATGGTGGCGCTGAGGTATGAGTAAGGCATCGGATTGGGAAGGCTGGAGAGAGGTTAAAGCCGGTAGCTACGAGCCGGCCCCGGACAATGGCTATCGACACCGAGCACTCGACTCCGCCCTGCACGACATCTATTTGATCGCTGGGTGTCCCCAATTGTACCTTCCGTCAGCAACTTGCACGTGTCTGGATTAGAGCGCACTCGGAAGAAATCTTGCCGCTTTCTAAGCAGGGGGGCACGAGCGGGCCGGATGAGCCCCTGCCCGGAAGTCTCGCTGGGTCTCCAGAAGTCCCCTTCTAGGAAGTTTGCCTTGGCAGAATACTCGCGGCTTAATCACGGGTAACGCCGCAGGGTTTACTGATGGCATGCGCCGCGGCTTCCTGGTGATGAGTCCCCTCATAGGTAGCAAAGCCGTAGATGGCCGGGGCGTCGAGGTGGGCTGGCCACGCCGTCAAATGCCTGGCGCGGTGGAAGGGCCGCAAGGCTGGAGAGCAAGTAGCCCGGACCTTGCGCCGGGCCGCGAATCCGTACCGCGGGTGTCCCCACCCGCGGCCGGAACGCGGCTGAGGACAGCCGCGACACCAAGGCGGACGGCACTTCTCCCGGCTGTAGGGGCGAATGGCATTCGCCCCAGGGCTGAGACACTGCCAAGCCGTTAGAACTTGACCGCCTTCAGGTAGGCGTTAGTCTTTACGATGCCGTCCCAGGCCGTGGGGCTTTCGTCCTCGACGTAGTACTCCTTCACACCGGCGGCGGCCGCCGCAGCCAGCGTCTTGGGCCAATCAATCTGCCCCGTCCCCAGCGGAACGCAGGTCGAGTCCGGCTCTTCCTGGAACCCCGGCTTGACCCCCTTGGCGATGTCTTTCAGGTGCAATTGCTTTACGCGTGTCGCGTGCTTCTTGATGAACTCAGCCGGGTCAAGCCCCACCTTCTTCACAAAATAGAGGTCAAACTCAAAGTCCACGAACTTGGGATCGGTTTCGGCCAGGAAGATGTCCTGCGCCGTGGTCGAGCCAATCGGCTTAAAGTCCACGTCGTGGTTGTGGTAAGAGAACCGGAAGCCCGCTGCCTGGAGCTTCTTTCCCCACTCATTGAACTCTGCGGCGACGCGCTTCGCTCCTGCTGCGTCCTTGCGATTCTCTTCCGCGACCCAAGGGCAGGAAACGTGCACAGGTTTGAAGATCTTGGCTTCAGCAATGATCTCGTCGAGGCGCTCGCGAAAGCGGCCGTCGTCGCCCGCATGCATCCCGGTGCACTTGAGGCCAGCCTTGTCGAGCTGTTTCTTGAAATCCTCGGGCTTCAGGTCGTAAAAGCCGGCCGTTTCCGCCGTGGTGTAGCCGGCCTCGCGAATGTGCTTGAGCGAGCCAGGCACGTCCTTGGCAAGTTGCTCGCGCAGGCTATAAAGCTGTATGCCGAACGGTCCGGCAAAATGGCGCTCCGGCACGGCAGCCCTCGCCGCCTGCACCAGACTTGAACTTGCAACCACTCCGGTAAAAGTCTTTATGAAATCTCGCCGGGAACTCATGACGCTTTCCCCCTGATTAAGGTAGTGATTTGCGAATCACGCTGGTGCGATTATGCCACACTGAGGTGGCGTATGTAGACTTACCTGTAAAAGGCAATGAAAGAAGCCACTGAACGGTGGACAAGGGTAACCGCAAGCTAGTGGTTGGAGTTCAAAGGCATGAGGACGAACGTGCAGCCGCTATACTTGCCGCAGGACAGCGTTCCCGAGTGGACCACCCGCGTGGGCCCGTCGTCAGGAAAGGGGACGTCAAATTTGGTCTCGGCAATGGCTTTCTCAGCGGCCTTAAGGCTGCTGGGACCCGTGAGTAGTCTGACCTGTTCCACCTTAGATCCTTTGGAGAACAGAATCACGACATCGGCCGTTCCCGCGAGCGTTGCTGTGCCTTTCGGCTCGATTGTTCGGACCTGATAGAGATGGTCGCGAGCCGCGCCGATTGCTCCGCCGGCCATCATGCGATCTCCCGTTAGGCGCTCGAGGCGCTTCCTTGTGTCGCTGGCCTCGTTGTTGACCGCCACCGAGGCTCCGTACATCTGAATGGCGAGTTGCTTCTTACCCTCTTTCTCATAAACCTGGCCCAGGTGATCTGCGGCGCCGGAGTTCTGCGACAGCATCCAGGCTGCGTGAAGGTAACTCTCAGCCTTCGCGAGGTTCCCCATTCGGAAGTTCACCCATCCCAGCGCGTCCCACGACCTGGACAAAGCGTGGGTGTTTTCCACACTCCCCGTTCCTTCGGCATCGATGGTCACATGCGCACTGGCCTCCTCTTCCGCCCGTACTGCCCTCTCGGCGTATCTCTCGGCGTCGGCAAGATCCGCGTTTGCGTCCGCGAGCTCAACGGCGGCCACACTCGACTTTTCGGACGTTGCATCTGCCTCGGCAATTCTCTTAAGCATCGCTGCGCCTTTGTCAGTTTCGCCCGCGCCCAAGTACGCTTGGGCTAACTGCGCTTCAACCGAGGGATCAGGGTGGCTAGGGTCGTAGGACGCCTCCAGTTCCGTTATCGCCTCGCGATACTGCCTGGAGTTCATGAGCAAAGTAGCTAGTTGCGAGTGCGCCTCCGCTTGGCTGGGGTCACGCTTGAGCAAGTCACGCAGGACTTTAATGGCATCGTCAGGGCGGTTCTGCGTTTTCAATAGCCGAGCAAGTGTCTGGTAGGTGCTGGGGTCACCCGGGTCCGCATCGATCGCTTTATGGTATGCAGCTACTGCCTCATCGACTTTATGGGTCACCACAAGCATAGAAGCCAGCAACACCCAGGCCTCTTTGAATTGGGGATCAGCCTCGGTGGCTTGGCGCGTGTAGTTGATCGTCTCGGGAATCTTGTTCTGCATCGCCGAAAATCTGGCGTAGCCCAGTAATTCCTCAGCGCGCGCTCGCGGCGTCGATGCGGTCGTGACATGCTTGGTGCCGGGCGTCGGAAGTAATCCCGTGTAAAGCCGTGGCGCCTCATCGATGATCTTCTGAAAATTGCGGTAGTCGCCGAATTGGGGCGGCGCGACCTGGCTCTGTTTGACCTTCAATTGGTAGTCGGTGACAATGACGCCGTTCTTGAACGCGTAAGAGGTGGCGAAATCAAGCAAGCCGCTCTTGATGCCCACCGAATGGGGAAGCACCGCAGTGTAACCGTCGGGAATTTCGATTTCCGAGTGCAGATGGCTTTCAGCCGGTTCTCCCAAGAAGATTGGCTGCGCCGCTTTGGCGGGATCATCGCTCACGGGCGGTAGTCCGAAGCCAGCAAGCGGCGCGGTGATCTGGTGATTCGCCCAATCAGGGTAATCCTTACGTGTGTAGTCGTAGGAGAATCGGAACGGTTCCGCCGTCGATTCAGGCGCCGTGGCGGTGACGTTGCTGACCGCCCCACCATACCCCTGCGCCTGCATGATGTTCTGCACCAGGTCTTTCCATTGGGCCTGGGGTGTGCGACGGAACGCCGTGCGCATCAGGATTTCCATCCCCCCTCGCGCGGTCTGTTGGAAGTGTGCCTGTAACGTGCCGTCGCTGGTGAGCTTGCCTTTAGCCTCTAAGCTGAGAGACGGAGGGAACGGCGCGGCGGCAGGAGTCTGTGCGAGGTAAGCAGGCTTGCCCGGAGGTGTGACCAGCGCGAGTTTGTCACGCAGATTGAAAAAAAGGTATCCGAAGGGAGCGACTTCCGGCGTGGTATCGAGCCAAAGCATACTGGTGCCCTGCGGTATCGCCGTAATGACATGATCGAACTGCATGGGAGAGGGTACATCGGGGTCGAGCTGGCGCGTGGAGTTGATCAGCACCGGGTAGGCCGTCACTCCCACGGCTTGGAGCAAAGAGGCCAGTAACGTGTGCTTGTCCTTGCAATCACCGTACTCGTTCTTGAAGACCTCACCTGCGGAATGCGGCTCGTAGCGGCCGATTCCGAAAGCGACGCCGATATAGCGGTAACGTAAGGCGACAAAATCGTAGATCGCGCGGATCTTCTCCGCATCGGACTTGGCGTTTTGGGTGAGCTCGACGGCCTTGCCGCGCACTTCTGTGGTGGGCGCGACCTGAGGCTGCGCGAGCCCGCTCCACCAGGCGCCCAGTTCTTCCCAGCTTCGAAAGCTGCTGAGCAGAACGGCGGAGGGCGGCAAATGCCCTGGCAGATTCTCCTCCGGTGGCTTCGGCGCCAGATTCGACGTCGTCCACCCGTAAATTCGTCGCGCTCCTTCCTCGCGAATGACAGGTTTCACGTCGGAGCTCTTGATCTTGATTTCCCGCTCTTTAGGGACACTGATTTCCAGTTCTTCGTCCAACACAATGCCGGCGCGGATGAAGTCATCCGCATACCAGAACTGGCCGGGGATAAGGGGCCTCAGCAATTGATAGTGGACTTCATACTCCAACACGTCGCCCACGCTTAGACCTTTCACGGGCACATGCTTTTCGCGGAAGTCGGTATAAAAAGGGGCTTGGCGCGTTACTTCGGCCGGCATGTCCTGAAAGGTCTCGGGTGGCGTCACAACCACCGTGCCATCTGGTTTGTGCACGCGGACGTGATCGATCGCGATTTCTTCATTTGCACTGCTGTAACTGAATGGAAGCAGTCCATATTGTTGGACCCCTGCGTCGGACTGAATCCGTACGCGGAGCGTAATAGTGCGCGTCCCCGTTCCGTCATTCTCATAGGTCACAACCGTGTGGTAGCTCTCAATGACCGAAGCTTCCTTGGAATAATCCGGCTGCGTTGGGGAGGAAGAGGGAGCGGGCTGCTGCCCGAAGCCCAAGCTGGCAAGAAGCAATCCCAGGCCTACCGACATTACCCATCGCGACATAATGGGAAAGTGTTTACCGCTTCATCATTAAAAGCGCAAGGGACAATGAGTCCCCCACATCCGAGATGATTCAGAAGCGCCCAGGGCGGTGGTCACGGCTAGCACGGCAAGGCCCCGCGAAGGACGCTGAGATCCTGCAAGCTGATGTTGCAGTCGCACATACGGCTGATCAGACAATCGCGGATTACGGCACAAAGCCGACACCTAATTTCAATGTGGAACACCACCGAATACAAGACGTCGGGGACCACGCAGTCTTACGCCGCCCGCGCAGGACGAAGGGGTCCGCCATCGCTGAGCGCGAAGGGCCGCAGCCGCGGCTACGCTCGTAGCGTCGACAGAAAGGGGGCTTTCGAGCACCATCTCAAACTGCCAGCCGGTATCGATGAGCGGGCCGCTACCATTCCCAGCATGCCGGTGCATCAACAGACCAATCGCGATGGTGGCCGCGGCACTGCCAATCCCTAGTCCCACGATAGCCCCCGTATGGGAGGCGGGGGGTTGCATCGTGGGCACTTGAGAGGATGATTCGCGGGTGGCGCATACGTCCTGACCGCCTCTTGCCAGGATGTATGCGACTGGTTAGCGTTACAATGCGCGGGTGGCGACCCTACGGCACTACTACGGCCTTCACCATCTTCACTATTTGACTGCCAGCACCTGCCGTCGCGCTCGCTTGTTTGATTCCCGGCGTTTCCAACATCAATGGGTAGCAGTTCTCGATGACTTGCGGCGGGAATTACAATTGCAAATTCTCGGCTACGTTCTCATGCCGGAGCATTTCCACGTGCTGATCTGGCCAGGGCCGGAGGCGAACCCTTCCGAGATCGTACGGAAGCTGAAGGATCGGACGGCTTTGTTCATCTTAAAGAATCTCCGGGAGAGCTCTGGCCATCCGTGGTGCCGGAAGATGCTGGCGCAGGTCACGCTGCCCGCCACCGTTCACCATCATGCGCACTTCCGCGCGTGGCAGCGGAAGTTCTACGACATGAATGTCTGGAGTCCGAAGAAGCGGGATGAGAAGCTGAACTACATACATAACAATCCGGTGAAACGAGGCCTGGTGAGGCACCCGGGTGAGTGGCCTTGGTCGAGTTGGAGGTTCTATTTCTCGGAGGAGTCATCCCTCTTGGCCATAGACCGGGTTGCGTGAGGCGTCAATGGGGTCGCATACATCCCGACAAAGGGCCGTCGGGACGTATGCGCCACCCGCGACCCAGAACTGACAAAAACTGTAGTTGCATGTGAAGGAGGGACAGGTGAGAATCGCACACGTATTGTTTATAATAACCGCACTTCTGGGAACTGGCGCCCAATTTGCTCAATCCGCCCAGTCGGCTACATCAGCCGACGCCTTTGCCGAAAAGCGGCCAGCCATCTCGCTTAAGCTCAACGCTGTACAAGACGTTGTTAAAGCAGGGGCCCCCGTTTTAGTGAAGGTCGCTACGACCAACGTCTCTGACCACAAGATTACGGTCGTTTTTCGTACCATGGGCTGCGCTCTGATAAGCTTCGGTTTCGATGTCAGAGACGAGAATGGTGACCCGGCACTGGACGGTCCTTTTGAGCGGAGGCTCAAGGCCGAGCGCGATCCTACTGCGACCAACGTGAAACCGATGACGGGAAATGCGGCGTTCGTTGAGCTCGCGCCGGGCGAGACATTTGACCGCGAAACAGGTGTAGATTGCCGACATGACCTAACTCGGCCCGGGAAGTATAGGATCCGCGTGGTTAAGATCGACGATGAGACCAAGACCGTCGTGAAATCGAACATGATTACGGTGACGGTGACACCGTAGACAGGTAGTAATAAAGGACCGGTTGTACTCAAGTGCCGAACTGCCGCCATCGCGACCACAAGCAACTGGACCCTCATGCTCTACATTTCCACTGATGTGGCCGTCTACACCGGCGCTCCCTCCATTTCGTCGATCAATCCCACGAGTGCGAGTATAGGCACCTCCGGTTCGATTCCGGTTCCTCTCGGGTACGTGAACTGGGGGTTTTCGGGTGACGCGATCAATAGCGTGCCGAACCAGAGCAGCAATAACCAGCAATGGGTGCTAAGTTGTGGAAAACCGTCCCCTGCGACGCCTACGGTTCAGTCAAGCGGTACATACCCACCGTGGACCACCCCGGTGCGTAACACATTCTAGCGAAGGAGGCGTGCATGAGACTCTTGTTGAGGTACGCTCTGGTCCTAACCTCTATGTTTGTGTTGGCGGTGGCTTATTCCACTGAAACCAAACCACCGGTTCAACAGTCCTTGGCCGTAGCCATCAGTGCACCTGCGAGCGTGAAGGCGGGCTCCCCAGCCAAGCTCACAATCACCGCAACCAACACCTCAGACCGCGAGGTGGCATACTATGTCGGTCCCGCCGAGCTCTATCACATTTACGTCCGCGATGCCACAGGTGCTTTTGCACCAGACACCGCAGAGGGCATACGAAAACACCCCTGGAGTCCGCATCGCACTGGGGGGGGCGGGGTTTTCAGTGGTCCTTCTTTCCGTTTTCACGTAGGGCCGGGCGAGAAACAAGAGACTGAAGTTGACATAACGAAGGAATACAACCTCACAAAGCCTGGAAAGTATACTGTCTATGTCGAACGGCCTGACCCTGAGAACAAGGGGCAGTGGCTGAAGTCAAACACTATCACCATCACGGTGACGCCGTAATGACCTCTTTCTTCAGGCGCACCGCACTGTTCATCTTTCCGTTCATGGCGGCGACAATCTGCGCGGCTCAGAGAACCCAATCCGGTTGGCCAACTGTGTCAATAACCATCAGAACACCACAAACCGGGCTGGCGCAGACCTTCGCCCTTCGAGGCCTGCGATCTCCCGAAGGGATTCTGTCGCACACCCTCTGAAATATCGAGCCTCGCGCGAATCGCAGACCTCCACAAACCGGAGGTCTGCGCCAGCCGGCGGCCGGTCCGACCATCACGGACTGTGGCGCCAAGCCGAAGCTGGGTTTCAGCTTGTGACACCAACACCAGATACAAAACGCCGGAGTGCTACCCGGCCTTGCCCCGCCCCGGCAAGGGGGATGGCTCCTCCTTCACTGCGCACGGAGGGCTGCGGCGGCGGCTACACTCTCGGCGTCAACGGAGAGGGGGCTTTCGAGCACCATCTCAAACTGCCAGCCGGTATCGAAAAGCGGGCCGCTACTGTTCCCAGCATGCCGGTGCATCAACAGACCAATCGCGATGGTGGCCGCGGCACTGCCAATCCCTAGTCCCACGATAGCCCCCGTATGGGAGGCGGGAGGTTGCATCGTGGGCAATTGAGAGGACGATCCTGCAGCCAGCGAATTGCCCGAAACGCCCTGGCCGGAGAACGCGGTAGTCTCGGAAGGGCTTGACCCAGGCCGGAGAACCCGTGCCTGCACGTTCTTGCCGTCCATCGCTACGCTATAGCCATTGGCATAGAGGATGCGCGTGAAGTGAATTTTCAAGTTGGGGCCCGAACGCCCTCCCTTCGTTACTTGGTCGATCACGCCTTCCACATAGGTCCCAACCGGTATGGCCAATTGGCTGCCGACCGTTACCGGGAATCCGGTGACTGCGCGGACAGGACTTCCAGGCCGCGCCGATTTGCTCATGATCGGGCTCGAGAGGGACAGGGGGATTCGAGTTCCCGCCGGGATGGTCAGCGTCTGTTCCTGAGAAGGGGCAGGCGCCTCTGCTTGAGTTGAGGTAGGTTGCGCCTGCGGATTCGCCGCCACTTCCTGTGGTGCGAATGCCGAGGTAGCCAGGAGTCCAATGAGAGCAAGTGTGAGCATTAGGTTGTTCCTCCCATCTGGGGATGGGGACCCGTCCCCGGCTGCCCAAGGAACGAGTCCTTTCGTCGTCCCAATATTTCATTCGGCGGCTTGGTCGAAATACAACGCGAAAGCTTGGCCGGCGAACCGGAGCGATTGCAAGGAAAGCGAACCGTCGGAGTTAGCGCGCGTTCCTGTGGTGTTAGCAGGCGACATTCTGCTTAAGAGAACTACTCGCGCCCGCAGGCTCATAACGGGACTTCCGTTCTGGAGGATATCCACCTGCGCCAAGGGGCCCGGTCCTTTCCAAACGGCCTGATAGCTCCCGGGCGGTAATACTTTCCCTGAAACCTGAATCGGTGCACTCACCTCGAACGACTGGCTGTGATTCTGAGCTTTGGGGTAGGAGATCACAACGGGCGGCCCCGGGCATGAAATGCCCGGTGTGCCGGGGGAACCGTGAATCACAGTGTCCGGCGTCCCCGGCGTGGCAGGAGTTCCTGGTATGACAGTGTCAGGCATTCCCGGCCCTCCGGGAATCACCGTGGGAGGAGTGCCTGGTGTCCCGGGAGTGCCGGGAATAATTGTATCAGCCGTCCCCGGCGTGCCAGGGATAGGGCGGCATCGCGTCGCAGATTTGAGCCGATCAAGCTGCTCAGGATTGGACTGACGCACCGCAGCGCCGACCTTGGCGGCATCCAGGCTGAGTGGAACTTGCAGGACCATCTCGATCTCGGAGCCGTTATCAAGAAGGACGTCGCTTCGAGAACTGACCAGCACATACGCGGTGGCCACTGCCGCAAGCACGTCGCTGGGAGGAGGAATCGGAGTGCCCGGCGCGGGCGCGACTGCCGGAGCGGCCCGCTCTGTGACACTCAAGTTCTGGAAGCCAGCCAGATCAACCGAATACCCGTTGGTGAAAATGATCTTCGTAAAATGAATCTGAAACTGCGCATGAGGCGAAAGCCAGCCGGGGCGCACCAAAGTGTCGATCTGGCCTTGCACGTACGTGCCGGTCGGAATTGCCATCTGGTTGTTCACGGCAACAGGGAAGGAGACCTCCGCGTAGACATTTTCTCCAGCTTGGGCGGACCTGGCCAAGATAGGGCTTGTCAGTACCAATGGGACGGTAGTTCCGGCTGGGACTACGATCAGAGGTCCCGGGGAGGAACTCGGTGCCTGCGCCCGCCCTTGCACATCAAGTGTGGACGAAGCCGTTTGCGCGGCAGCCGTTAAAGCGGTCAACAAAAGTGCCAATGCGAGCGGTCTCATCATTGCCACCTCCAACCGCCTTCTCACTATCCGATGCTTTAGACGGACGCCGCAACCCTCAGGTTTCACAACTGTGAAATAGGACGTTCCGCAGATAATACACAGCGGGAAAGGTGACATTTCGTTCCGTTCATCGGCCCTCTGGGAAATCGCGTTGGGGCTGGTTCCAAACAATGCGCGGCGCTTTCCCGCAAGGACCATGCGGCAACATGCTGCGGCAACGCACACGCGAATCGCAGACCTCCGCAGACCGGAGGTCTGCGCCAGCCGGCAGTAAGGAAAGAATACGCTGCCCCGGGCAGTGTCGTGGATGACGCGAAGTTGGAAGGGTCCACAAAACGGCAGGGGGCGCACGGCCGTGCGCCCCCTGTAAGTTCGACAACCCGCCTTGGGTCCGTTGCCGTCCCTAGGCGATGTTCACCAGTCCGTTGCCGTCCGAAGGTGCGGCATTAGCGGCCTTCGGATCAAACGGTGTGGCGAACTGCTTCTCGATCTTCTCGCGGAAGCAGGGGCCGGAGTTGTAGGTACAGAAGGGGTAGACCAAGCCGTTGGGCGCGGTGTAATGGATGACGCAGCGCTTCACGCGGTTGATGTCGTAATTGTAGGCGTCCATAAAGTGCATTCCCGCCACCAGCAAGGTCTTGTACGTGAAGTTGCCGTCACCCTTGCCGCGGCCATAGGAGTGGTCCGTCATTCCCTGGAGCGTCTGGAGGAAGCGATCGAAGGTGAGACCCGGAGGCGCAGATTCGGCCTTGAAGTGCTTGCGCAGGGAATTCCAGGCGCCAATCTTGGAGAAGAGTTTGATGCGCGCTCCCTCGGCCTTGCGCGCCAGCAGGTCCACATCCTGCAACATGGCGGGAATATCGAAGAAGCGGGTGATGGGCACCGCCGTCTTGGAGACCGGATCAACGAACAGATACGTTCCCATGGCGCAGTGGGGATGAGAAGTGAGATTGGGGCGTTGAAAATCCTGGAGCGCCGAAAGCAGCTTCGAGAACGGGGACGTGCAGGAAAGCGGCATCCAGTCGTTGTAGGTATCCGTCAGGCCGGTCTGCTCGGCAATGCAGTGCGCCATGTCCGACTGGGTGAAGCGCTTGGCCTCGAGATCGCGCCGGTTGATGCGGCCCGTGAACGCGACCGGCTGGAAGCTGAACCCGCTGACGCAATCGATGTTGTCGATGGCGAAGCGGATCATGTCGCCCAGTTGATGGTCGTTCACGCCCTTGACGATGGTGGGCACAAAGACAATCTTCAGGCCTGCCTGCCGGCAATTCTCGATGCAAGCCAGCTTGGTTTCCATCAAGCGCTGGCCGCGCGTGCGCAGATAGACATCGTCCGTGATGCCGTCGAACTGCAAGTAGAGCGTGTGCAGCCCCGCTTCCTTAGCCGCGGCGGCAAACTCCGGCCGTGCGAAGGCGATGCCGTTCGTGGCCACCTGAATGTGCGTAAATCCGAGCTCCGTAGCTTTGCGAAGCACATCCATAAAGCGTGGATACAGGGTGGGTTCACCACCGGCAAACTGTACCACACGGTTCGGCACCGGACGTTGCGCGCGGAGTCCCTTTAACATGTCCGTAACCTGCTCGAAAGAGGGCTCGTAGAGATATCCGGCTACATTGGCATTGGCGAAGCAAACCGGGCAGGTCAGATTGCAGCGGTTGGTCAGATCCACGTTGGAAAGGACTGTGTGCGAGGTGTGCAGCGAACAGAGGCCGCAGTCGTCGGGACAACGCGTGGCATTCGTAATTGCAGGATTCTCGAGGCCCCGGTTATCACCGAACTCCCAGTGCTCCATCTTGAGGTAGAGCCGCACATCCGAATAGATCTTGTCGCGGTAGTGACCATGCTCAGAGCAGGTCTTCTCCATGTACACCGCGCCGTTCTCTTCAAACAACCGCGCGTCAATCACCTTGAGGCATTCGGGGCAAATGGATTGCGTCATCTTGGGCAAGCCCTTCGTGACGGGCTCAATCGGCGCTCCGGTGAAAGTCGTCTTGGGTTGAACGATAGAAAAGTCGCTGCGGCGGCGCGATGGTCTGGGCGGGGCTACTGTGAGTGTGGCCACGGTTCCTCCTAATAAAGTCTTATGAAGTTCGATCCTGTGCAGAAACTAGTGTCTGGCTTCAACGGATGACGAGCACAAGAAGGACTATTTCCGTACGCTGGGTTGTCCAGCTTCAGAAGGCAGATTAAAGCACTGTTACAAAGCGCGATGGAAAGACAAAGCTGCGGACGGCCGGTCCCAGGCACTGAATGGAGAGAATGACGGGTCGAATGGAAGCGACAAAGTGTTCACAACAAAAGACTTAGCGACATTTTGACCGAATCGCAGCCAAGGCCACTGAGTACGCCCACCAGGGAACTTAGCCCGCTTCTATTTGCGGAAGAGGTTCTCGAAAGCCGCGCGCGCATCCAGCGGCTTGGAAGTGGATGTCTCGCGCTCGATCGTGGCACGCGGAGAATAGAAGTTACAGTGGTTGCGCCCGTCCTTCTTGGGAATGCGGGCGCTGACCGGCTGCGTGCACTCGAAGCGGCTGGAAGTGTCAAAATAGGCGCACTGCTTGCAGCTATGAAGTTCCGCACTACAGCGCGGGCATTTGGCCGTGAAATCGATCCCCACCGGCAAGATCATCGCGCAGGAGGCGCAACGCACGACTTCCCTCTTGCCCGGCAGGTTGGGCGTCCGCGGGCCAAAGGTTTCAGGTCTCCTACCGGGTTTATGTTCGGGCCGCTCGCGGTCCCTGTCCGAGTCCATATAACCCCGCTGTCGATACTTCCTATCCATCCTCACTCCTTTTCCAGGTGAGCAGCTTGGTAACCAGGTCTTTTAGGCGTTGATGTACCTATCATACCTTGGCCAAGCTGCTATCGCCACTAAGAAGAACTTCAGTACCCAAGGGTCTTCCGTACAAACTCGCGGCTGATCTTCCAATCCTCGCGCAAGGGCCGCGCCGGCGTGAAACCCTCTTCGTGCGCGAGTTCGATAACCGCGTCGCCCCGGAACGGAATCGCGTGCAGCGCTTGGGCGATACCGGCGTAATCCATGCTGCCCTCGCCCACGGCTTCCGTCCACGTGCCGTCCGCCTTCTGATCACGGATATGCAGAAACACAATCTGCCGCCCGTACCGATGAATGAAGTCGACGGGATCGACTCCGCCACGCACCAGCCAGTTGAGGTCAGGCCCCAGCTTCACATCCGGGATGCGGGCCAGAGTCCCGTGGAGGTCGTGCATGCCGTTCTCGACTTCATACGTGTGGTTGTGGAGGTTCAGCACCACGCCATGAGCCTTGCCCAAGGCGATGATCTTGCGCAGGATCTCCGCCTGCGCGTCGAGTTGTTCGGACGTTTTAGGAGCCGGCGCGTGGCCTACCGACGTTCCCAGCGTGCGCCCGCCCAGTTGGGAGACGCGCGTGATCACCAGTTCCGCCTCTTCCAGAATCGCGCCGTGCTTCGAGCGATCCCACATGGCACCTTCGAACGACGTCCCCAAAATCGGCAGCGAGTATTTCTGTGACAGGTTGCCGATATGCTCCACGGCGTCGGCGTGGCGCAGGACGTTGTGCATCAGTTCGAACGCCTCGATGCCTGCATAATGCAGGTCCGAGAAGATCTGCTCGAGAATCGGCGTGTAGTCATAGCCCGGCATGTGCGCCGCATAAACCCACCCGTGCGCTCCCACGACAACCTTGCGAGCCGCTGCCCAGGCGCGTGTCACGCGGAGCCCAGAAGCCAGCACCACCGCGCCGGCCGCGAACGAGGCTTTCAGGAATTCGCGGCGGCCGGGCGATCGGAGCGTCCCGGCTACAGTCTCAATAGTGTCAGGTTCGGTCACGACGCGGTCCTTCGTGGCACACGGCTCGACCATAGTCCCTCCTCATCCAGAATCTCGAGATGCATCGGGAACTCGGAAATGGCCGGTCTACGCGGGTATGACGATGGCCAAACGAACGAATCTCCGGCGGGATGCCGTTCCTTACGGCCCTTAAAATAAACTGCCCTCGGCCAGAATGCAAGCGAATCTGGAGCGCGGGTGTTGCCCTATTTTGAGGAGTAGCCACGTCTTCAGCCCGGCAAGGGCTGCCCTGAAGGACGGCGCTACAGCCAAGTTAGAACAGCATCTGGAGCCTGGAGGCAAGGCAGCCGTCTCTCTTGGTATACTCAAAGGCGGCTGATATTCCGCCAGACAAACGAGGAGGCACCATGGTTCATCCCCGAGCCGGCAGACTCGCCGAAGCCAGTGATCTGGTCAACATCCCGAAGCTCATCACGGCCTATTACACGGAACACCCTGACCCCGGCGTCCGGGAACAGCGCGTGGCGTTTGGCACCTCCGGACACCGCGGTTCGGCCCTGGCAGCGAGTTTCAACGAAGCGCACATTCTCGCCATCACGCAAGCCATCTGCGAATACCGCAAGCAGCAGAAGACCGAGGGACCGCTCTTCATCGGGAAGGACACTCATGCCCTTTCGGAATGCGGCTTTGCGACTGCGCTGGAAGTACTGGCGGCGAATGGCGTTGACACGATGGTGGACTCCGCGGACGGTTTCACTCCTACACCGGCGGTGTCGCACGCCATCTTGACTTACAATCGCGGCCGCACTTCCGGCCTTGCGGACGGCATCGTGATCACGCCGTCACACAATCCTCCCGAAGACGGGGGCTTCAAGTACAACCCGCCGCATGGCGGCCCGGCCGACACCGGCGCCACCAAGTGGATTCAGGACCGCGCCAATCAACTTCTTGAAGAAAACCTTCGGAGCGTGCGGCGCGTGCCTTACGCGCAAGCTCGCTCGGCAGCCACGACGCACCGCCACGATTACGTCGCGAACTATGTCAATAACCTCGAGGCCGTGGTTGATATGGAAGCGATTCGCAGATCGGGCGTCAAGATTGGCGTCGATCCGCTGGGAGGCGCTGGAGTCGCTTATTGGGGACCGGTCCGTGACCGCTACAAGCTGAACCTCACCATTGTGAATGAGGCCGTAGACCCGACGTTCCGTTTCATGCCCCTCGACTGGGACGGGAAGATCCGCATGGATTGTTCGTCGCGCTACGCCATGGCGGGGCTCATCGGCCAGAAAGAGAAGTTTGATGTCGCCTTCGCGAACGATCCCGACCACGACCGGCACGGAATCGTCACGCGCCGCGGCGGGCTGATGAATCCCAACCACTTTCTGGCTGTGGCGATTGACTATCTCTTTCAGAACCGGCCGCACTGGTCGCACGAGGCCGCCGTGGGCAAGACAGCCGTCAGCAGCAGCCTGATCGATCGCGTCGCCGCGCGGCTGGGCCGCAAGCTCACGGAAGTCCCCGTGGGATTCAAGTGGTTCGTCGAGGGTCTTCTGAGCGGCAAGCTAGGCTTTGGAGGCGAAGAGAGTGCTGGAGCATCCTTCCTGCGCTTCGACGGAACGGTTTGGACCACCGACAAAGACGGACTCATCATGGGCCTGCTGGCTGCCGAAATAACTTCCCGGACGGGCAAGGATCCGGCCGAATCCCATCGAGCTCTAACACAGGAGTTCGGCGAAATGGCCTACGAGCGCACCGACACACCCGCGAGCCTCGAAGAGAAATCAGCTTTGGGGAAGTTGTCTCCCGATCAAGTGAAGGATACCGAAGTCGCCGGCGAGAAGATCCTCGCGAAGCTCACCGAAGCGCCGGGGAATCATGCCTCGCTGGGCGGTCTGAAGATTGTCACCGAGCACGCATGGTTTGCGGCCAGGCCCTCGGGCACCGAAAACGTCTACAAGTTCTACGCCGAGAGCGCCAAGGGTGAAGCCCACCTGCGCCGGCTCCAGGAAGAAGGAAGAGCCCTGATCGCAAGAGCCCTCAGGACCCAGGCCGGGTCCGCAAGGTGATGCCTGATCGCAGAAGTCGGTGCTCCTCCTTACGAAGAGGAGAAGATAAAAGGACAACTTCGGCAGAAGGCCTGCTGCTATCCGTACGGTAGGGGCGCACAGCCGGGCGCCCGCACTTCACCCTCTCACCTATTGAGGATTGCAGAACATAGTGGCAGCGATCCATTGTAGCGGCGCTCTATGAGCGCCGAAACGGCGGTCATAGACCGCCGCTACAGTGGGTGGTTGTCACGGTGTTTTGTAGTCCTCAATGGAGCCGGCCATAAGCCGCGACCGTGGGGCACCAGCGGACGATTCGCGCCGCGACCCGTGCCCCCGTTCATGCGCACACGCCAGCCCCCGTGTTACTCTCTTGCCTCGCCAATTCAAAGCAGCTACTATCACGCAAATCTTTTTCTTCGGAGTGACGAATGGATAACGCAGCCACGCCTGCGGCAGCAATCGAGAACCCCACGGCGGCGGTTCCCCCGGCTAAGACCAAAGAGCGATTGCTTTCACTGGATGTTTTCCGAGGCATGACCCTGGTAGCCATGACCATTGTCAACATGCCCGGCGACCACGGCCTCACCTATGCGCCGCTTACGCATGTCGCATGGACCGGATGGACGATTGCCGATCTGATCTTCCCCTTTTTCATCTTCATTGTCGGAGTCGCGATCCCGTACTCGTTTGCCGGGCGCGTGGCGCGAGGGGATCCGAAGGGGAAGTTGGTGAGCCATATTCTGCGGCGGGCGGCGCTGCTGTTCGCCATCGGCTTCTTTATGAATTGGTACACGAATTTTATGGGTGGCGAGCCCCGCTATCATCTCGCAAACATCCGCATCTTCGGCACGCTGCAGAGAATCGCTCTGTGCTACTTGCTGGCGTCGATCCTGTACCTCGTGCTCAAACCCCGCGGGCTGGCGATAACGGCGACGGCCATCGTAGTGCTCTATTTCATCCTTCTGAAGTTTATCCCCGTTCCCGGTCACGGCGCGGGGGTTCTGGTGCGGGACGGCAACTGGGTGCAGTTCATTGATCTCCATGTGATGCCCCGGCACATGGGATACGGAACCTGGGAATCAAAAGGCTGGCTAGGGACGTTCCCGGCCACGGCGAGCATGTTGATCGGTGTGCTCACGGGAGTGTTTCTCCGCTCGTCTCGTTCGGCGCTCGAAAAGGCTCGCTCGCTTCTGGTGGCGGGCAACCTGGGCATCCTGCTGGGTTTGGTCTGGAGTATCTGGATCCCCATCAGCCAACATCTGTGGACCAGCTCCATGGTGCTCTTCATGGGCGGAATGGCGATGGTCATCCTGGCGTGCTGCTACTATGTAGCCGACGTCCGGAAGATCACTTGGTGGACAAAGCCCTTCGTCATTATTGGCATGAACTCGCTCTTCCTTTGGGTGATGGGCGGCGACAGCAGTTCCTTAACCAGCCTGCACCTGATCAGGTTCCACCTTGCGGACGGAACACAAACCTCTTTGAAGGCGGTAATCTACAATTTCCTCGCTTCTTGGGTGGGACCGCTGCATGGGTCGGAACTCTATGCCCTGCTCTGGATAACTCTGTGGTTGGGAATCTTGACGGTCATGTACAAGAAGCGAATCTTCATCAAGCTGTGATCGGCTGCACGACTCAGGCGATGAACCGCGCCCGGCTCTGCCGCAGGGGGTAGCCACAGTCAGTGATTTCCTGACTGTGGGTCCTTCCTTTGACGCGAAACCATCTTGGAATTGTTCCCGCGACTTCGTTTAGCAACGATGCGAATACCTAACGTGCGAAGAACCCACGGTCGCAAAAGCGGTGACCGCGGCTACCACTCCTTGCGAAATACGGTGACACCGGGGTTGGTAGTGCGTCCCGGCCGCCGCGTGAACGAGAACGCAGTTCTTGCGGCCAGAAGTGATATCCTCGTGTGACCGTGAAAATCAACCTTACTACCGTGGAGGGTCTTCTATATGTATAAGTCACGTCGCGCTTTCATGAAGGAGCTGTCGGCTTGGGCGGTGGCGGCGGGTCTCGCGAGCGGCCCGGAACTTTACGCCAAGGAGAAGATGCCCACGCTGCACTTCCCCACGGCGCCGCGCGACCGATTGGCCGTCACCTCTTACCCGTTCCGCGCTTACATCGATGCCCCGGACAATGGGGACCGAGACAAGAGCAAGCCCGGGATAACCCTGCTGGAGTTTCCCGCCCAGATGGTCGAGAAATTTGGAATCCACAACGTCAATCCCGTCATCGAGCACTTTGCCTCGACCGATCCGGCCTATATCGCGTCGTTCCGCGAAGCCCTTGCCAAGGCGGGGTCACATATTGTGGACCTTGGACTGAATGAAGAGCCGTTCTATGACCCTGATCCCCAGCAGCGCCAGAAGGCTGTCGATAATGGCAAGAAGGGCATCGACGTAGCGGTGGCCGTCGGCTCACCCAGCGTCCGGCAACATGTGGGCGCCCGGAGTGGCGTCGCCACCAACGTTGACCTGGCCGCCGAAAGCCTCGGGAAGCTGGCTGCCTATGGCGCCCAGCACAACGTCGTCGTAAACCTGGAGAACGATACGCCCGGGCCTGAGGGCCCGTTCTTTCTCGTGCAGGTTATTGAGAAGGCCCATCACCCCTACCTGCGCGCCCTGCCGGACTTTGGCAATTCCCTCGTCGGACACGATCAGGCGTTTAACGAGCGGGCGCTGAAAGGGATGTTCGCGCACGCCTTTAATATGGCCCACGTCAAAGAAGATATGACCGGCGAGAAGGGTGAGAAGTACCACGTGGATCTCCCGAGGGTTTTCGCCATCGCCAAGGCGAGCGGTTATCGCGGCTACTTTTCCATGGAGTTCGACGGCGGAGAAGGCGACCCTTATACGGGCACGCAGCACCTGGTCGATATGACCTTGAAAAGCCTGTCCGCCCTGGCGTGAGGAGGCGCGGAGTGAGGCACGGCTTGCCTTACTCCGCACCTCTTAAGCGGATGTCGTCAGCGGCACAGCGGCCGCAAGTCTCCGCGCGCTCCAAGAAGGAAGCGTAGCGCCAGGCTCGCACTCCAGCCTTGCGGCTCTTCCACCCTTCCAGCGCCCTATCCAGCAGATCGACGTCCTCACCCCGGTCGCCATTGAGAAACACCACCCATGTGCTCGCGTCGGCCGCGATCATCGGTCCGCCTTCAGTTCTGCCCAAGTGCGCGTGAAGCGAACCTTCCCGCGAAGTTGACGCAGGCGGTTGTAAGCTCGCGATGCCGCCACCAGCTCAAGCCCCGTACGGACGGTCCAGGTGATCCCGGCGCCACTGGCACGCTGCGCCTTGTCCAGAAGCGCCAGAGGTACTTCCACCGTGATCTTGCGCGTTGTCGCCATAATGTTTTGACGATACCATACTCGATACCAGCATTGAGTATGGTCTCCCTCGCGTCGCGGGCCGTAGCGGCGGGTTTATCCCGCCATTTCAGGGGCACCCAGGCAGTTGGAGTTTTGCGTCCGGACTCCTCGTCCCGGCGGTAATTAGTTTTCTTACCTCCGACCTTTCAATTTGGCACGTTCTTAAGTAAGATTGCTCCCCCGAAGCGAGTTTCCTTGCTGCGCTTACGATCTTTGAGGTCAAACGAAGCCTAAAATGCTACTGCCACAATTATGCAAGAAGGGATTTGAAATTCGGTTTGAATCTCACGCCGCCGCGATTCTCGAAAGGGATTTTCCTGCCGCCCTGAATGAGATCGAAGAAGTTCTTGTGAATGTCGAGGTGCCGATCATGGAAATCATCGGCTCCGGGGGTGGTGAGACAAAAGGAACGCAGAGAATCCGACGGGCACTAAACGAGCTGGGATGGCGAAAGGGAAAATTCGAGATCAAGAAGACAATAAACGGCGTTGAGCGTCAATCGATCTCGCATGAAGTTGATCACGTGAGAGAATTTGAAGGCAACCATCTGGCGCTAGAGATAGAATGGAACAACAAAGATCCGTTCTTCGACAGGGATCTTGAGAACTTCAAACGCTTACATGCCGAAGGCGCCATTAGCGTTGGCATCATTGTGACGCGAGGATCGTCCCTTCATGAGAGCATGAAGGGGTTTGTCCTCCAGTTCGCTCAAGCGCGAAAGATCAGCTCATTTGACGACCTAAGTCGGCTTGGCCTGAATCCGACTCGTCGCCAGCATGAGAACGTCAGTAGGCGTGTCGAGCGAGAGAAGAACGGTCTCGATTTCGCCACTGCGTGGACGGACTGCTTTGTCTCAGATAAGTATGGGGAAGCGACTACCCATTGGCGAAAGCTTATCGACAGGATCGACAGGGGCGTCGGCAATCCCTGCCCATTGCTGCTGATTGGTTTGCCACGATCCATCGTAACAGGATTAGTCAAAAAGTAGAGGGGAATGATGTGGGTGGCTGCCCCCGGCCTGTAATCGGGATGCGGACGACATATGATTATCCTCCGCCGTAGTCCAAGCATATGCCTTAAACGGTGGCGGCTCGTACGTGTCTACTTCATCTCCCCATTGAGTCCAGCCTTTCTTACGGCTTCGTGCGAATAGCTCCAAATAGGGACCAGGGCTACAGCGTTCGATAAGATCATAGACCTGATTGGGCTTTTTAGAGTGTTCCTCCTTTCGGCTAATCATGACGTTCACCTGGCTTCGGCCAGGCTGCAGCGTCCGCAACCTCCCCATGGTGCCGAAGAGAAGAAGTTCTGTGACGTTGCGGAAATAGAACCCGACACCTCGACCATCCGGGCCGCCATCCTTGCGAACCTTGTACCATACGACATTGGTCTTGTAAGTGAAGCCCCAACCCTTCATGATCATCAGGGCTTCCAGAAGTAAGGCATTGGGACACCAGAGATATAAGTGGCTTTTCGGCAACGCGAGATCTCTGACTGGCAAGGCCGCAATGTCCTCGAAGGACATCGTTTCGTAGCGATGAAGCCTCTTGTGCTCTGGCCCGACCTTGCCCGTACGGTTGGAAAACCGCCAGGGAGGGTCAATCAAGATGGCGCCATATTGGGCTTTGAGAGCACTCAATGAAATTTCCAAGGTCCCCTGCCTTGTTCTAAAGTCCAGACCGAATTGCTCGGTTGCGGAACGATAGCCCAATCTATAGGATGCTGTCAAGAGAACAACCCAATATATCGTGTCTTTCGAGTTCGGACATTATAGGATCACGCGACCTCAAACTGGCCAGGAACTAGGAGCCAACTCTTCGCGACATGCTATTCGCAGCCAGTATAGTACCTCAACCTAGGAAACTCCGAGAGCATGTCCCGCCAAGTGAGGCGATCTGCCTCCGCATCCGCGTTTCCTTCATCAAGGTGATAACAGAAATAGAAAGCCCAACAATGGTCTTCCCACGGTGTGAGTTTCGCTAGCCGAGATCCCTTACACCGGCCTTTATTTGCCACCGGTTTCCTCCTCAGTCGAGTTTCGCTCTATACCTTAATCGGCCAGAAGGTTGACCACCTTTAGTCCGTCTTCGTCGCCTCAAGAAGCTCGGGTGTGCGGCATGGGGCTGGACGCTCGATGTGCTTTACGTCGTGCGGGCACTCAGTCCTTGCGGCTCTTCCACCGCGACGCGGTTTGGGCGGCGCCGCCCGCTGCGAATCCTGCCTTCCCGGAAATGTCGGGGTGCGGGCGGCGCGGCAAGAACCCGCGCCGCTGGAAGGGCCAGAGGGCGGGCCCTGCGCTACTTTTCTATAGACCGCGCAATTCTTCTTCACTGAGGCCGAAGTAGTGTCCAACTTCGTGCAGCAGGGTGGCGCGGATTTGGCGGCGGAGGTCGGCTTGACTTCGGGAGACGGCTTCGATGTTTCGCTGGTAGAGGAAGATGTGGTCAGGAGGCGCGGAGTAGAAAACGCTCTTCTCGGTCCGCGGGATGCCGTGGAAAAGGCCCAGCAATATTCCCTGGTTCGCGACTCCCGGGGGCGGCAAGTCTTCCACGATGATAGCCACGTTGGTGAGGCGCTCGCGAAACTTCTCGGGCAGGTCGTCCAGAACTTCGGCCACGATTTCCTCAAACTTGTCGCGGTCCATTGACTGAGGATTGTAACCCGAGGCGGGGCACCTTGGCTGCTGTTCTCATCGGGCGGTGAGGCGAGGCAGGCGCTCGGGCTTTGCGGCTGTTCCATGCTGGGGCACTTGTGATCAAACCGGGTAGCTTGCCGCAAACCGGAGTGACACGACTGGGTAAGAACTGCTCCAATTACTCTCCTCAGGAGGTGGCGGGGCAGTCGGCCCTGAACGTCGTCGAGCAGCGCAAGACTGTTCGCAAACACCCCTCGATTTGGTGCTAAGTTCCTTTGTTTTCATCGACATCGTTGGATAGCCGGAGCCTAAGCGCCTTATTTTTCAACAACATCGTTGGACCTGTCAAAATGTCACTTTTAAGTTGTTTGTTTTCATACACATCGTTGGACTATCCTGCATTTTCACGAGGTGAAGCATTTCGCGGCAAATTGAATTGTTCTGTGTTTTCAAAGACTTACAAGCACAAGAACCTCTCCTCACGAATCTCGTCCTGCCGCTAACTGGCTTATTTTTCATCAACATCGTTGGAAGAGACCGTCTCCGTAGGGGTCTTCACCGAGGGCTAGAAGCGAGCGCCGCGGCCACAAAGAGTACACTAACGTACATAACATAACTGTTAACAGATGTCAAGCAGAACCGGATGCCTGTCATTATGACAACTGGTGGCAGCGCCCATTTTCAACCGCAGTTGTTCCCGCGCAGGAACCCCGGGCGCGTAGCCGTTCCCGCACGGGGACCCAAGGCGTGTGCGGTCGTTCCCGCGGAGGCAGGAACTCATTCTCGCGCGGCCCACATCCGCGCAGCCCGATGCCACTCTGGCCGAGTTGGGTACTCGTCTGGACCGTCCTTTCCCTACATCCACGATCGATCTCTAGCTGCGGCGGCTTAGAAGAAACTCTGGTCGCCGCCGAGCGCATCCTGAAGGCGCTTCGGGAAAACGGGCAGTATGCCTGGTGCCAAAAGATGTTGTTTCGCTTGCGATTGCCGCCGAGCGTTCATCCCGGCTCGCGCTACCGCCTCTGGCAGCGCCGGTTTTGTCCGTTCAATGTTTTCAGTGAAAAAAAGTACCTGGAAAAAGTCGAATACATGCACGGCAATCCCGTGAAGCGCGGCTTGGTGAGTTCACCGGGGGGTTGGCCGTGGTCGAGTTGGAGGTCTTACTTCTTGGAGGATGCGTCCATACTTCGTATGGATCGCTTGGGTTGAAGAGTAATTTGCCAGAACTACCTTTGCGAGATCGCAGACCCCAGACTACGGGGTCTGCGCCAGCCAGCGGCAGGAACCGTAGCGCAACGCTCGCTCTCCAGCGTTGCGGCTTTTCGATAATTGTCGATTTTCAATTGACGATCAAAACCGCTGCGATTCGGCAATTGAGTAGAACCGCAGGGCTGGAGAGCGAGCCCTGCG
>Ga0335069_10001123_pt1 | contig 43102 bp, 55 predicted proteins | sample Lox_Sample_11_FD_206714 | JGI IMG/M metagenome (GOLD analysis project Ga0335069, IMG submission 206714) | Soil microbial communities from Loxahatchee National Wildlife Refuge, Florida, United States - Lox_Sample_1.1 | ecosystem: Environmental > Terrestrial > Soil > Wetlands | place: USA...
AGCGGTTAACTTATCGCAGACATCCATCAACTTCGGAGGCGTCAATACTGGCGTCACCAGTTCCCCGGTTATGGTCACGCTCACGAATACGGGCGGGCAAACGCTCACCATTTCAGGCATTTCGATTACAGGCACCAATGCCGCCGACTTTGCGCAGACGAACACTTGCGGCTCCTCAGTCGGGGCGGGAAATACTTGCACGATTTCGGTCACCTTTACGCCGAGCGCAACAGGATCACGGGTTGCCTCGGTGCAGATTTCCGATAACGCCTCCAACTCGCCGCAGAGCATTGCTCTGTCGGGCACAGGCACGACGCCCGCAGCCCCGGCAGTCACGCTATCCGCGACTTCGCTAACCTTTGCGGCGCAGGTTGTGGGCACCAGTTCCGCTACTCAAGTGGTTACGCTGACGAACTCAGGCACGGCAAACCTGACATGGACATCGCTCTCGATTACGGCAGGCTCGAGCGATTATTCGCTTCCGGTTGGTTCGAACAATACATGCGTTTCGCCACTCGCCGCGGCGGCAAACTGCAAAATTGGCGTAACCTTCACGCCAAGCACGACGGGAACGCGCACCGGAACTGTTACCTTAGCCGACAATGCCAGCGGCAACCCGCATACCATTTCTCTGACAGGAACGGGCACAGCGGGCGCTTTGTCATTCGCGCCCAATCCGCTCGCATTCCCGAATCAGACGGTCAACACGTCCAACGTTCTTTCGATCACCGTCAACAATACTGGTTCGGCCAAAGTTACCTTTACCAGCATTTCCATTACGGGCACGAATGCCAACCAGTTCAATGAAGGCAACAATTGCGGCACGAGCCTTGCAGCGGGCGGAACCTGCCTTATCAATGTCATTTTCTCGCCCACGTCAGCGGCGAGCTTCAGCGCCAACGCCCACGTCGTCGCCTCGACAGGGACAACGAATGTGCCTTTGACCGGAACAGGCACGGCGGCAGTCGGCCAGACAGCAATACAGGGGCAGGGAACGACCTCAACCGCATGGCAGGGCATTCATGGCGGCCAAACCATTCACCCTAGCTATTTCGGCCTGCATGTCAATGGCGGCACGGCCAACTGGCCCCCCACGCAGGGCTTTACCTCATTTGGCACATTGCGCCTTTGGGATAATGGCTCACTGGTTGCGGGCAATCCGACCGAATGGGCACCGTCCTACTGCACCGGAACAAATACGCCTGTGGGCTGCTCGGCTGGCAATACCACGCCGCCAACTGTGCCCGTTAATTACACCTTCAACAACCTGAAATCATGGCTTCAGTTGATGAAAACGCAATGCACGCTGCAATCCGGGCAGTGCGGCATCGTCATGAACTTGGGGCGCACTCCGCAGTCGATTTCGCCATACCCAGCAGAAACGCAATGCGGCTATCAGTCGAATGGCGGCGGCCACGGCCAATGCTATCCACCTTACGACATCACAAACGTAGGTGGGGGAACTCCGCCAGCTTGCTGGGTGAACTCCGCAACCTGCACCACGGGCTGCTATTCGCAGCAAACTTGCAATGATGATGTTTCAGGGACAGATGCCTACTGGAAAGATTGGGTTGGGCAACTGACGACTACGATTGCTGGTCTTTCCCCGAGCACCTACCAAATCACCAACATCATCTTCGAGCCTTGGAACGAGATTACATCGGACCTCGCAGTCGGCAATGCAGGCCAGTGGTACAACCGCAACGAAACCTTGCAGGAAGGCCAACTTGCCATTGATGCGAACACCGTGATTCAGGCCAATAAAGGCTCGCTCAACTGGATCACCACGCTTCCGAACTCAACGACATGGAACCCGAATAACGTTTCTGGCGGCCATGCGGTGACGCAGTACCAAAAGAATGTTTTATCCGTCTCAAATGTTCCTGCCAATGTGCAGGCATCTTCGGTACACGGCTATGTCTCTAACGTCGGCCTTCCCAATGGGCCGGAATCCACTGCCGCGATCCTCATTGATCCGACCTATGGGTTGCGAGCGCCAAATTTCCTCTCCAATCAGGCAGGCGCAACCTACACGATTTATGACACCGAAATTTCATGGGGCACGGGCACGCACCTGTCAGACCCCGACCAGCAAAAAGCTTATGCGGCACGCACATATCTGCTGGGCTGGGGATCGGGCGCGAGCACGGTCATTTGGTACACATGGGATTTAGACAACCATTCCTCAACGAATACCGATTCCACGCAGATGTGGAGCGCGACCAATACGGGCGCACAAGTCAATTGCACTGTGGCGCTCACGACCGGGTATCTATGCCCGCCCGGAGTCGGAATCCTCGCAGCCTATGATTGGATGGTCGGGAACGTTCAGCTTTCGCCTTGTGCTGGCCCGGTTCCGCCAGCAGGCCCCGGCATTTGGTCATGCCAGTTTCAGAAACCCGATGGAACGCTGCTGTTAGCGGTTTGGGATGCTTCGCAAACCTGTTCCGCTGGTGTCTGCACCTACTCGAATTTTCCCGTTCCGGGCAATTATACGAAGTACGCCACGCTCGAAGCGCCAACCACCTTCGTGAATGTGGGGAACACGGTGCAGATTGGCATCAAACCGATTCTACTGTCGAACAATATCCCCACGCTCACCAGTACGAACCTTTATTGCACGCAAGGCTTAACGAATCCCTATTATGGCGTGGTCAATTATCCGGGCGGCGTCACAACGGATGGCCCTGCAACCCTTCCCCAGACTTGCAATTATTCCGCGACGTCGGCCACGCCTACCGAAACTTTCGGCTATCCGTCAGGCTCGCAATGCCCCAATACGACCGGAGCCGGACACGTTACAACCAACGGTGTGTGTTGGGTTGGCAATCCGGGCGACTTGATCCCGAGCGCCAATTCGAGCGATTTCCACAACAATGGCACCGATCCCCGAGCGGGCCTGCCTGTCGATTACACCACCATCCAAGCGGCGGTAACGGCCTCAGCTTCAAGCAATGGCATTCACTTCAAGATTCTGCCCACATCGGACAATACGCCCACGGGAACGCGCCGACAGTACCTCGAAAACATCACTTTCCCGAACAATACTGCCGGATGCAGCGCCGCGAATTGGAATTGGTTTACCACCGGAAACATGCTTGGATTACCCGATGAGAACACTCGTATCACGCCCGGATGGATGGGCGTTACCAGCCTCTATGGGCGGCCAAGTTTTCAGGTTCCACTTGTCGCGGGCGTTTATGTTCCCCAAATCATCGGGCAGGCCAAAAACACGAACACGATTCAATGGGACTGGTCTACCTGCAATACGCGCTTCATTGGCTTGGAAGTCACGACGGCCAGCGGCATCCAGAATAGCGGCGAAATCATGGGCAGGCCGGCAGGCGCATTCGGAACGGGAACCATTTCCGGCTCGACATTCTATGCTCTCGGAACTTTTGATCTTGACTGGAATAGCTCGGCAATTGGGCCAGTCAACAACTACGACGTTGCGGTTTCCTCAGTTGCGAGCACCACGCAGCTTACCTTTACCAGTTCACAATCAACGCTGACAGCCGCGACCGGAGTTTCGGGCTGCGCCAATAGCAAAGGCACCAATGTCGGATGCGGCGCAACCGGATATGCCGTCTATACGGGCAGCTTTACACCATCGGCATGGCCTGTCGGCTTGCCTATCACGCTCGGGGGCTGCTCGGCGGGCACCAGCGGCGATAAAGCTGCCGTTGAAGGCAATGCGGAGTTTGTTGCATCGGCCACAGCCACGACCATTACAGCAGCGACAACCGCGCAAACCAGTTCAAGCGTTTCGGGCTGCACTTTGGGACCAAGCGGGGCATTCAATATTGCGGCCATCCCCGATTCGATCGTCGTAGATCGCAACATCATTCACGGCGGAAACTCGAACACATTCACCAATGTTTCAGGCGCGAACGATGTAGGCATCAATATCGGCGGCACGAATATGACCGCCATCAACAACTATATTGCTGACATCTGGTGCAATGTCGCAACCGATTCCGGCGCACACCTTTCCTGCACAGAGTCACATGGGATTGATGCCGGAATCGCTGGAATGCAGCACACAGTAAAGATTGTCAATAATTTCATCGAAGCATCGGATGAACCTGTATTTATGGGCGGCGCGGTTGAAACGGCTCCCATTACCGACGTCGAAGTGCGGCGCAATCACTTCTACCACCCACTCTATTGGGATGCGGATTGTGATGACGGTAACGTCACCTATGCGAGCACGCCGCTTGCCTTCTGTGGCGGCACTGCGCTCGTAAAGGCCACGCCTTACGTTCCAAACACCATTTCCACCATCAGCATGAGCGGAACAACCGAGACGGTCACAGCCACGGCAACACTCGGCTCGGGCGTGAACTTCGTCAATCATGAAGTCGTAATCTCGGGATGCTCTGGTGGAACGAATCTCAACGGCAGCTTCCGCATTGCGACCAAGACCACAACTTCCATCTCATTTATCAATCAGGCTGGTAGTGGCACCTGTTCAGGCGGGCAGATCGCCATCGCTTTGCAGCCCACGGTAAAGAACTCGACCGAGTTCAAGATGTGCGTGCAGTGCTTGCTTGAGGCGAATATGCATGACCGTGTTTGGGGGAATGCGGCCACGGTCGGGCCACAGCAAGGCCAACTGCTGAATCTGAATCCCATCAACAAGCCCAACGATTCCTTCGCACATCCGACCAGCGTTTCCAATGTGACTGTCCGCTATTCGGCAATGGCTGACGGCAACAAAGGCATCATCATCGGCAACGAGAATCACCCCGGCCCGATGGGAGCTCTAGGGCCTGTCAGCGTTCATGATGTTTCGATTGACCTCAATATTTCAAAATGGAATTTGCCCTACAACTGGCAGCCGACAGGCGTCACCATGACAGGAACGGGCGACCAGTGTTCGGTCTATACCAACGGATATTCCGCGCCTTCGCAGCCGCAAAACATCACATTCAATCATGTGACATGTGCTCCCTCGCTGATTGGCGGCGCTCCTGTTCCCACCAACCCACACGTTCTGCTGATGCAGACAACCGATAATTCCAACCGCACGGCTGGAAATGCGGCAACGGGCGTGGTCAATGTCGCGCCAATCTCAGGCTCGGCTTGCATCAATATCGGTGGGCCGCTTCCGGCAAGTTGCGTAACTTGGGTGTCTGGCTCGCAATTTAATACCACGGCGCTCGCATGGCCGGGGCAGCAGATCGAAGTGAATAGCTCGTTCTATACGATTGCGACCGTCCAAGATGCCACGCATTTAACGATCTTCGATGCTCCGGGCACGATTACGGGCGGCTCCTACTTTGTCAGTTCGACTACAGCTGCCGCGCAAACTCCCCCACTCACGCCTTGGCCGTCGATTACCTATGAGAACAACATCGGATCAGGCGCGATCTATAATTCCGCATTCAATCCCTATGTGAATCTGTTCCCGCAAAGCGGCTCAACGGCTGCTTGTTTTGGCCCGAATATTCTCACGACTGCAAGCTCCAATCAGACGCCGATTTCCGCCAGCACCTTCCCGAGCGGCTATCTGGATTCGCACTGTGGAACGACGCTTATCAACGGCGTCACAAATGCCGACACGCAAAGTCACCAATTAGGGCCAGACACTTCCGGCAATCCGGGCGTCGGCTTCACGCTTTTTACGGATGGCAATATCAGCAACTTGTTCTCGCGTGGAACCAACAATTACACGCTTTGTTCCGCAGTCGGTGGAACCTGCACGGGCGTCAGCATGGGCCATGCGGCAGGGAACGACGGCGCAGACATGGGCGCGAACTATCAGCTTTTGCAGAACTATCTTCAGGGGGTTGAGTAATGGCGATGGATGCAACGACACTTCTCGGGAGTCAGGTAGGCGCGGCAGCAGCCTGCTCCTACATTCTGAATCTTGCGCAGCGAGCGAAGGCTTTGCCGTGGATCACCGCGCACACAACGCAAATCAACATGGTTGCCCGCATTCTGCTGTCGGGAATTGCCACGCTCGGCATTTCTTGGGTCTGGGCACCAGCAGCAGCCGATGGCGGTCATACATTGACCATCACCATTCCCTCGCTCATGGCGATCATTCTGGCGCTGTGGCATTGGTTCTGCCAGTTTGCCTTTCAGCACATCGTCGGCAAGACGCTCGACAGCACGCAGGCTCCCGTGATGCCGCCTGCCCCGGCGTTGGTTGAGAAATGAATATTTCTCAAGCTTTACGAATTCTTTGGAAGTACAAGCAACCCCCGCCGATTGATCGACGCACGTGGCAGTTTTATAAGCGCGATCTCAACGCGAAACCGGGGTTGTATCCCGGCTATGAAATTCCCCGCAGCGCTAGCCAATTGCAAAAGGATTTGAATAAAGCATCCGATTCTCTCATTCGTCAACAACACACAAATGATGTGCTCGCTTCAAATTTGCTTTATCAGCGGGCGATTTCAACTCTTTTGCTTTGGGCATTTGGCATAACTTGGTCTGGCATTGGCGGTTTGTTGATTTGGTTGGCGCCTTTTGCGGTGAAGGGCATGGCGAAGTGATAACGAACATCATCGACCAGCTCACCCGCGACGAAGGCGTAAAGCTCTTTCTGTATTACGACCAAATGGGCTTTGCCACTATCGGAATTGGGCGATTGATTGATGCTCGCCGGGGTGGAGGAATCACGCTGACTGAAGCGCAATATTTGCTTCAGAACGACATCACTCGAACAAAACTCCAACTCGAAGAAACGTTCCCGTGGGTGACAGGTCTATCCGATGCGCGTTATGGCGTACTGCTTAATATGGCTTTCAACATGGGGGTTGCGGGGCTTGGCGGATTTCGTGACTTTCTCGCCTCAGTCGCGCAAGGAAATTACGAACTCGCCGCGCAGCAGATGCTCGAATCCGTTTGGGCCAAGCAGGTAGGTCCTCGCGCACAACGCTTGTCGATCCAAATGCGCGAGGACGCTTGGCAGTAATGACGCAGTGGTTGATCTATCTCACCTACTCGATTCTTGATCGACTCTCGAAAGGAAAAACTATGACTTTTCTCAAGAAGCTCGGCTCTATCCTCGCCAAAGGCTTGGCACTTGTGGCTGGCCTTGGCCCACTCATTCAACCGTGGCTCGGTTCGGGATCGGCAGCGCAGACCGTCAACACCGTGACCAATGACTTTACCCTGATTGCGCAGCAGGTTTTGCAAGTGGAAAGCGTGATTCAGACACCGGGGAGCGGCGCACAAAAGCTGCAAGCGGCCATTCCCCTAGTGACTAGCATCATCAAAACCAGCGAAGTCGTGTCAGGCAAGAAAATCGCCAATGAAGCACTGTTTACACAAGCCTGTCAGGAATATACACAGGCAACCGTGGATTTGCTAAATTCGCTACATGAGGACGCAGTAAAGACCGCTTAAAGGTGATTTGCTAGTAGGGTGCCCCCGGTGGTGAGCCGGGGGCTTTTTCTTGCGTTAAAAACCGAGTGTATAGACTTCCTCATCGTTGCCGAGAACAACAAGCTGGCAAAAAAATCCCGCGCAGTACCCGGCAACATCAATCGCGGTGTCATCGGTCGATCCGCCAATCCAGAGGTTTGACCAAGGCCCGTTCACTGCGCCATAGGGCGTGAAATTGGCCGTGTAGACATACCCGAGAGAATCAATGATGACCATGTATCCGCCGACGAGAACGACTTTGCGAATATCCCCGTTCGGCAGATACCCACTTGCTGTGTCAGCCCCGGAAGTCACTCTGGCGCTTACCAAGACTTGTGTTCCACCTTGGCAACCGTGCGTCCAATCGGTTGATGTGTTGGGAGGGCCGCAAAAAATGGCTTTCAGATTATCCGAGCCGCCTGTCGTGCGGACCACAGCATTCGGGTAGCCATTCGTTCCGATACCGCCCTTTCCAGTCAATCCGGGCTTGTCTCCAAACACAAAAAGCCCATTCGGGAAGCCACTAGCGGTGCTATATGGCATCGTGGCCGAAAGGTCGCGTTGCACGGTCGAAGGCGTCAGCGTTGTGTTCCATTGGTACGTGTAGATATGTTGATTCCCCGGATAGATGCCAGAAAGCAAGGTTCCGGGGGTTGTTGCGTCGTCAGTCGTGATCCGCACATTGTCATCCACGGGAGCCGTGAATGTTCCCTTGCTGAGTACGCAAAAGCTAAATGGGTTTGGCGCTCCTGACATATTGGTGAAAGGCTTGATGCGGCCCTCATTCGTAGGGCAGCCGCTATCGGACAACTCGACATAGAAGCCGAATGTCGAAGTTTCGGGCAGGCCATAGCCGTAATTACCCGATGGGATATACGGGAAGGTTGCGCCGCCCGGTTCCTTGGCCGTGTGATTCACTTGGAGAAGCGTTTGGGGATTGGGGAAACTGTTTAGCGCAACGCCTTCGGCCACTGCTGGCGGGGATTGATGAACAAAGCAGGCACCGGATGTGTCGGGCCAGTAGCAAGCGCCGGGAATGGCGTGTTGTGCAAAGGCGGGTAGGACGGCAAGCATAAAAACGGCAAACGACCGTACAATCTTGAAAGCCATAAGCTTCAATCTCCTCTGTAGATTGGGGTTTTTGGTTAGGCTCGGAATCAACGTTGGCGCGTCGGTTCCGGGCCGCTTCTATTCGAGAAAACTCGCTTACTGCTTCTCCTTCAGTGCCTGCTCAGCTTGGGCGAGAGCGGCCCGAGCCTCAGCTAGTTCTCTCTGGGCGACGTTTCGTTCGAGGGAAGCCCGTTGCCATTGGAGTTGCCATTGATCTCGTCCATGCGTTCGTTCTTTCAGCTCTTCCTTGACGCGTGCTAGCTCGGCTCGCAGATCGGCAGCGTAAGCGTCAGCAAATTGACAAATTGCCCCGCAGGAAGTTGCGAAAGATCATATGGATTGGTCATTGGCTCACCTGCCCCTCAGTCGTGGTCGGACGAAAATCCAGTAGCACGCTATCAGCAGGAGCAAAGGCAATCGGGTCATTGGCTCACCTGACCCTCAGTCGTCGGCTTTTTCTTGTTCAGGCCAGCCAGGTAGCTATCTCTTAGACTCTGTGGAGGCTCCACAAACCGCCACTTCTGGAAATCTGATACAGTTCCACACTCGCGGCACTTAACCAGCCCCCTTGTTCCATGCATTGGCTTCAGGGTGAAACACACAGGACACCAATAGCAGTACTTCGGCTCCCTCTCAGTCGTCATTGGGATTCCCCTTTTTGTCTACAGAGTTCGTCTCTGTTGCTTGAGCATTCGGGGTACCGTGCCCAGAAACCTCAGTTGGCTCCGTGGATGCCGTAGAATCCGCAAGAGTAGAGAGTTGCTTGATGCGAACTTTGGCAAAGTGTTCGCGGTGAAGTTCCATGATGGCTGCGGCTTCATCCACCGCAACAGTTAACCGCTTCCATTCCAAGAAAGCCTCTAAAAGGGCCTTCTCCGCTAGAGCCGGATCGTCGTGAAGATTCAGTGATTGCTTAAATTCACCGAGCACACCTGACAAGCCGTCTACCGACCCGTTAACTGCTGTCAGTAACGCATCCAATTCGTTCATAAACTCTTTATTTGCCGTCGTCATTGGGATTCCTTTAGCTCTCTAATCTTCTGAGCATCTAGGTTGTGGCAGTTTGGGCGCGTCTCGCGGGCCTTCGAGCATTCATCTACCAGCCCCTCGCAAATTTTGGCCGCCTCTTCTAGCGCCTGTTCTCGGGAGGCTTGCCAGCCGAGTTCGTAGCACTCAAAGCCGAAGTTAAGCTGACTGTCGCCATAGCCCTCTCCCGGTTCAATCTCTTCAATGCCCCAATATTTCTCGTACCGATTTCTCCGGTCCTGTTCGGCGGCGCGTTCGGGCGACATTGGTGTGTCGGTCATCGGGGCCTCACTTTCATTGTCGGCGCTCGCTTACTTTCCGCTTTGTCGTCATGCGCTGACACGTCATACGGTTCGATGGTTTCGCAGACGGGGCCACCGATACCATTCCTCTTTTCCCACTCTGCATCGTCCGCACATTCGTTGCAGATAAAGAAGCTGCTCCCGCTCGGTCCATCGCACGTATCAATACCGTATCTACATCGGAGTTGCGGCTTGCGAGGTGTGTCGGTCATGGTTTCACCTCTCACCTTCGCGTAACGGGTCGCAAATTTTGCTGGCGTAATCTTCGGCCTCGCCGCAATCGGCTGAACTGGTCGTCTGATCTGCTATCAATTCGGCCTTAACAGCATCCAGTGCGGCATTCCAGCCGTCTAAGAACGTCGTCCACATCGGATGCGGCGAGCGCCAGCCAGTCCATCTTTCGTAGGCATCAAAACACGGCGTTCGCGCGTGAGGGTGTGTGATCGGGTTATTATTGAAGTGGGAATTAATTAGGCGCTGTGCGGCCTCTCGTGCCCGCTCGTGGGTAACAATTCGCTCCGATCTGGCTTCGTTAGTCGCTATGTTCACTTCTCCCTCCTATCCAGAACCAAGCGCTCCCGTATTTGATCGAGCCAGTAGTAATCCTCATCACGCAGAATGCTGTATGCTAGTGCCACGCGGAAATTCTGCCAAAATTCGTGCCAACGTTTTCTCAAGGCTCCCTCCTATACAGAACCGCTAATTCACCATGTAAGTTGCCACGCCGCACAGATCAACCCAACACCGATTCCGAAACATGACAGGCCCAAAAGAAATACCTTCCACCAATTACTTCCGTTATCGCGCGATGTTAGGCAGGACATGCCAAACGAAAGGAACAAGCCGCCAGTAAGCAAGCCGCCGATTATTTCAGCCGATTTCATGTATTCGTCCTATCCAGAACTCACTGGCGTCACATGAAGTATCGCGTCACATCGGCAAGAATCTCTCGCTTTAATGAGCAGATTTTGTCGCCGCCTACGATCTCTATAGGTTCATGCATCGCCACCAACCAAACCCTATCTCCTTTGAAGTTGCTCGGTGAGAGCGTGGCATGCAAGGCCCCATTCGAGCATGGCGTTAGCGGCGGCGGTAGTTCCTCTATCATCCCCACTGAGCGAGCGCCGCCCTTACCGCCATTGCTAGGAGTGCCATTGGCGTTGGATTTCCAAAGTGCAAGCAAAGTATTTGGTTTCGGTTCTGGGGCCACGGATTTTATGACGGCCTGCACATATTCGCCGTCGCCGTAGCCGTCGCCGTCGCCGTCGCCGTAGCCGTCGCCGTAGCCGTCGCCGTCGCCGTAGCCGTCGCCGTAGCCGTAGCCGGAGCTTGGAAGCGTTCCGTAAATCAGTTCCACGGCCCTTCCTCCCATTTCGCCTGAGCGGACGGCGAAACCTCTACAATCGCCGTGACTTTGTTTAGAGTGAGGCTCGGCACGGCTGGTCCGACTTTACAATTATTCGTCGGTCCTCCCGCAGCCAGACCCATAAAGCCCTTTACGTCGGCAGACCAGTAGACGCAATTTCTTGCACGCTCGATGGTTACGGAGCCATTCACGGGCGGCTCAGACATGTACCCGAAAAACACGCCACGGAACTCCGTGGTTACCATAACTGCTTGCTCTTTTTGCTTTTTCATTTCATCTCCCTATCCAGAACTCCCCGCAGCGCCGCCATCGCGGTTCTCAACTTGTCGGAATCCCCGCACGCATTCAAGACCCGTTGCGCTGCTTCTCTGATTTCTGTAGAGTCCGCTGCGGCCTCGGCGGGATCGTCAATTATCATCCAGTGAGTGATTTGCTCGGGATCAAGAAATATCGGGTCATCGCAGGGATCGGTGCGCTCAAGCTGCCAACGCTTGTATTCCGGGCAAAACCATGCTGATTCCCAGCGACCAGCAGTTGTGAATACCAACACCGCTTCACTTGGAGGTTCGCCTTCAGCCTTCAGCCATTTCATCGTTGGGGCGGGTTGCTTACTTACTTCAGTCATAGAGTCGCCTTTATTTCCAAAAGTCTCTCCGCATAGTCGGCCACGCAGGAAGCTAGCTCTGGGGGAATTGTGGCTGCCAGCGCTGTATCTCTGCTTCGTTGCGGGCTACTCGACCATCCCTGGTTCCATTTGAACTGGGCGCGATATTCGCGGCGCTCCGCGATGCTCATCTGCTTGACTAATTTGCTTGAGCCTATGTCGATGCCCTTGGTTATTCCTTGCGGCAGAAGGGGCGCTACAGCATTCCCCCAGAGGTAGAATGGACCGCAGTGTGCTTGGGCCTCGCCTACAAATTTCTGTGCTGGTCTCACATTTTCCATGATGTAGCGCACGCCGGCCCGCTCCAATAATGCCCGCGTGTAATTAAACAGTTCGATTCCCTCGAACGGATACTCCGGCTCTGGATGAAAATGGGCCATGCCCCAAATCGAGAACTTCTCGCATGGACTCGATGCACATACAAAATCCGGTTCGTACTCCCACAGGTCTGGGCCACGATCTTCGTGCTCTCGGATAATGAATCGCCCTTGGCTGGCTTTGATCTGCAGCACGTTAGCCTGCACAAACTCACCTCGGTAATCGGGATTCCGCACCAGGTCCACGCCTACCACTTCCCATCCTCGATCTAGAAAGGCGTTCGTCCACCCGCCCCTGCCGCAAAACAAGTCCAGCATTCTCCGGGGGCGCTCATCCTTGCTCATTGACTCACCGCCGGGAATTGGTTGATTAACAGGTCTGCCGAGATTCTCGCTTTGCCTTCAGCGGGGGTGTGAGCGGAGCGCTGTTTCATAAAGAATGCGATGTTGTAAATCTCGCACTCGTCGCGCATGTCTCTCGCCCATTGCTCCAGATCGGGTCGGCGGTTATTCCCTGATTCACCGCCGTAGACCACCCAAACAGGCTTAGGTGCCCAGCGAATGAACGTGATATGGCCTAGCGCGGGTTCGTAGCTGACCCACTTAATTCCCGGCAATTCCCACATCACGGCCCAACGCTCATCGAAATGAGCTTGATCTTCTGCCGTGAAGCCCTTCCAGATGCGGGTCGAATTCATCAAGTCCGCAGGAAGATACCGCGCGTATCCGCGAGGACGTTTCGTCAAAAGCTGCCACGTCAGGTTAGGTGTCGAGCGAATCAAGTCCCACAGCCGCTCGCGCTGGCCTTCCGGGGCTTCATCGTCGAACACATCGGCCATCGAAGCGCAGAACACTCTCCCGCTCCATTTCAGAGGCTCCCGCCAATGCTTATCGCCAAACGTGCGCCGAGGCTTTCCCGGCCCCCAATGATCTCCGCCGACGCGCTTATCGAAAGTCTCCGCGTAACAGTTCACGCAACCGGGCGAGACGCGAGTGCAGCCCCACCAAGGATTGAATGTGTGATCCGTCCAACTGATTGCCGTTACTTCGCCCATAAAATTCCACTCGGCTCCTTGCTCATTGACTCTGGCTCCTACGCTTTTATTTCTGGATTGGACGTTTTCAGCGACCAAATCACCAGATAAGGATTCAGGCTGAGCGGCGATCTGACTTTTTCCGGTGCTCGCGCAATTTCGCTTGCTCGCTCTGGGCTTGCTTCTTGTCCGCTCCGTCCATTGTCTTTTGATCCGCTAGCCTCTGAAAGCATGGAAACCTCTCCTCGAACTTCAGTGTTTTTGGTTGTTCTAAATTGATACGTGTTGCTTTCGCCATCTGGTACTGTGCAAGAATCCAGCGTTCTTCCATGAACTTCTCAAATGATTTATTGCCTCTCAATCGGTTGCAGGGCAGACACGCAATTAACACGTTTTCCGCGCAATCAGGACCGCCTTTGGATAACGGGATAAAGTGATCTGGAACGGCTTTGTCGTCAGCCTCGGGTTCCGGGCAATCCAGCACAGGCTTTCCACACCAAAAGCACCGGAAACCCGATTCGAGCAGACGGTTTTTCCACTCCAGTTTGGTCACGCGGCCTCGTTTGCTTTGCGTGCTTCCTCGACTGGTAAAACTCCGTACACGTACTGGTGAGGCTTCTCCGCAACCACGCAGGCTTTGCAGATATTCAGGGAGTTCATGGATTCGCTAAGTTCTCGCCCGATAAATGCCGCGTCCCACATAAAGACCATTTGGGCGTTTTTGATGTAAGCCCCACAGAGCGCGATCATTTCGCCGCCCCATTGGGTTTCTGGCTCGGGCACGTTGTACAGATGGGCTTTCATTTCATATGCTCCGCGATGTGTTTCAGCCAAAAGGCGATAAAGAAAAGAAACGTTGTTGAAAGAAGGGCGCAGATCAGGTACAGGCCCGACGCTTTCATTGCGTTGCCTCGTTATTCTTCATCTCAACTACTTTCAAGGACTCGGCCAAACCGCTTTCCAGAGAATCCATGCCAGCCGCCCACAGGATTGCTTTCCCGTAAGCGTCTTTCTTCAAATCTCCGGCTGACGTGACGCCTTGCAATTTCAGGTAGTCGGCACGCTGCTGGTAAGTTTTCCCGGTTTGATTGCACTTGATGTCAAAGGCTTGCGATTGGTCAAGGCGCTTTCTGGCGTCTTTAGAAAGCCCTTGCGGTGATTCGTACGCGCTGTCTGGGAGAGCAGGCCGTTCCGCATCGGATGAAAACTCCACTTCGTCTCGATCCATGTACAGGAAGGGAACTTGCCCCAGATTGCGCAAGAAGTATTTGAGCGAGCCTGTTTTTGCCTTGTACGGTGCCGTCGAATCCGTTGCCCATGCCGAGCCATGCACGATAAAGCTTTTCGAATCTTTCGAGTCAAGGTCGGTTAGGGTGTATTCGGTTCTTACTCGGGCATAGAGCTTCTCGCCGAATTGCTGATCGTTTGCCTCCAGTTCGGTAATGTCCAAATGCAGGCGCAACGCTCGCATGTGCCTGCGCATCTCAATGAGAAGCTTGGAGCAGGGAACGTAGTCATATTCCCCGTTGTTGCGGTCGGCAATCAGGCCATCGAGCGCTGCCGACAGTGCCGAGCGCTTCTCAATGAATGTCAGGCTGGCTTTTTTGCGTGGCATAACTCGCTCCTCACCTTAATGGCGACTTTGCGGAGAAGATTGAGCTTGTTCCTGTCCTCTTGGCTCCGCGAGAAAATAGCTGCCTTTTCTTCCAAGTGAATCAGGATGATGATGACTTCCTCGAGTCCGCTATCTATGGATTTCATTGCTGCTCCGCTTCCTGCTTGCAGCGCAAGGCCCACATCGGTTCGCCATGAATCTTCCGGTGACATTCCCTATTAATGAAAAGCACTCGCTCGAGTACATCAGAGCGCGGCCACAAATGGTGAAGCTGCCCATCGTGCCAGCTTGCGGGGCGAGTGCAGGGCGTTCCCGTTATCGCCCCACACTCGCATTTGCCTTCACTCCGCTCCCACGCCTTGCGGCGCAGCCTGCACATGCCGATGGCGCTTTCTCTCACTGCCCCTGTGCGCCATGAAACCTTTGCCTTGGTTGGCCTCGCCTTCGGTTTGAGCCAAGAGCGCTTCATTGCATCACCAGCCTGAGAACAACGACAACCACGGCGGTCACTGCCAGCGCTACCAGACTCCAATCCAAAGCAGCCGCAATGGTTAGCAGTCGTTGAGTTTCCGAGTCGTGCCGTTCACGCGGTTGCGGTTTCGGCTCTTTCTCTTGCCAGATAGCGGTCATAAATTCCTCGAACTTCTGATCTGAGATTTGACTCACGGCCTTACCAGCTTTCCGGCGCAAGCGTGTAGCGATACAGGCCGACGCCTATTTGCGCGGTTTCAATGCGATAGCCTTGTGCTCGAAGTTCGTAGATTCGCGCCCCATAGCGAAAGCAGAGCTTGTTTAGTTCAGTATTCGTGCAGCCGTGCGACTTGGCTTGCTTGAGCGCACTCAAAACTGCATTGCGTTGCTGTCCTACGTTCGCGCCAAATTCGAAACTCGTTTGTGATGTAGGCATGTGCGGCGCGAAGATTGCCGAGAGTTCCCGCTCAATCCGCTCGCGCTCGCCTACGGTCAAGTTGACACGCTTGGCGAGCACGTTGCGGACGTAGCTTTCTGCGAGTTGGGAAGCAGTGCTCACTCGGATATTCCAGTTCGGGTGAGCCTTTCTTGTTGATAGCCATTCTTCTTGGCTTCTTTGGCGACCCTTCCATGAGTAAAACCATTTTTACTGACAAATGATTCGCGCTCAGCGTCCTGCCTGTGTCTTGCGCAGAGTACCGCCTTAGCTTTTGTGAGTAATCCGCCCACCGTTACTTCTGAGGCGTCAGCCCCGCAGCGCTCGTGATAAATAATCGGCCTGCCTTGAGCGTCCCTGCCGCCGTCTTTACGAATCAACTTTGTGCAAGTCAATTTAGCGTCTGCCATAAATAAATGCTCCTTAAAAGTCGCCTATGGCTTAATCAGGCCCTTTGCGATTGCTTCGGGATAAGTCGGCACATATCCCAAAACTGCTTTGCATTGCGCTTGTTCGCGCTTCACTTCCGCGATAAGAGCAAGCGTCTCTTGGTCGTATTGCTCATAGCCGCACTCCTCGCAGATAGGAAAGCGGCCTTCGCGTTCAACCATTGAGTCGAGATGGCATTCCGGGCAGATCACAGGTTCACCCGGCACTTGTCGCAAACGTAGCCTTCGAAGTGATCGGAAACCTTTTCTCCGAGATGGATCACGTACCGACCATCTAGGTTGCAGGGCATCGCGTCCTCGCGTGTCTCGCCGCCGCCGACCCACATTTCGCAGGGGCCATGACTGGCGAGAAATATTTGGTCACGATCCGGGCACTTGCCGTCAAAGCCGCGATGGACGCGGTATTCCTTACAACACCAGAAGCAGGTTCGCGCCATGCGTTCTTCGTAGTCGTGTCGGAGATGCGTGTATTCGTCGCCAACCGTTGATTCCGATGACGTTCTGCGCATGACGTCGGTCACCATGTCAATCAAGTTGTCGAAGGCGTGCGCAAAGACCGGAGAGTTGATGTTTCGCAATGAGTTCATAATGATTGCTCCTTTGGGCTGGCATGGTTGGCCTGCTTCAGTCTGATCCTGACCTCGCGTGGACTCTTCCCATAAGCCCACGCCCGAGGTAGCAACAGCGCTCCGTGCTTAATACAGCGAGGAATGCCGCTGTACTTCGCAGACGCGAGGCGTGCAGCGCTGCGCTCGGTGTAAACGCAGACCTCTTTGTCGCAAACCAAAATGTCAAAGTCGCGGGCTGGCATGGTTGGCCTCCCTCAGTACGCGGACTTCCTCTTTCCACCGATCAATGTAGGAATCGAGCCACTCTTGTAGCGCCTTGGCCCACGGATCAATCCCCGGACGAACGCCACCGCCCGCTAACTTTTGCGCCATCTGGGTAGCGGTTAATAACTCGCTTTTAACGGTTTTTGCAGACATGGAAGTCTCCGAAGTATTCGCCGCCGCAAGCGGGACAGTTGCCATCATTGGCTAGAGCGATCAATTGTTTGCGGAGTCCAAGAGCATTCGCCACGAACTCTTGCGAGCGGAAATACCCTTCAAACTCGACTAATTCATCCGGGGCTACTTTGCTTTCTGTGCTCATAAGGTTTCCTCAGCTTTCTGAATGGCCTGCACGCTCAAGGCTGGCTTTTTTGGTGGAAGCGCCGCCTCTCCTCCAAGAGCAAGCGCTTCCACCTTCGCCGCTTCCGCGCAGGCGAACTTCAAGTTGGCGCAAATCACGCAATTGCGATGTTTGGCTGTAATGCTCATACCTTGCGGGAACAGGTAAACAGGTAAAATCGACCGAATTTGAACGGAACCGACCATTACGCCGTCACGCCTTCCTTGGTTGCCAAGGCTCGGAGTCCCAAACGAAGCAACTCTGAAACTGCCTGTATGCCTGTTTTCTTGCGCAGCGCTTCGATGAGTTTGCGATCCTCACTGCTGAAGCGTACTGCCTGCGTGTCGCCATGCTTTTGTTTTACCATGTGGCACACGATAGCACAACCCAAAACATTGTCAAGAATAAAATATTGTGGAAATCGAAGAATTACGGTTACCAAGGTAAGTGGATTTTTTCTAACGACTTCTAAGGTTTTTAGGATAGAGTATTTCCGTCAATCCCCAGACAGCGCTCCCTTGCCGCATAGCAAGGTTCGAGCAGCATTCCAGAAATTCCTATTCCCAAAAATGGCTAGAATTGGCGTCTTAGCTGCCCACCAGCCGCTTACCGCGAAGCCTTGTGAAACCGTTCCCAAAGCGGTTGCAAAGCTTTTGATTCGTCGGAACTTGGCGCTACAGGTAAGCAAGCATCTCATCCAACTCATTGCTCTCCGCGCAGCTTGCGTCCAACTGCGACATAGCCGCGCCGACCTCGCGCCGTCTCCACGCTATATTCCCGAGACTCTCCCCGCCGCCGAGCTTCCCGGCATCATCTTCAAGGCTCCGCTTCGCCCCGAATGGGTCAATTCCTACCATGCCCCGCAAAGCTGACAAGTTCGCCAAGCACGTTCGGCGCTATTTAAGCTTGGATCGCCAGATTAAGCGGCGCTATGAGGAGCGTGACGCGCTGATTTCGGGAGTTTTGGGGGATTTAAAGCCCGGATACCGAATTACGGTCGGAAATGACACCTTTGAGTTCATTGACCGCTTCGAAGATGCAACAAAAGCTTGGAAAAGTACCTGTTTCCACCGCTATGAGTTCAAAAAGGTTGGTTAATCGAACATGAAAGGAGATTTAGGGGACAGATACCAGAGCGGGGAAGGGCTGATGACAGGGGTTTTCAGCCCTTTTCTCTGCTTTGGGCAGCAAATCGGCAGCGGCCAGCGCCCGGTGCAAGCATTCATCCTGCATCGCCATGCGCTCCAAGATCACCGCAACCCTTAATTCCAGTTCCTCGTTCGTCATTTCCGCCCATGTTGCTCATTTGTAAGATGCTTCGCAATACAGTATACGCCCCACGCCAACACGCAAGATGTAACGGACTGACTTACTGTTTCCTTTTTTGAATGTGCAGAGTCTTTCTAAAGACGAGCTCAGGCGGCTCCTTGATGTGGCCCGCGCACACCGCGAGCGTGACTGGCTCATGATCCTCGTTGCTTATAACCACGGCTTGCGAGTCTCGGAAGTACTTGCAATCACGAGAGATGACGTGCAAGGCGGCTTTCTTCGAGTGCAACGGCTGAAAGGCTCAAAACGTACCGTGCAGCCGCTAATCTGTCACGCAGATCCGCTCTTGAGCGAAGGCCCCGCGCTCATTGAATTGGCTCGCAAAACTCTCCGGAGCCGACCGTTATTCAATGTCAGTCGCGTCCATGCCTGGCGTCTCATGAAGCGCTACGCCGCAATCGCCAACGTCGCGCTCCACAAGGCTACCCCGCACTCGCTCAAATCCTCGTGCGCTCGCCAAATTATTGCGACAGAGGGCGTTCCCGCTACACAGGAATGGCTCGGCCACAAATCCGGCAAGTCTACCCTTGAATACACCAAACTGTCCGCTGAGGAAGCGGCAGCAGCCGCCAAACGTGCTTTAAGCGGTGTCTGAACATTGAAACTTTGAAAATCTCTATGGGGTTTCAGCATGGATCAAGTCTCGGTGATCTTGCTCGGCGCTTTCGTGGTTGCCTTGCTCATTGTGCTGGTTTGGCCGTCGCCGCCTCGTTACTGACTGCAGGCCAAGCATTTGCGCAGAACGTGCGCTACGATGCGCAATATCCTTCTATCGTTACCGGGCAATCGACGCCCTATCTGGTAGCGAATATCCCGCCCAATTCCCCCAAGCTTGCCGTTTGCACCGTTCCCGCGAATGGCGTGCCCTGCACCAACTATGCAACCACCTACAATTCCCAAGGCGTAGCCTGCCCAAATGGGGCGCAAGATACGCCCCAGCCTCAGCCAAGCGCCTGCCAGCCGACCGGGGATGCGCAGGGAAACATCGGGTTTTGGGCACCAGCCGGGAGCTACGATTACACCGTTTGCATTGGCACCAGCTGCTTTGGGCCTTACCGCGTCACGCTTGGCGGCTCGGGCGGATCAGGAATCGAGCTTCAGACCAATGGCACCAACAACGGCTCGCAAACCAAGCTCAATCTGACAGGCACAGGAACCACGACCGTCACCGACAATGGCTCGGGAACGGTCACAATCAATTCCACGGGAACGGGCGGCGGCGGAATAACGGGCACCTTAACGAACAATTTTGTACCTAAAGCGACCTCTACAGGTACAAACGGAACGGTTGGGAACAGTTCGGTACAGGAAATAGCCTCAACTAATAGTGTTCCGGTCATAAATGTGCCCCGATTGGAGCAAGTTAGGTACACAGATAACTTCATTTGGTCTCAGAATCCAAATTCTCCTTCCTCGATTGCCCCCGGATCAAACGTCATCACGATTGTCTGCCCATATGGGATTGATGCCACGCTGCCCGATTATTGGATCGATATTGGTACTACGGGAACGGCTGAGGCGGCTCCGGTCACGGCCACATCCTGCACGGCGGCCACGGTTGGCAGTTCCGGCACAATTACGGTGACAGCACGCAATACGCACGCAGCCGGGTACTCGGTCGGAACGGCCTCGAATGGCGCTCAAGAGGCCATTAACGACGGCTTGGTTACATCCTCCAGCGCCCATAATGTAAAGGTCGTGCTGCCATGCGGCGCGAATGGCGCGACAATCGCATGGGATGCGCCTGTAGAAACGCATGGGAATCATGTGTTTATCGAAGGCGGCGGCTGTGCGCGAATCCTGCAAACGCATCGGCAAGCTGGGCTGATTCTCGGCAATCGCACTGCCGGCGGAACATTCTTCTTTAATACCGTTCATGCCTTGCAGTTTCAGCCCGGATACGCGGGCACCGCGCCCCAAGTCAATCTCATCACCAGCATGTCGCGTACGGGCTGCCCTTCGGCCTGTGTCGCAACCTTCAATTTCGGCAGTTCGCACGACTTGCTGGTAGGCGATTGGGTGATCGTTGGCGGAAATCTGAATGACAATACCTTCGCTGGTGACTACCAAATTGCGACCGTGCCCAGCGGAACGCAGGTCACAGCCACGCCGCTCTCGAATGCTGCAAACAATCCTGCCACGGTTTACGCAGGCGGCTACGTCATTGAGCAGTACATCCCCATTTTGGACAACCTGACCATTGAGGGCTACAACGATCAAGTTTCGCTGGTTTCAACGTCGGGCCTGACGCGGCCTTACGTTTCTGGCGAAGAAGTCTTGGCCGATCAGTCAGCCAACATCCTCCAATTCTCAAACTCAGGTTCCGGGGCCGTATTCATGACCCCAACCGATGAATTTCAGCCCAAAATGATCTTTTCTCCCGGTCCAAACAGCCCCAGCGGGGCCGTGGCATTCATTTATGGGGCGAATATGTCGATGCAGAACACGGGTGACTGTATCGACTGGCAATCCGGCGATGATCTATTCATCACCGATGGCGTTTGTCAGGGATTCGTCAAGAATGGCATCCGTTTCAGTCAGCGAAGGGGAGGATTCGGAGCTTTTTCCTCCAAAGGCTTGCACTATGAGGGCAGTTTTGGGGGCGTAACGCAGGGAATGACCGCTACCGGGTACGCAGGGCTGCTTGATGTGGGCGGAACAAGCGAAGTGGCAAGCGGCGAAAACTCTGCCCCCTATGGTGGGATGCCGCTTTATGCCACGGTCGGGAATGCCTTGCTCAACTGGTTTTATTACGTGCAGCCGATTGCGAGCACTTCTGACCCAATGTGCTCGTCGCAGCCGCCTGATGGCACAACCGGAGTCACCAATTTGCAGCGCTGCGCCCTGAATCTTGGTACCGGGCCAGTCTTGTTTGCAGGCTGGGCGCAGGTCGATTCCTCAAGTGGCGGCACGGTGCCTGTGACCTTCAATGCCATCCCCGGCGCGACTTCATACAAACTGCTTCGCACGAATGGCCCGACGTCAGGAAACTTCGAAACCGCGCCCTATGGCACAGGTAATTATCTGATTGCCACGGTCAACCCGCTAAGTTCCTGCACAGACGCGATTTGCACAGTCAGCGATTCGGTCGGCCTGACGCCTTCGTCTTACACCGTTCCCACCTATGGGCTGCACAGCTATTACCCTTACCTGGCGGCGTGGCCCGGAGCGGTGGTCATTTCGAACAATTCGGATGCGGGCGGCACTGGCTCGGCTTCGGTTCCGAACGGCTCATATTTTGGCCCGTACAACCAAGGCGGCAACAATGCGCCGATCATAACCACGACGCTGCCCAGCCAAGACGCGGTAATCCTGAACAATCCGATTACCGGGGCGGTAGTCGGAGCAAGCAGCCCATTGCAAGGCTCGCCATTTGCGTGGCGCGGCGGCGGCTTCACTTCCTCAGGGAATCAGGCATTACCTGGCTGGGCCACCCTGGTGCCGGCCAAAAACATGCTGGTGGGCGATGGCGGAACTCTCACCAACCTGAAAGGCTTATTCAATTTCGGCACAACCCTCAGCCCGACCGCTCCCTTTGACCTCATCACGTTTTACGATGCCGCGTATGCCAAAACGCTGGCAACTTACGGCCACAGACCCTCAAACGATGCTGGCGACTGCGCTATCGGTATGGATGTCACGCAGGCAGGCTTAAGCATTCGCTGCAATACGTCCATCGGCTTCTATGTGAATCACGTGAATGACGGCTCAAACTGGAAGGCCCAAGTCAATGCAAACGGGATTCAGACCAAGCCGGGGGCGTTTTCCACGCTGGCAACGTGCAATTCTGGCTTGGAAGGGGCGCGAGCTGCGGTAACGGACTCGACTACGGCCACGTTTGGGGCAACGATCAGCGGAAGCGGATCAAATCATGTACCTGCCTACTGCAATGGCACAAATTGGGTGGTGCAGTAATGCCACGCGGCGGGGCTAGGCCGGGAGCGGGGCGCAAAAAGAAGCCCACGCCTGAAGTGGTGCAGGTTCGCCAGAAAGATCATGCAGCCCAGCTTCTAGCGGCTCTGAACCGACCAGCCAGCGAGAAAGACAGCTACGAAGTGCAGAAATTTCGACTGATTGACGACGCTGGCGTGACCGAATCGAGCAACCTGCGCAAATGGCTCTATGACAAGCGCGACGGATTGCCTGTTCGCACCGTGAACCATTTGCACGATAAACCCTTGGAAATGAACGTCAATTTTACCCTCAGCGAAAAAATGAGGGCCGCAATGGAGAAAGCAGAGAAGCGTGTCAGCGAACGCAGTTGATTACGAACAGGCATTGGTAGATCGCCTGTACGACTTTCGGCACGATCCGCTGGGCGCGGTGCTCTATGGCTTTCCTTGGGGCGAAGGCGAACTCCGCGATTACAGAGCGCCTTGGGCATGGCAGGAAGAATTGCTGCGCGATGTTGGAGCGCACCTGCAAAACCCGGAAACCCGCTTCAAACCCGGTCGGTTTGCTCGCAGTTCCGGGCACGGCATTGGCAAATCTGCGCTGGTTGCTCAACTGATCTGGTGGGGCATGAGCACGGCAAAAGACTGCCGCATTATCGTCACCGCAAACACGAAGAATCAGTTAGATACCAAGACTCAGCCCGAGGCCGCGAAATGGTTTCGCATGGCAATAAATGCCGACTGGTTTGAAGTGAACGTGGCTTCGATCAAGGTGAGAGATGCCTCCGCAGATCGCGGCTGGCGTGCCGATTTCATCCCGTGGTCGGAAGATAACCCGCAAGCTTTCGCAGGAGCGCACAACGCAGGCAAGCGGCTGATGATCTTTTGCGACGAAGCCAGCGAAATCGCAGACATCATTTTCGAAGTCATCAATGGCGCATTGACCGACGCGAATACCGAAATCCTGTTCTTTCAGTTTGGAAACCCGACCAGGCGGCAAGGTCACTTCTATGAGAGTGTTTTCGGTGCGTTTCGGCACCGTTGGAGCGGAAAAGCGATTGATTCGCGTACCGTGGAAGGCTCAAACAAGGTCGAAATTGCTCAATGGGTGGAAGATTATGGGGAAGATTCCGATTTTGTGCGCGTTCGCGTGCGCGGATTACCCCCAAAGAGCGAGAGTGCGCAATTTATCGACAATGAACTGATTGAAGCGGCGCAGAAAAGGGTTGTGCGTACCCTGCCAGATGACGCACTGGTTGCGGGCGTGGATTTTGCATGGGGTGGGTCGGATGACAACATCATCAGGTTTCGGAAAGGTGCGGACGCTCGAAGCATTCCACCAATCAAGATTAAAGGTGAGTTCACCCGCGAGGCTGCCGTCATGGTGGGCAAGCTCTCCGATGTCCTTACCCGCAGCTACGGTGGGGAAAAGGTCGCTATGCTGTTTTTCGACTCCGCTGGGATCGCTGCCCCGGTGGAAGCGCGGCTTCGCGCTCTTGGGCATAAAAATATTATGGTGGTTAACTTCGGCGCGGACTCTCCCGACCACCATTACGCATATTTCCGTGACTGTCTCTGGGGAAGAATGAAGGAATGGCTTGCCTATGGCGCAATCGACAAGGATCGCGGATTAGCCGAGGACCTCGCCAAGCCCATTCTGGTGGATGACCCAAGGCAGCGCGTCAAACTTGAGCCGAAGCCTGTGATGAAGCGCCGTTTGGCGAAGTTGGGCCTCGATTCAAGCTCGCCTGACGACGGTGATGCACTCGCGTTGACGTTTGCCATGCCCGTTTTGCCGCCGAAGAAAAAGGCGCGAACTTCAAGCCCTGCCAGTTATGGAGCGTGGTCGTGATGCTTCCGCAAAATCCCTACGGTGGAATGCAGCAACGCCCAACCTTACCAAATCCTTATCAGGCGTTCGGCCTGCCGAATCCAAGCTCGCTTCAGCCTCATGTGGGCCGCCCCATGATGCCGATTCACCCGCAGATGCCGATTTCTCAGCCTGTAGGCAATGGTGGGGGAATGATGCCGGGGCCGACGCAGCCAGTCGGAGCCGCGCCAATCTCGCAGCCTGTGGGCGGCGGAAACATCATGCAGCCCATGCCACTGCAAAACCCTTATGGCTTGATGGCGCGAAGGTTCTAGCTGTGCGGGAAGAACTGACCGAGGCGAGCGGGCAGCGCACGTGGCAATGATGCCTCCAACTTCACATCTCCGGGAGTTGCTTACCTAGCTCCGCATACCTTGCAGCCTTCTCGCGGAGTCAGAAGGCACCGCACAGACTAGCTCGCCTAGAAAGGACCCAACACCATGCCGAAATTTCTTGAGGACAAATTACGGGCCGAGTACGGCAACAATCCGCACGCGATCTACGGAACCATGAACAAGATCGGCGCAATGCACGGGAACAAGGAAACCCAGAAGGGAAAACAGATGGAAAAGAAGCATGAGCACAAAATGTCGCACATGATTATCCGAATGCACGAAGATGGGGGGCATACGGTCGAGCATCACATGCACCCGAAATCTTCAGGCAAATCAATGGCTTTCATGGAGCATTCCGAGCCAAAAACCCATGTGTTCGGCAAAGGCGAAAAACACAAGATGGCTGCGCACTTGGCCGAACATCTTGACCTGCCTTCCCTCAGTGGCGCAGGCCATGAGGAAAGCGACGGCTCAAGCGATGGCGGCGGCGAACTCGAATAGCCGTGACTGTCTCAATCAAAACCAAGCTTGACCATGAGCTAAAGCGCAAAGGCTTTGGCGGCTTGGATGACCCGCGCCTGATTCAGCAGATCGCCTTCTGTGTCCGCGATCACGTCCATTTGCGGCAAATCCTTGTCACCGTCGTGCCTGAGAAGCGCACGCAAGCCTATGAAGCGATGCGGCCCTATCTGCGCTTTGAAGCGAAGCCGTTGGACGTGTATATCGCGGAAGCTGCCGACCTTGCCGCCCGAAAAGAGCAGGATCAGACCAAGATTGATGTCATTGCGGAGAAGGCAATTGCTCGAGCCGAGCGCGAATGGCAATCGAATGGGAAGCGCCTGATTCTGGTTTGCGTGAAATGCACGCGCCAAGAGGATTTCCCTGCATCCGAGCGCTTCATTGCGGCTGGTGACGCCTACCGCGAAGGCTGGCGCAAGGATGATGGCAAGGTTTATTGCAAGACGTGTGCCCCAAAAATCGTTATTGAGTAATGTCCGCTCCAACTCCTAAAGAAATCAGGGATCGCTTTGCCGATTACCTTTCGGAATGGAAACCCATCCGAGAGGAAGGCCAAGAGGATATGCGCTTCGTCGCTGGCGATCCTTGGTCGCCCAACGACCGAAAAGCCCGTGAAGATGCCTCGCGCCCGGTTATCTCGCTTGACGAAATCAACCAATACTTAAATCAGGCGATCAACAACGTTAGGCAGAATAAGCGCGGCATTCAGGTCACGCCCACAGGCGAAGGCGCTAACGATAAAGACGCCAATCACCGCGAAAACATTATTCGTGGCATCGAATATCGCTCCAAAGGGCAAACCGTTTACATCACCGCCTTCGAGAATGCGATTTCACGCTCTTATGGCTTTACAGGAATCACGAAAAAGTACATCAATGAACGCTCTTTCGATCAGGAATTGCTGCTTCGCCGCTTCCCCAATCCTGATTGCGTCCTGCCATGCCCGGATTTCAAGGAAGCCGATGGCTCGGACATGGAAGATTGCTTTGTCACCGACACGCTGCGCAAGGATGACTTCAAAAAGAAGTATCCGAAAGCTTCAAGTTCCGTCAGTTTCACGGGCGATGAAGGTGACCAGCAAATCAGCCTTTGGATTCAGGACAAAACCGTACAGGTAGCCGAATACTGGTATGTCGATAAGACCGAGGGACAAATCTTCCTCATTGATGGCCCAGACGGAAACCCGATTGTGGTGGAGAAAGTGGGAAAAGGCGAACACGTCATCGCCACGCGGAAAACGACTTTCAAAAAGGTAAACCAACTCATCACGAATGGCTTGGACATCCTTGATGAGATTCCGTGGCAAGGCTCGCGTGTTCCCATCTGCCCCTGTTTCGGCAAGGAAATCTGGGTGGATGAAGGCGGCGGCCCACGACGCAAGCTGATTTCAATGGTTAGGCTGGCGCGTGATCCGCAGATGTTGCTTGCCTACCTCGCTACACAGGAATGCGAAGAGGCTGGCATGACGCCCAAAGCGCCATTTGTCGGCGCAAAAGGCCAGTTTGAAAGCGATCAAGAGGCTTGGGAACTGCTCAACAAAGTACCGCGAGCTTACGTGCAATACGACGTAGTAGTTGATGCCGCAACGAATACGCCATTACCTGCGCCCACACGCCCAGCCTTCGAGCCGAACTTTCAGGCATATGAAATTGCGAAAGATTCTGCTAGGCGCTCAATTCAGGCTGCAATGGGGATTTCGCCGCTTCCGACCGCTGCGCAGCGAGACTCCGAGAAATCAGGCGTAGCCCTTGAAAAGATTCAGGATCAGGAAAACATCGGCACGTTCCACTTTACCGACAATTTCGACATGATGCTCCAAAACATCGGCTGGCAGATCAATGAACTCCTTGGCCCGACGCTCGACACGGCGCGAACCGTGCCCGTTGCCAAAGCGGATGGTTCGTTCGGCACGCTGAGAGTCAATGACAAGCCCTATGTCGTGAGCAATCCTGAAAAAGATCATCTGATGCTGCTTGATCCGGAAACCGAAGAGGAGCCGGGAGAGTACGACGTCACAGTTTCGACAGGCCCAAGCTATCAGTCCCAGCGCGAGCAAGCCGCCGAATTTGCCGACTTCCTCATCGAAAACGCGCCGCAAATGGGCATCCCGCAGGAAGTCATGGTGAAACTGGTAGCGCTGGCAATCAAGCTGAAAGACATCGGGCCGCTGGGCGACGAAATGGTTGACTTGCTCACCCCGCCTGACCCGAACGACCTGCCGCCGCAAGCGCAAGCCATGATTGCCCAATTGCAAGGCCAGATTCAGCAATTGACGCAGGAAAACCAAGCTCTGCATCTCGAACGGGCCGGCAAGGTTCTCGAACAGCAAACCAAGCAGTCGATTGCGAAATTGCAAGAGGCGACAAAGCTCATTGTGGCCGAAATGCAGGCATCGAAAGACGCCGACAAAGCGCACTTCGAGCAGGAAATGTCGCGTCTTGGATTCGTGCAGGAACAAACCAGCGCCGCCCACGATGCCGCGCATGAAACCGCGATTACGCTACTGGAGCAGCAACACGAACAGCAAATGGCGGCCCAGCAACAAGCGCATGAGCGCACGGTATTAGCGCAGCAAGGCGCACAGGATTCGTTTGCTCAAGGCAATGAGCAGCAAGCCGCGCAGCAAGCGCAGGCTTCCGACCAAGTTCACCAATCGGTGATGGCTGACAAAGCGGCCAAGGCCGCGAAAAAGGAGAAGCCTAAGAAATGACGCCTTTAGAAACACCCGCCGTGACAAATCAGGACTCGGCCCCTGAATTGAAAATTCCGTCCGGTCGTGCCTATGACGAATGGCGCATGACTGGCGAACTGCCGTCAGAACCGGAAGCCCCGGCAGCCTCCGAACCCGAAACACCAGCAGAACCGCCGTCAGAGCAGTCCGCAGACTCGGCCCCTGCGGAAAAATCCGTCTCGCCCGCCGCCCCGGAAGCGGCCCCCACTGCACAGCGGGGAAAGAAAGATGCAGAAGCAAGAATCCGCGAACTGGTCGCAAGGGTTAAGGAACTTGAGGCACGGCAGTCAACCAGCGTAACGCCGACTTCGCAAGCGGCTCCGATTACTCCAAAACTACCGGAGAAATCGGCCCGACCACCAAAGCCTACCGTCAATGACCGCAACCCAGATGGCTCACCGAAATACAAGGATTTGCAAGAATTTCTGGATGCCCGCGACGAATGGACAACCCAAGACGTTCTCGCCAAATCCGAAGAGGCTCTCTCCAAAAGAGAAGCCGACCGGAAAGCCAGCGAACGCGCCCAGACGGTGCAATCGAAACGGCAAGGCAATCTCGATCGAGGCTTAGCCAAACATCCCGATTGGGGGGAAAAAGTCGGCAAGATGCAGTTGCCCGACATTTTGGACGCCTTCACGCTGGAATCGGACGTTGGCGATGAGATTCTGTATCACTTCGCCGCAAATCCTGCCGAATTTCAGCGCGTTTTCAGTATGCCAAGCGCGTTTCGCATCACCCGCGAACTCGGGAAGCTGGAAGATCAGTTTTCCGGGCAAGGTTCTGCCGAAAGATCATCTTCGCCCCCTGTGCGCAGAGTATCCGCCGCGCCGCCCCCGCCTCAAATTGTGGATGGGAAAGGCACGACTCCCGGTGATGACGTGGAATCGGCGCTTAATGATGACGATTTCGCCGCCTATGCAGCGCGGCAGAATCGCCGCGACGTGGAGCGCATGAAAAAGCGCTAAGTCGCAAGGGATAGGAAATGGCGAACCTTTTTTTAAACACAAACTGGATTTCCATGGAAGTGTTGCGGCTTCTGGTCAACAAGTTGACCGTGGCCGAATACTTCAACATGGAGTGGGAAAAGGATTTCAAGAAAGAGTTTGCGGTTGGCTCGACTATTCAAATCAAATTTCCCCAAACCTTCACGATTCGCAACGGCCTTGGCTATGATCCGCAAGGCATCAACCGGATTTCCACCACCATCAGCTTGGATCAGGTTTTCGGCGTCGATTTCCAGTGGGATGACTATGAAGCCGCGATCAAAGCAGAGCGTTCGGAATCAGAAATCCGGCAGCAGTACCTCGAGCCGGCGGCAGCCCAGCTTGCTCAAGAAACTGACTCACGCGCCGCGCAGTTCGCTTATCAGAATGCCTCTGGCGTGGTCGGCGTACTCGGCACCAACTTCACCACGGTAGCAACGCCCAACTCTGCCCGTGCCTACCTCATGCAAAAAGCCTGTCCTCCGGGCCGCCGCGTGATGTGCGTATCGAGCAGCCAAATGGAGTCATTTTCGAATAACCTGACGAACTTCTTTCACCCCGGTGATGAGATTTCGCAGGCATTCAAGGATGGTTACATGGGGCGGCAGGGCGGCTTCGACTGGTTCGAGTCCCAATCGCTCTATTCGCATACCGCTGGCACTTGGGCGGGATCGGTAACCGTTCATGGCGGCGGGCAGTCTGGCACTTCGCTGGTCATCACGGGCACAAACGGTGACACGCTCAATCTCGGGGATAAATTCTCCATTTTGAATGTGAATGCCGTCAACCCGAGAACCCGGCGCATTGCCGGCCCGGCAACCGCGCAAACCTTCACTGTGACGCAGGCAGCCACACTCACAGGCGGAAATGACACCATCCAAATCCTGCCTTCGATTTTCGGCCCCGGCTCGCAGTATCAGAACGTTGACGCTCTGCCAGCAGACGGCGCAGCGCTCACGCTCTGGCCCGGTACGACCTCGCCCAGCGGCAAGGTTGGCACGGTCGGGTTTGCCCTCTCCAAATATGCATTCGCTCTTTCTGGCGCAAAGCTGTATAGCCCGAAAGCAGTGGAAGTTTGCTCTCAAAAACAGGACCCGAAAACTGGCATCGCCGTGCGCTATGTCAAGGCTTGGGACCCGGTACGGTCAATGCAAATCAATCGCTTTGACATGCTGCTAGGCTTCGGCAACCTGTACCAAGACAACGGCGCAGTTGCGATTGCGATGGCATAGGAGCCGAATCGACCATGAAAAAGACACTACTTACCCTCAGCATCGTTTTTGGGTTGGCTCTGGCCTCCTTCGGGCAAGCTACGCTGACTCAGACCACTCTTTCCGCCAAAGTCGATAACCAGACAACTACGATCCCGCTGACTTCGGCCACGGGCGTAGTCGCCACTTCAACCGTGCTGTTTGTCGATAGCGAACTCATGTATGTGAACGCTATCAACTCCACCACGGCCAAAGTGACACGCGGCTATGGCGGCTCGGTCGCAAAAGCGCACCGTTCTGGCAGCATGGTGCTCTTAGGACCGCCGAATTACTTTTTCGTGAATACGCCGAGCGGTGCATGTACCAGCACCAATCTTGCTGTTTTGCCTGCCGTGAATACGCAAACAGGCTTGCAGTGGGATTGCTCGACCGTCACAAGTCAGTGGGGGCCGGGATTTGGGAATAGAACAGCATTTCCGCAAGTCTCGACTGCCGTTGCTTCGACGGCTGGCAAGATCACGCCCAGTGGTCAACTGTTCCACATCACTGGAACCGCAGCCATTACCGGATTCAATATTCCGGTTGGCTTCGATCCGAATGCGGGGCAGACCATTTGCGCGATCCCCGATGGCGCTTTCACCACCACCAACGCGAACAACATTGCAATTGCTTCGACGGGCGTAGTCGGCAAAACGCTGTGTTGGACGTATGACCCGAACTCGGCCAAGTTTTACCCAAGCTATTAGTGCCGATTCGAGAACACATTCCGGTCACGCGGCCCCGCGATCCATTTCAATTTGATTTGGAAGGCGTTCCGCGTGACCGGGAAATAAGAGAGTCACTCAAATCTGAACTGCGAGGAAACATGGACGACGCAACCCAGAACAATTTCGGAGAAATCGACCTCAACAAGCCGCCCCGCACGCCTTATGTATTCAAGGAATTTCCTAAAACCGTCTATCACCATGGCAATGGGCGCGTGCATACCGTTGCCAATGAAAAAGAACTGAAAGCCGCGCAGCGAGCGGGCTTTGAAACCAAGCCATCGGCGGATTATGACTACTCGAAAACGGTGAAGGGACTCGCGCCGAAGAAACCCGCGCCAAGCCCGGAAGATCAACCCATCAAGCTTGACCTTGAAGAAGAATCGACCTAAATCATGGCTGTCACGCCTCCCACTGGCGAAGTTCCCGTAGGTTATACCGATCTTGACATCATTACCGATGCCCTGATCGAAACCGGGGCAGTTGCGCCCGGAGAAGCGCCCGAGCCGGAAGTCGGGCAATGGGCATTTCGCCGCCTGAATGACCTGCTGGATGAATGGGGATGTCAGCGCAAGTATGTCTATTCCACAAGCTTCGAACTTTTCACGCTGGTGCCCGGTTTATCGCCGCATACGATTGGGCCAGCGGCAGGCGCGACATTCAGCGTTCCGGTACGCCCGGTAAGGCTCGAATCGGCTGCCCTGATTCTCAATACCGGAACCGGGCAGGGCGCTCAAATTGTTGATTTGCCTATCAACATTCGGGATGCAACATGGTGGGCGCTCAATCAGGTCAAAGCCATTGAAACCAATGTGCCGACTGACGTGTTCTATTCCCCGGATTGGCCGAATTGCAGCCTGTTTTTCTGGCCTGTTCCCAATCAGCAGCAACAGGTTCGGTTGCAACTCTGGAATCAAGTCTATCAAGCCGACCAGATTACCGATCCGATCGGCGGACTCAACACAGCGTTATTTCAGCTTCCTCCGGGCTATCGCGCCGCCGTCACATCAACTCTTGCCGAGCAGCTTTGCCCCGGCTTAAGCAAGGAACCAAGCCCTCAATTGATTGAGAAAGCACGGCGTCAAAGGGTTGCGGTGCTGGGCAACAACGAGAAATCTCCGCGCATCTCGACACAAGACTTTGGGATGCCCAAAACAGGCGGCAAAGGCGGCTATTTCAATTGGGCGAGCGGGGATTTTGGACCGCCAAGTTCCACGGGCGGGGGAGTCTGATTTTAAGTATGCTGCCAGTGCGCGTATGCTGCCAGTGTGCGGGAATATCTCTGTTGAAATGTTCCACGAAAACCAACTTTTCCTTCAAGATTCGCAGCGATTCAGCAGTGATCCATTCTGTATGAAGGAATGCGTTTTCTGGCAAAACGAGCGATTCGGGAATCACAATCTTGGAAGGAAATGACCATACGCGGCCAAAGGGAATCGCTTGCTCAAGTGCGATTCCGCCCGCCAGCATCCCGAGAGCTTTGAGAAATCCTCTGCGCTCCATGAGCGAACTGTAACATGAAGTTTGGCTTTTGCGGTGGTACATATACTTCCGAGTCGCCTATCGTGGATGACGAAGAGGCGATTAACTGGTACTGCGAAAACGCGGAATCACCAAACGCCCGCGCTCCCATTTCATTGTTTGACCGACCGGGCCTCAAGATTTTCGCGCAACTTCCCGAGCACAGCGTTCCCGGCTTGTTCTATATCAATGGGCGAACCTTTGCCGCATCCTCAAATCTGTATGAACTGAATACCGATGGGACATTCACACTGCTTGGCAATCTCGGCACCGCACCGCAGACACCGACACAGATCGCCGCCAATCAAAACCAGCTTCTAATTCTCAACAATGGCGCTCTGTTCGTGTTTACTCTGACGACCAACACATTCGTCGCCGTCAATATGGCGCAATTCAATGCGCCTGTATCGCAGATCGGATTTGCTGACGGCTATTTCTTCGCCACGCTGAAAAACTCGAACACGTTTCAGATGTCGCAACTCGAAGATGGCACAACTTGGAGCGGCCTCGATATTGCGACGGTTTCACTGTTCCCCGATAACTTTTCGTCGTTCATCTGCGATCACCGCGAAGCATGGTTCTTTTCGAGCAAAAAGACTGCCGCATACTACAACGCTGGCGCGGGATTTCCGCCGTTCATCCCCATTCAGGGCGCATTTCTAGAGCAGGGAGCCGCCGCCGCATTTTCCACGGTGCAACTCGACAACTCAATTTTCTGGCTTGACCGCGATGAGCGGGGATCACTGATTGCCCGCCGCGCCAACGGCTATGTGGGCACGCGCATCTCGACTCACGCCGTTGAGCAGGCATGGCAGCAATACAAAACGATTTCTGATGCTGTGGGCTATAGCTTGCAGATGAACGGGCATTTATGGTGGGTGATTTTGTTTCCATCGGCTCCGAATGGCGGCGCGACATGGGTTTATGACGTGACCACGCAATTGTGGCATCGCTGGGCATTCTGGAATGCGACGTCGGGGCAGTTCTCCGCGCACCGCTCCATGTCGCATGTATTCGCCTTCAATTCGCATCTGGTGGGCGATTGGGCGACAGGCAACATTTACCAGATGAGCACCGACTATTCAGACGACTTCGGCAACCCGATTCGGCGTTTGCGACGTGCGCCCAGCCAGAACGATGAGAACAAATTCATTTATTACTCCCAGATCGAATTTGAAATGGAAACGGGGCTTGGACCGCAACCGCCTTTGCTCGACGGTAACGGCCAGCCCCGACCGCCCCAAGTAATGCTTCGCTGGTCGGACAATGGCGGAAAAACATGGAGCAATCAGTATTTGCTCAACTGTGGCAAGGCTGGCGAGTACAACGTGCGCGTGATTCGCCGGATGCTTGGCAGGGCACGAAAGAGAGTTTGGGAATTGAGTGCGACCGATCCGGTTCCGATGCGAATTGTGGATGCTTACCTAAAAGGCGAAGCCAGTACGGAATAGCCGGAAAGGGGGTGCCAATTGACTCTAACTCATATCCTGCGTGCCAGAAAGACGCAAACGGGAGTGCTCTTAACCCTCCTTGCTTTGACGATACCACTCTGCGCGCAGATTAACGCGGCCTGTAGGCACCGTATCAGAGCGCGTAGGGGGATCGGTGCATGAGCACGAAAACAGTTCTGTTTCCGCCGCCATCACGCGGATCAAATCTCACACAGCCGGAACTTAAGTGGCTGTTCTCGGTACAAAACTTGCTTCCGCTCATCACGGTCGATACATCTGGCGGGGCAGTGGCGATTCCCTTGCCTGTGGCGGGCGGAAACGCGCAAGTCGGACAATCGAATCAGAATCAGGAAATCATCTACAAAAAAATGAGTGCGGACACAAATGTATGCACGATTACGGGGGCGATAGATGGGCCAGTGACATTGACCGCGCAATACGCCTTCGCACGGTTCAAATCCGATGGCACAAACTGGTGGCGCGTGGGGTGATTGTCGAGGAAACACGCAATTTCCGATTGATCCGGCAAATTGCGACTCACCCAAAAGTCTTTCGACAAATCTCAGATGACTTTTCCGACCGCGAAAAATGGCAGCCCAGCGAGAGCGAATTGGTGACCTACCTCATCGCCAAGCATGAAAACGTGCCTGTGGGCTTCATGGCGCTGATCCCGCGTAACGGGGCGACGGCAGAAATGCACTTCGCATTCCTGCCCGAAGCGTGGGGAAAAACGGCGGAAATCTGCTTTGCCCAGATGCTTGCCTATGTATGGAGTCATACACCGTGGCGGCGGATCACGGGCGAGATTGCCCGGAAGAATCGGCTCGCCATCCGCTTTATTGTGAAAGCGGGCTGCAAAGTAATCGGCATCAATGAAAAGAGCTTACTGCGCGGAGGGGTTTTAGAAGATCAAGTCATTTTAGGGATTAGCAAACCATGAGCTTTGTATCCAGCATTGTCGGCGGAATCCTTGGCGCGAATGCGGCAGGCGATGCCGCGAGCACCGAGTCGAAAGCGGCCCAGCAAGCCCAGCAGCTTGAACTGAAAAACCAGCAAGCGGCCCAAAACTTTCAGCAGGGCGTATGGTCGGGCACGCAGGGCAACGAGAACCCTTATCTCAATCTCGGGGCGCAGAATGCGCAAACCCTGCAATCGCTGACTTCGACTCCGGGCAAAGGGCTGCTGCAAGGTTATGGCTCATTTCAAGCGCCGACGCTCGCGCAAGCAGAGCAAACACCGGGATACCAATTTGCATTGCAGCAAGGAACGAGGGCAATTGATGAAAACGCGGCAGCCAACGGCACGCTCATGTCGGGCAACACGGGCACGGCGCTCCAGCAATACGGCCAAGGGCTTGCCCAAAACGCCTATCAGCAGACCTACAACAATGCCTTCCAGAACTATCAGACGAACTTCAACACGTTCAATCAGAACCAGCAAAACCAGTATGCGCGACTGTTCGGAACCACGGGATTAGGCCAAGGAGCGGCCACGCAAACGGGCGCACTCGGTCAAAGCGCTGCCGGAACAATGGCAGGCATTGACCTCACTGGAGGCCAGCAGCAAGCGCAGCAAATCAACAACGCGGCGGCGGCACGAGCCTCGGGCATTCTCGGCCAAGCGAATGCCTATTCCAATATGGCGGGCGGGATTGCAGGCGGGTTGACCAGCGGACTCGGGAATCTCGACACGACAGGCGGCTCAAGCTGGCTTGAGCAACTTGGGAACTTTGCGGGGATGGCATAAATGGGCACCATACCAGCACCTAACATTGTTGGCGCGTCAGAAGCGATTTCGCAGAATCCTTTGCAGGAATATGCGCGAGCGGTGACGCTTCATGCGCAACAGCAAGCCGCCGCGCAAGATCAGCAATTACGGCAGCAACAAATTCAGCAAGGCCAGATCCAATTGCAGGATCAGCAAGCGGGATTAGCTGCGCTCAAGGAGTGGGATGGAAATGACCTATCTACATTGCCTGCCCTGATCCAAAAACACGGCGGCTCATTTAATGCGGTTATGGGAGCACGGCAAAGTGCGCTCGAATATCACACGAAACTGTTAGGAATGAAAAAGGATGAACTCGCATTAGAGGACACAAAAAACAATGCGATTGCAGGTCATCTTGATTACGTTAAAGGTTTGGCACCAGCCGAGCAGCCACAAGGCTTTGAAAACGCCAAGAGCGATTTGATGAATCGCGGTTATATGTCGCCGCAAGAAGCGCAGGCGATGCAATATCCGGGGCCAGAGGGTCTGGATGGCCTCATAAAACTCCACCAGTCGCATACGCAGCAAACAGAAGATTTGCTGAAGAAAGGGCAAACACAGGAAGCTGTAGGCAGAGGCAAACAGGCAGAAACGCAGTCCGAAGCCGATCTGTGGAAGCCAGCCGGCGAAGGCACGCTGTACAACGTGAAAACCGGGCAACTGGTGCAAGGTGTTCTGCCGCCTGATCGAGCGCAGTTCGATGCGTATATCAAGCGCGGCGGCGATCCGGCTACCTATGCCGCATGGAAAGCCAAGCAGGAAGCCATTGCGACCGAGCCAGTCAAAACCCGCATTGCGGCTACTGAAGCCGCTACGAATGCAGCGATTCATGCCCAATACGACCGTGGCACCGATCCCGCTGTGCAGAATGTCTCGCCAAAGGATGTAGGCAAAGCGCGAGCCGAATATTCAAAAGCCGGACAAGAATTTGCTGCCGCGAATCAGGCAGCGCAAGGGATGCAGGATTTCATCGCGGAGGCCAAAGCTGGAAACAAGGAAGCCGTCAAAGTGGTTCCACTACAAGGCGCTTTGGAGATTACGACAGCACAGGGCGTACACCGCATCAATCGAACAGAAGTGGATCAATTGGCGGGTGCAGGCTCGCTCTATGACAAGTTGGCGGGCAAGGTCGGCCACGTTCTTACGGGTAAAGACATAGATGATTCCGTTCTGAATGACATGAAAGAGCTTGCGGGAACGGTGCAGCGCAATGCGCGAGGCTTGCACGAAAACAAAGTGAAGTCGATCAATCAAGCCTATGGCTCCGATTTTAAGCCGATGGATTTTGGCGGGGGAAACAGCGCACCGACACAGCCCGCCGCGACCTCGGGCGGCTTCAATTGGGCCGCCATGCCTGAGCACAAATGAGTAGCGGCAGCATTGTTCCGGTATTTGATCCACAGGGCACGCTCCGCGATGTGCCATTTGAGCACTTACGCGATGCCATAAACGCGGGCGGCAAGCCGGGGATTCGGATGCAGGCCCCGGATGGCAAGGTGCGCTATGTTCCACCCGACTTGATGCAGGATGCCGTCAAAGCAGGCGGAAAAATGCTGCCCGTTCAAGATCAATCAGTGCCACATGAAGGCTTCTGGAGTGCTCTGGGATCGGATTTAAAGGGAATGGGCGAAGGACTGGTCCATTCAATTACCGATACCGACAGCCCAAGCATTTGGAGTCTTGAAGGAGCAAAGCAGGGCTTTCGGCAAGATGTCTCGAATTACCAGCGCGAGCGAGCCGCTGGGCACGGTCGGCTCTACAGCGGTGCGGCCACGGCAGCGAGCGACTTAGGCGTAAACGTGCCCGGTATGGAGCAAGCGGCCACGGAAGGCGATCCGGGCGCAGTGTTAGGCCATGCGGCAGCCGTTCCCGCTGCGATGGCCGGCACTTATGGAATTGGTGAGGCTGCCCCGGTCATCAAAGCCGCCGCTCCGCAAGTGTTAGAACATACGCCCGTGGTCGGCCCCAGCATTCGGCTCGCACGCAATTTAAACCGCGTGATTACAGCCGCCGCCGACGGTACAGAAGCGCCCAAAGGACCACCCACTACCGCAGACCTCCAAGCATGGTGGAAACAGCGCGGTGGAGTCCTTAAAAGCGAGCGTCCAAATGGGCCAATTCACGGCTCTCGGCCCGTACAGGCAGCAGAAGCGCCCACGCCTACCGAACCGCAAGGGATAGCGCAAAACGCAGCCCCAGAGCCGCCACAGCAAGCAGAAACCGAGCCTCAGACGCCGGCATGGGCCAAATGGCCGCCCGAAGCCCCAAAAGTGGCGTTTCAGGATGTGCGCGACGACGCCGCGATCCAAGACGCCATGCAAAACGACCTCAACCGCCACGAAATGATTGGCCGAAAAGAGGCCCAGCGGCAATTCATCGCAGGCAATACTACCGGGGAAACGAAAGGCTCGTTATCTCAAGCTTTCACGCAAAAACTGGATAAGGAAAGGCTGACACAGCAGCTTGCGGACATCTGGCAGCAGATTAAAGAATCGCAGCCGCCATACCAAGGCGATCTGACTAACAATCCTACGCCCGAGGAGTTGGCACAACCTCCGCGTCGATCACGATCACGCCCGAATCCCGCCGATAACGAGGATTTGACCGACCTTTTAAAGCAGAGCGTAGCCCGCGCCAGAGCCGCAAAAGCCCAGAACAGGCCGCCCGGACCATGATTCCCAAGATGCGGAATCCGATCCATTCAAGCGTAAGAAATCCAGCCATGAAAGCGAAGAATGCAATCGACATCCAGAATGGCGTATTGGGATACCAGTCGGGCACTGACGAACTGTAACCCGCTTCCTAATTTCATCCAAGTATCTCCCGAGTTAAGCGAATGAAAAGCAAAAGGTTAGCTCTATTTCTCCTTCTGTTCGCCCCTTATATCTGGGCGCAGGTCCCTGTATCACTTGCCCCGGTGCCAAAGCTGCAATTTTTCTATCCGAATGGCGCACCGCTGGCCTATGGCTGCGTCTTTACCTACCAGTCAAACACGACCTCGCCACTTGCGACATACACCGATTACACCGGAAGCACCGTCAACTCGAATCCGGTCGTGCTTGATGGCGGCGGATTTGCTTCGATCTGGCTGCTTTCCGGGCAGGCTTACACGCTGGCAATCAAATCATCGGGCGGAACGAATTGCGCATCGGGATCGCAGCAGTACAGCGTGAATGGCATCGGCGGTTCAGGCTCGCAGGGCGTCGAAGCCGTGCCCTACAGCCCGACTCCGACCTTCACCGATGTAGCCGAAAACATGCTTTTCACCATCACGCTCACCGGGAATGCCTCGGCAACCCCGCTTACCGCCGTTGGCGTGATTCCACCGGGCTTGATTATTTTTCAGATCACCCAAGATTCAGTAGGGGGCAGAAGTTTTTCTTGGCCTGCGAACGTCGGCGGCGGCGCCGCAGTGAACCAGTCGGCCAATGCAGTGACCACACAGCAATTTTTTTGGGATGGCACCGAAGCCTACGCCCTTGGGCCAGCAACCATTGGCACATCAAGCGGACCCATCATTTCGGTGGGAGAGATTATCTCCTCGGGCGACATTATCAACACGGGCAATATGAGCGTCGGCGGGAATCTGGCCGTCACAGGGAGCGGAGTTTTTGGCACATCGCTCAAAGCCAATCCCTTCATTTCCGCAACCTCGAATCCTTCCTCAGCGGGAACAATCCGCCTTGCGAATACTGACTCAATTCTCTGGCGCAACAATCCCAACGGCGCGAATTATGGCTTTATCCCGTCTGGTGATGCCTTCGACATAATGAATTTGAACTCGCCGGGCGGTTTAGACCTTACCGGAACAAATCAAATTCTGCGCTTTGGCGGGGAAGGCAATACCTTCCCGATGTTTAAGCGGGCCTCGCAAACCATTCTTACGCGACTCGCAGACGATTCCGCCGACGCCAATATCAGCGCAGCCGAAGGCATTTTCTCGAATCACATCTCAGTTGATGGCGTCACTATTAACGCCTCTGCGTGTGCCTCGAATCAGGTTTTGCAGGTCACTGGCAGCGGGCTGATTACTTGCTCGAATGCGCCATCCATTCAGGCTGCTTCCACTACGATCTTGGGCACCAACGTGGGCATGTCCAACTCGCCTACAGTGATCCTCACCAAGAGCGTCACCATGCCCACTACGGGCTGCCCATGCCGCGCTCTGGTTTCCTACTCGCAGAACTTTTCCACTTCGAACGCGCAGCAGACCGTGGTTTATGTCAATGACGGCACCAACAACTTTGCGACTGGGCAAACGCTAGTCACGGGCGCGGCTTCGAATTATTCCGTTTCTGCGTCCTCGTTCTCCACGGGAACTTACAACAATGGCGCGACGATCACATTCTCGCTTGATGGCGTTTTGAGCACCAGCACGGCTACGGCAATCCAAGGCAACGGCGCGGCTTCTGGGCAAAACTCTTGGATGAATATAGCGATTTTCACCAGCAACTAAAAAGGACATCCCATGCAAAAACTCTCCACATGGCTCTGGCTCTGCTTCCTGTTCGGCAGCATCGCCAATGCGCAAGTCACCGGAAAAATCACCAGCACGCAATGCGTCAGCATTCAGGGCGGCCCGAACGTCTCAACCATTGGTATCCAAGTCACCGGAACTTGGTCGGGAACATTGCAGCCGCAAGTTTCGATTCAAGGGCAGGCACCAACCAATACATCGGTTTCGGCAGCCGGCTCGACTTCGACGCAGAACACCATCACCGCCAATGGAGTGTTTACCGTAGGGGTTGCAGGGCAGGATTACTTCCAACTCTGTGGCAATACGGTTGGCTCGGGAACTGCCATTGTTTACCTCAATTCCTCGACAGCAGCCGTTAAGAATGGTGGCGGGGGCGGTGGGGGCGGCGGATCAGTTACCGCAGTGACGGCAAGCTCGCCCGTTGCCAGTTCCGGGGGCACCGCGCCGAATATCACTTTGGGCACGCTGGTAGCTGGGCAAAACGGCCTTGCGGCATCAGCGACGACCGACACTACAAACGCCTCGAATATCACCAGCGGCACGCTTCCCCATGCGCAGCTTCCGACGCTGCTTTCTGGCGACATTCCCAACAATGCCGCGAATACGACGGGCACGTCGGGCGGCATTTCGACCAACTACAACGCCCAACAAGTCCTCATTGGCCCGCCAGCGGGAGGCTCGGCAACTCCACCCGTACCGGGCTTGTTGGCGGGAGGCTATCTCTGGAGTTGCGTAGATGCACAATCGGGCACCGCTTATACGGTTTCGACAGCTGACCAGAGTTGCATCATCCCATTCACGCCCAGCGCATCGGCAACCATCACGGTACCGAATCCAGCCGCCTCGCCTGCTTTCGGCTGCCCTGCCACAAATGCCTGCTTTACCTTCACCATCACCAATGAAGGCACTTATCCGGTCGCGGTGACGCCAATTTCCCCGGCAACCATTGACGGCTTAACGACGATTTCGCTGAACCAGTATCAAAGCCTGCAAGCCTTCTCCGATGGAACAAACTGGTGGACCCAACGCGGTGCAGGCGTGAACTTTACCGCTTCGCTGCTCACGAACAACGTTCCGGTCGCTACCAGTACGACTTCGCTCGGCCCTTCGCTCATTACTGATAACGGCCTTCAATTCGGCTACACGGGCACAAGCGGGGGAATCTTCTCCGGGCCGCTCATCGTTCAGGGAAATATGACGATTGGCGGCGCACTCTATACGGCAGGCTCATTTTCGCTCAATTCGCCTATTCCGACAGGCGCGTGCGGCACTTCCGCGACGGGCTATTCCATTCTGTGCATCAACTCCAGCGGCCAGCTTTCTATTTCCTCCAATGGTGGAGCGCAGACACCTTTTTCGACAGGCGGTGTCAGTTCGATTTCGACTACCAGCCCGATCGTTGGCGGCCCGATTACGACCAGCGGAACGGTAAGCTGCCCAAGTTGCGTGACGGCTTCATCTCCGGGCGCGGGAATTGCTCACTTTGCAGGCTCTACGCAGGCCGTTACCAGTAGCGCCGTCGTCGGCAGCGACATGGCGAACAATACGGTCACGGCAACGCAAATCGCCAATAACGCCATCGGAAACGCGCAATTGGCTGTCGTGCAAACCCGACGTACCTGCACTATCGTGATTGGAGCCGACAACGGTTCAGCCCTCATCAATGGCGATCTAAACCAGAAGCATCAATGTTTTTTTCCCGCTGCCGCAACCATCGTTGAAATTGACATGGAAGGGAACTCAGCTGCCGCTTCATCGCCCACGGCTGTATCCGTCAACAAGTTTCACACCAGCGGATCGGTGACAACCAACCTTTTCGGTTCAACCACCACGCAGGCCATTACCGCATCGACAGGCGCAAATACCTGCTCAAACGCAGCCGGATCGGGCACGGGCTTGGATGGAACCACCACTTGCTCACTCGCAATCTCAACCACCGCAGTCGCGGCAGGCGATTGGATTGACCTCTCAAATGGTGCTGCTGATGGAACGATGCAGCGCGTTTCGGTAGCAATTACCTACACCATCAACTGATTCTTCCTATGCGAAAAGTTCTGCTGCCTATTTTTCTGCTGGTGTCTGCGCTGGCGTCGGCAACCGTCTCGATCGTGCAGGATTCCGGCACAAAATCATGTGCGGCGGGAACGACTTGCACGCAAACCAATATTGTCGGAAGCAATATCACCGCTGGCAATCTTGTGATTTTCATGCAGGGGCAAACGAGTGCAAGCTCAAACAATACTGTCACAGCGGTTTCGGGCGGCTCTGACAACTTCGTTCACTGCTCGCAGTGTCGGGCAAGTGCCAATGGCGTCGAATCTGACATCTGGTATGTGATTGGTTCGGCTGGCGGCTATCGCAGCATCACGATTACGAATAGTTCGGGAAGCGTGGCAAGCAGCGTGGCGCTCATGGAAATTGCCGCCTCGGGTGCGGGAACCTTCACCATTGATGATAATGAAAATGCGGCTTACGGAACGGCCACGACCACGCCGACCGCTACCAACTTCACTCTGACCGGATCAAACGACTTCCTTTTGCAGCTTGCGAAAGGTTCCGGCGCGTCTACCATGACCGCGATCACCCAGAGTTATACCATCTCTGTGAACAGCACCACGACGCTCGCCTATGCGACCAAGCTCAACTCTATTACCGCAACTGGGCCGCAATGGACAGGAACGAGCGTTAAGTACGGCTTGAGCAGCATCGCCTTTGCCGAGCACGCCTCGGGAAACAAACCGCGTCATAAAGTCACCCAAAATTAAAATGAAACTGCGCTATCTTGCTGTACTGGCTTTTGTCGGCAGTTTGTTTGCCCAAAGTGTCGGCTTGTCACCGGGAAGCATCGGCTTTCCCACCACCACGCTTAATGTCACTGCCTCCGGTCAAGTCGAAACGCTCACTAATAACGATT